>Ga0075467_10003890_pt1 | contig 11294 bp, 9 predicted proteins | sample DEB08_DNA_9_FD_75067 | JGI IMG/M metagenome (GOLD analysis project Ga0075467, IMG submission 75067) | Aqueous microbial communities from the Delaware River and Bay under freshwater to marine salinity gradient to study organic matter... | ecosystem: Environmental > Aquatic > Marine > Coastal ...
ATTTCAAACTTTAAATTTCAAACTTTAAATTTCAAACTTTAAATTTCAAACTATGGTTAAACGACTATAGTTAAAGAACTCTGGTTAAACCACTATGGCTAAACTGTATTTTTATTATTCAACCATGAACGCGGGTAAATCGACTACTCTATTGCAGTCGAGTTTTAATTATCGCGAGCGTGGCATGCATACGCTATTGCTTACGGCGGCGTTTGATGATCGTTTTGGGTCAGCTAAAATTAGCTCGCGTATTGGTTTATCGCAAGAAGCCGACCTATTTAATCAGGATGATGACCTATTAGCGCATGTTAATCGTCGCTATGCCGAACAGAAGATCGATTGTGTGTTGGTTGATGAATCGCAATTTTTAACCGAGGCTCAAGTATGGCAATTGACCGATGTATGCGACGAGCTAAAAATTCCGGTGTTGTGCTACGGTATTCGAACCGATTTTCAAGGACAGCTATTCCCAGGCAGTAAAGCATTACTCGCTTGGGCTGACGTGCTGCAAGAGCTTAAAACAATCTGTCATTGTGGCTCTAAAGCTAATATGGTGGTAAGAGTGGATCAAGACGGCAGGGCGCTGCGGGAAGGTTCGCAAGTTGAGATCGGCGGTAATGAGCGCTATGTATCCCTGTGTCGCCGACACTTCAAACAAACGTATACCTAACTGTCATTGTCAGTTTCAGCAACCATAAGTACTTAGCTAAGAGTACTTAGCCAAGAGTAACTAGCCAAGCAAATACCATGTTCATAGACTTTAAAACACTTAGCCCAAATCAATGTTATGGCGCAATGGTTCAAGCGATTGTGCCTCGCCCGATCGCATGGGTGTTATCAGACAATGGTGATGGCAGTTATAATGTCGCGCCATTTTCGTTCTTCACGGGCATTTGTAGCGACCCACCGTTATTGATGTTGTCGGTAGGTAAAAAAGATGCGTTCGAAGAAAAAGATACCAGAGTGAATATTCGCGAGCGTAGCAATTTTGTGGTTCACATACCGAGTACGCGACATCTTGAGCAGGTGAACACCACATCGGCGACCTTAGCGCATGGACAGTCGGAGGTCGACAGTGCAAAGCTTGAGCTGATTGACATCGACGGCTTTGCGTTACCACGAATTACCGGCTGTGACATTGCGATTGCTTGTAAGCTATACAGAATCGATGAGATAGGCCGCGTACCGCAGGCGGTTATTTATGGCGAGATTCAAAGCATCACGATAAATGATGCGTTAATTGTCGATCATCCTAAAGGTCGCCTGCAGCTCGACTCTTTGGCTCTCGACCCATTGGCTAGACTCGGTGGTAGTAATTATGGCGGATTGGGCGATGTGCTAACGGCCAATCGGCCAAAGTAGATACGCCATGCTGCAACTGGATAATGTTGTACGTGACCGAGGCTCAAAGTATGCGGTTAGCGGAGGCAAGGTGGCTAATAGCGCCCAAGCCAAGAGTTTTTTAAAAAGCCTCAAGTCGAAGAAGAAATTTGCCAAGGCAACGCATAATACTTGGGCTGTTATCTATCGCGAGGGCACAGGCGAAGGTGCTGGTAACCTTATTCGAGCAAAGAGCGACGATGGCGAGAGCGGTGCCGGTATGATCATTGTTAGAATGCTTGAGCGTGAAGCTTTATATAATCATATCGTGGTGGTTACTCGTTGGTATGGCGGGGTTCACCTAGGTGGCGACCGGTTTAGACATGTTCAAAGTTGCGTGAACGCTTACCTAGATCATGCCAAATTAAGTAATTCTTAAGTGTGTTTAGTCATTTTCAATAAGAGCAATACGCTGCAATAGCGATCTTGACAGTGTGATGTTCAAATCTATGCAGCACTCTTACTCCCGATTTGATAACCTTGTGCAATGCAAACCAACTATCTGTCAGCTGATATAGCCAAACCGCTGATATCTTACCAGCGACTAAAATTCGATCAAGCTGAGGCCTGATGGCGACTTTTAGTCCGACGTACAATTTTCGTACCGACCATTTCACTAGTGCGGTTATTTTGGCGTTGATACTGCATTTAGTCTTGGCGCTGGTGTTGCCCGATATCCCTAAACTAAGCCTGCAAGGTTATGACCGTGCCTCAAGCCTCACGGTGTTTTTGGCGCAAACTGACGAGCAAGAGATATTCGACCAATCGCTGAATCAACAACTGCCATTGCCCGCTGATATCGATAGCTTGGCTGACCCATCTCTCGGATCTACTAGTGTTGAAAAAGGGCAAAGTTCTATTGTAAGTGATGAGCTAAGGCCGTCTGCCGCCTCGAGTGAGCAAGCTCAGGAAGCGCCCCGTTCAGGCTCGAGTAGCGATGGTGAGAAAACACAGAGTATTCGATTCGACTATGCTGCAATTAAACTCTTTGCTAAACGTGAAGCTGCCCGCTACGCCGAATTATACCCTCGAGATGTAGAGCGTTTTGCGCGTACCTTCAATCGCGCACGCAATTATCGTCGCCGTAGTCGAACTGAAAGCTATAGAGATAAGCTGGGTGATATGTACGCGCGCTCGAACTCGTCAGATGGCGACATCTGTTTTAAACAGAAGCGCGTAGAAGCGGTGAATGAATACGTGACCAATACAGTTTATTTTTTTCGTTGCGATAGCCAACCTCAAGGCTGGAAACTCGATATCAATAACAAAAAAAGCTCAGAGGGCTAAGCAAGGAATCGTTAGTCGAACCCGTGGATTAGCGTCGATACTGTCGTCCAGAGATAATGCCAATTGGGCCGCGAGGAATTGTTAGCTGCACCGCTTCGCCGTTTCGCAGAACTTCTATCAAGACACTCTCGCCGACTTGTCCCTGAATCGTCAAATCATTGATTTCGTTTAAATTAAATACGCGCTGCCCTGCATACGAGATCACTCTGTCGCCCGCTCTGAGGCCGACATTTGCTCCGGGCGAGCCGCCGATGACCGATCCGATTGACGCCGAAGTCGGCCAACCATTAGCTTCTAAGTAGCGTTGGTAATTTTGCTCGCCGAGTTCGGCGCGGATTGCGTTGATATTCGATGCTTGATCGCCGTTTGATGCAGCAAGTTCTCGACGACGATCATACTGCGCTTGTAGCTGTCTGAGCGACTCTTCTGACTCAATCTGAACTATTCGGTCCGCCTCTTCTCGAGCGAAACCTGAATTTATCAGCTGCTGCTGCCGAAAGCCTACTTGTTGGCTTGCTAAGCGGTCAGCTCGATTTTGATCTACGCGCTGCTGCCAGCTTTGAGTTTGAGGGTCATTCTCGAGCGTTGGACTTGCCTCAGTATCAACCGATAGCGCTCGTGACACAGAGTCTGAAGCAACTGCGGTGCCATTGCCGCCGTTGCTAAGCTGTTGGGCCAAGGAAATTCTTGCTTGGGTCTCGAGCGCTAAGGCGGATTTTATTTGCGCTAATTGAGCCTCTATCTCATCAAGATCGCTAGCCTGAGCGGGCACCGAACCACTGCTTGTCGTAGTTTTGCCTGTTATCAAAATGGTGGCCGTACAGATTGAGCTGATGACAGCTGATAGCACGATAGCGATGAGAGTATTTTTAGTGTCCATATTTTACCTCGAATTAGTGGCTATGGGCCAAGACCCAATGACAATGAGCTTAGCTGCGTCACGCCAAGCTCATATTCCCATACTAACTAACAAGCCTTACATTTTCGTTCTGGTTAGCTAGTTCCGTAATCTAGTTCCGCTATTTAGTTTCACTATTTAATTCAGTGATGGCTTGATACGCGCCAACCTTTAAATCAAATCTCAAGGGCCAAGGTGAGCTGTACAATTGTACTAAGCCGATGCCGATAAGTTGTTCTTGAGGGTCGATCCAAAATTTTGTGCCAGCTAGCCCAGCCCAAGATAATTCACCCATGGATGATGTTGCTGGCATCAGCGCTGGATCAGTGACGACACCATAGCCTAAGGCCATGCTTTGTCCCGCATGAAGATCATGCTTGCCAACTGCACGAACACCCGCGGTCATGTGATTTGAGCCTAGAAACGCCACTGTTTTAGGGCCAAGTAATCGAGCGCCGTCTAATTCGCCGCCGTTTAGCACCATCTGTGAAAATCTAAAATAGTCATAAGCCGTCGATATCAAGCCGCCGCCGCCCATAAATAAACCCACATTGTCGTATGACCGTGAGCGCTCTGCTGGCATCACCGCTATTGTATTCGTTTGCGCATCCCAGTATTGGTCACTGGCAAGTCGTTGTTTTTTGTTTGCCGGAAGTTCGAAGAATGTATCGTTCATCTTTAGCGGTTGAAAAATGCGTTGGCTAAAAAAGTCATCCAGTGGCATATCCGCCAGTTTTTCGATCACCGCACCCAGTATATCCATACTTACACTGTAGTGATAACGCTCACCTGGCTGGTAGCGCAGTGGTAGCTTTGCTAATTTTGCTATGAAGTCATCAAGATCATTAGCTTGGAATAGTTGTGCCTTTTGATACTCAATATCGACTGCGTTGTCGTTGCCAAAGCCATAACTAAGGCCGGCCGTGTGCATGAATAGCTGGCGCATTCTCATTGGCGAGTCAGGAGTCACTAGCTCGCCATTAACCAATACCTTCTGATCGGCGAACGCTGGTAAATATTTGCTGACCGGGTCGTTCATATGGAACTTACCTTCCTCATACAACATCATCGCGGCGACCGCGGTCACCGGCTTGGTCATAGAGTAGATGCGAAATAGGGTGTCGGTTTCCATCGGGGTTTGATTGTCGACGCCGAAGTTCCCGTGTGCCTTGAAATGCACAATCTTGCCTTTGCGTGCGACTAAAGTGACGAGGCCAGCGTAATTACCGTCAGCAACATAGCGCTGACCAAGAGAATCGAGTCTTTGCAGACGTTCGCTCGACATGCCGACCTTTTCGGCTTTGCTGATAACGACCTTCTTATTATCTGCGTCCTTAGCCTTTGCGCTAAAAGGAACAGATAAACAGATAAATAGGGCAGTGAAGATGACAGTTTTTACGGTGAGATTATGCATAGATTTTATTATTTTGAGGTCTCATTAGATTAGTGCAAGCCTGCGACGGTATACGAAAACGTATTTTACTGACTAGTTTACCTCGTGAGTGTGTTGATAGCGTGTCACATGCTACGACTGCACATTCAAGGCTCTAAAGTTAGGGCTGTAAAGTGAGGCCCAATTTCGAAGCATGTTTCCGAACAGTCATGTTTAAGTGTTAGCATTGGTGCTCATCAAATTAAGGGTCACTCTATGCAAGTCAGCTCTCCTTCAAAAGAACTCACTATCAAGCAGCGCTATCTGAAGTTAGCCGTTCTTGTGATCGTCGCGGGGAATATCTACCCCTTGATCTACCTGCGACAAAATTTCGAAATAAGCATTGTTGATGCATTTGGTATTACCTCAGCGCAACTCAACCAAAATTACGTTTGGTTGGGTATCATTTACATGATTACCTATGTGCCCAGCGGTTGGTTAGCTGATCGGGTGTCGCCTCGAGTGTTAATGTCTTTCTCGCTTTTGTTCGCAGGGCTTTTGGGCCTCTGGTTCTCAAGCCTACCCTCACCAGAATCGTTAAGGTTCATTTTTATTGGCTGGGGCTTAGCTGCCGGTTTAACCTTTTGGTCGGCGCTGATTAAGGCAACTGCTTTACTTGCTAGACCTGAAGAGCAAGGTCGGTTTTTTGGTATCTTAGATGGTGGTCGAGGTTTTGTAGAGGCGGTCCTTGCATCCATCGCCGTGGCTATGTTCGCTTACTATACCAATAGTGTTGGCGAAGATACGCCCGATGCCTTGGTTAAAGTCATCTGGCTCTACGTGGGCATGATGTTATTACTGGCGCCAATCTCGTATTTTATTTTGGGCGCTCCGGAAAGCCAATCGGAGCCCCTAAAAGGAATCACTAAAGACCAAAAAGGTAAGGCTTTTGCGCTGTTTTTGAGAGATATTTCCAGTGTTATCGCCAAGCCAGAAATCTGGTTGTGCGCATTTTGTATTATGACCGGTTATCAATTGTTCTGGGCGACATATTCTTTCTCGGCGTATATGCAAACCGAATTTGGTTTAACCGCCGTTGCGGTAGGCTCAATAACAGTGGCAAAACTCTGGATGCGACCGATTGGCGCCGCGTCAGCTGGTTTCGCTGGTGATTTTTTGAACCGGGAAAAAGTATTAGCCTTATTGATGGTGCTAGCCTCCCTCGCTCTGGCAGTTTTGGCCTTTGTGCCAGTGTCTATTGGTGCCATGTTCTTATTGGCGATTGTCTTGGTTATCGGCTTTCTGACCTACGCTGTTAGAGGTATTTTTTGGGCTACGCTAGAGAGTTGTAACGTATCTAATAATGTCAAAGGCTTGGCGATCGGTTTGATCTCATTAATTGGCTACTCGCCTGATGTTTATCTGCCGTTATTAAACAATTTTTTACTCGAGCTTTATCCCGGTAAAGCAGGCTACGCTATTTATTACAATATTATTGCTGGTATGGGAATAATGGGTGCGTTGGCGGCATGGAGGTTAAAACACATCGTTGCTGCCAGAAGCAATGCCGCAAGAATGTAATTAAAGAGGGTGAAAATAGTAGTATGAAAAAATCACGAGGCGTTATCTAACAAATGTCTCTGATCCTTTGATCTGCGGTGCGATTTGTTGTGATTTGGTTGTATTTCATAAGTCTGTAATACGCGATATGGTAACCTCGGAACTAATGTAAATTTTAGAGAGAGAGATACATGCAATCAGCAAAATATTTTCGCAGAACCCGAATTGCCCAAGAAGTTACGGCGTCGGTTTTAGCACTTAGCTTAGCGGCACCGTTAGTTTCCGTTGCACAAGAGACGAGTGCCCCCACATACGCGCTTGAAGAGATTGTGGTAACTGCGTCGAGACGTTCGGAAAGTTCCCAAGATGTAGCAATCGCGTTGCAAGCTATTAGTGAGAGCAAACTCGAGGAGTTACGAATTGATAGTTTTGACGACTATGTGTCACTTATTCCTGGCGTTAATGCATCGGGTCAAGGCCCAGGTAAACAAGAAGTTTTCATTCGTGGTATTTCTCCTGGTAGAACCGCGGTTAGAATTGCCAGCCTAGGGTCAGAGCCAAGTGTGGCTATGTACTTAGACGAAGCACCAATTTCCTACGCTGGTCGTAACATCGGTTTGTATGCCACCGACTTACAACGAATCGAAGTGCTCAAAGGTCCTCAGGGAACACTATTTGGTGCCAGTTCTCAAGCCGGTACGTTGCGCCTGATTACGCGTAAACCTGAGTTTAACGAATTTAGTGCAGGAGTAACTGTTGATCTATCGGATACGTCTGGTGGTGAAGGCAGCGTAAGCGTTGAAGGCTATGTCAATTTTCCGTTGATCGAGGACAGGCTTGCGGCTCGCATAGCGGTCTACAATGTTGATCAAGGTGGCTATATTGATAATATCGCGGCTACCCGTCAGATCCCGCTAAGCAACCCTGGTTTTGGCGGGACTGTGCCGAGCACACGTGTGACCGCTAACAATGCGGCGTTTGTTGAAGACGATTTTAATGACGCAGAGTACACTGGTTTTCGAGCCAGTCTAAAAGGTCAGATTAACGACAACTGGGATGCAACCGTACAGATTGTTAGCCAGACTTTGGACGTCGAGGGTATATTTGAATTCGAGCCAGACGTTAGCCCCGGCGATGATCTAAACGCTCAAACCTTTAACCGCGACTTCGGCCAAGATGATGTAGACATGGTATCGCTGATGGTCAACGGCGCTATCGGTGATCTAGATGTCGTTTATAACGGCTCGTATACTGAACGGACTTTCGAAGGCCAAACCGATTACACCGGCTATGCCAACAATGGCCCATTCATTCCGTATTATATTTGCACACCAGGTTACGACAGCTGTGGTAACCCCTCATTATTTACTAGCTCATTTTTCGAGACAGAACGTTCAGTACATGAAGTTCGAATCGCAACCGACAGTGATAAGCGACTTAGCTTTATCGGTGGTATCTATTATGACGATCAGCAAACGATCGAACGTGCTGACTTTACTTACCCGGCGTCGACCTTAGTTGGTTTTCAACCTAACTTGCCGATCCCAGATGCGTTTGCCTCTAATCGGAACGTTCGAGACCCTGGCGTTACTTTTTTCAATGACTTTTTGAGTGATCGTGAAGAGTTATCTTTCTTCGGTTCGTTATCTTACAAACTATCGGACACCATAACAGCCACTTTTGGCGCGCGTAATTACAGTATTGATATTGGCTTACGCGGGCAATCGAGCTTTAATTTTCGTACTCCCGGCCCATTTGGCAACAACGTAGATCAGATTCTCGCAGGACAAACTCCGACTGAATTGTCAGATACTATTGTTAATCTGAATGTTAGTTGGAATGTTGGCGATGACGCTTTGCTTTACGTAACTTATGCAGAAGGCTTCCGCTCTGGCGGCTTTAACCGTAATGGCGGCGGCGGTAGCGGCACCGTTAATATCCCATTCTTCTTCGACACTGATAATGCCGACAGTTATGAGTTTGGTTGGAAAACCCAATTCGCTGATAATACTGTCAGGCTTAATGGTGCTATCTACTACACTGATTTCTCAGATTTGCAGCAAGGTGTGCTCGATTTCTCAATCGATAATTCATCATTCTTTGACAATGTCGGCGATGCTGAGATTAAAGGTTTTGAGCTAGACGTTAATTGGGCACCGACAGATGCACTGAGTCTATTCGGTTCTTTCAGTTACACTGACGCTGAGTTAGTTGAATTGCCACCAACGATTACCAACATATCACCGGCTGGTTCAGAACTGCCTTTTGCTCCCGATGTTCAATGGACTCTGGGTGCTCGCTATGAGCGAGAGTTCTCGAACTTTACCGGTTATGTACAGACCGTTGCTAAGTACACAGACGATCGCTTCTCAAGCTTAGTAGAGGTTGCTCGCTTTCCATTGGACAGCTTTACCGAAGTTGATGCCTCAATTGGAGCTAGAATGGGTAACTGGAATGGAAGTCTGTATATCGACAACCTAACTGACGAACGCGGTCAGCTAGACGTCGGCGCACCAGACCTAATCTTTCGTGTTAACCCAATTCGACCGCGCACGGTTGGCGTTCGGGTGTCATACGATTTTGAATAGTTTATCTGTATAGTAAATTAGTACTTAGGGGCGACATCGTTGATGTCGCCCCTTTTTTATGGGGGCAGTAGAACGAGACTAAGGACTAGGTACCTGGTGAGAGTATCTCGCAGCTAAGCTAACCCCGCACTGGCGTAAATAATCTGCCGCTTATCGCGCACGAAACCGACCAAGTTTAGATTAGTTTTCTCAGCCAAATCTATCGCCAAAGAGGTGGCCGCTGAGATAGTCACTAAGGTATGAATACCGCTGATGGCAACTTTGGCAACCAGCTCGTGGCTAGCGCGACTCGACATCACTATAAAAAAATCGGGCTGCAAACAATTAACTTGGCTGCCAATCAGTTTATCTAGGGCGTTGTGGCGACCAACATCTTCACGTAACGCCAGTAATTCGCCGCTGGCATTAAATACGCCGGCACAGTGAACCGCGCCGCATTGGTCTTGTAGCATTTGGTTTTTTTTAAGTACTTTGACCGCGTGATCAATAACACTATGTGATGGAATAGGTGCCATTTTAAGTGGCTGAATAATCGGTAGCGCCGCGGCTAATTCGGTAATGCCGCAGATGCCACAGCCGGATCGACCGCTAAGTTGGCGACGTTTACCCTTCAGGCGTTGCATCAGCTCGGCCCCAATCTGAATATTGACGGTGATGCCTTGGCTTGCTTGGCGAATATCAATTGCACGTATATCGGCAGTCTTATCAATAATACGTTCAGTGATGCTAAAGCCGATTGCGAAGTCGTTTAGGTCAATCGGGCTCGCCATCATAACTGCATGGCTTTCTCCATTGTAGGCAATCGCAATAGGAACTTCTTGAGCAATGTGGTCAGCCGCTGCGCTTTGTAAGTGCTCAGAATGACGCAATACCACAGTGCGCTCTTCAACTCCCTCTAAAGGTTTGTCGAGCTTCGAGTCACGGTTCATTTTGTTAAGCGGCTTATTTGCTTTCAATGTCGGCCAACTCTTTACTATTAGGCTGAAGCTTATCCCTATTGTGCTGAAGCTCTTTTCCATTCGGCTGAAGCTCTAACTGCTTCTCAGTGAAACTCTCAAACTGGTCTTGCCATTCCGAGTTTTGTCTAGCTTGAATCACCTTGCTGATCTGCACCGCAGTGACTTTGTATTCAGGGCAGTTGGTGGCCCAATCTGAGTTGTCGGTGGTGATTATATTCGCTCCGCTCTCTGGATGATGAAAGGTGGTGTAAACCACGCTCGGTTGAACTCGTTCAGTAACTTGAGCGGTTAGGTGAGTCTCGCCAGATCGGCTGGCAATTTTAACTCGGTCTCCATCAACAATGCCGCGATCCACCGCGTCGCTCGGGTGAATTTCAAGCAAGTCTTTATCGTGCCAAGTATTGTTCTCAGTTCGTCTTGTTTGAGCACCAACATTGTACTGCGACAAGATGCGGCCAGTGGTCAGCAGAAGAGGGAAGCGGCGTGTAACTTTTTCATCCGTCGGCACATACTCGGTTACTTTGAACAAACCTTTACCGCGTACAAACTCATCGAGGTGCATGGTCGGGGTGCCGTCTGGAGCCTCATCATTACACGGCCACTGGATTGACCCTTCTTTGTCTAAGCGCTCGTAGGTAACGTTGCTGAAGGTTGGCGTTAGGCTGGCAATTTCTTGCATGATTTCGCGCGGGTGAGAATAGTTCATTGGGAAGCCCATGGCATTGCAAAGGTCTTGTGTAACCTCCCAATCTTCTTTGCCGGCGAGTGGTTTCATAACGCGACGAACCGGCGAAATACGGCGCTCAGCATTGGTGAATGTACCGTTTTTCTCTAAGAAGCTTGAGCCGGGTAAGAACACCGTCGCATACTTCGCGGTTTCATTTAAAAACAGATCATGCACGATCAAACAGTCGAGGTTCCTCAATGCGGCTTCAACGTGATGAGTATTAGGGTCAGATTGAGCGATGTCTTCGCCCTGAACGTATAGACCTTTGTATTCACCAGCAACCGCCGCGTCTAGCATGTTGTTGATACGATAACCTGGCTCGTTATCAATAGGCAAACCCCAGGCTTTCTCGAAGGTGCTGCGAACAGCATCGTCTGCTACTGAGCGATAACCCGGAAGCTCATGAGGAAACGACCCCATATCACAAGAACCCTGAACATTATTTTGACCACGTAGCGGGTTAACACCGACACCACGGCGGCCAATATTACCGGTCAACATGGCGAGGTTGGCGATGCCCATA
>Ga0075467_10003894_pt1 | contig 11282 bp, 8 predicted proteins | sample DEB08_DNA_9_FD_75067 | JGI IMG/M metagenome (GOLD analysis project Ga0075467, IMG submission 75067) | Aqueous microbial communities from the Delaware River and Bay under freshwater to marine salinity gradient to study organic matter... | ecosystem: Environmental > Aquatic > Marine > Coastal ...
GTGCGTTAACCCAACGACCGCGATGCTCGCGCCTATCTAAAATGTAGGTCATGAGGTTGTGAAATAAATGGCGACCGTCTTTATAGTTGATGATTTCCCAAAATTCGCGCAACTCATCGTTACTCGGTTTGGTTTTTTCCCCAAAGACTTTCGAGAACGAAGCGCCAAACTGTCTAAAGCCCGCGAATTTATTTACTAATCGCCCTGCCGAGCTCAGCATTATTTTTTGAATTAATAAGGCTTTATGAGTTTCTGGGAATAGACCCCCGTTTAAAAAGCAGCATGAAAGCCATTTGCCATTAGCTGAGCCATCAATTTGCCTGGCCAGCAATTCTTGCGCTACGCTGACGCCGTAATCATGGGCAAAAACGTGATATTCCTCGATGCCGAGCTCTCTTATCAACGAATCGAACAAGTCAGCCTGTTTGTGTAGTGTGTAATCGCGCTTGTTTGGCTTGTCGGAAAAGCCAAAGCCCAGCATGTCAATGCAGACCAGTCGGTGCTTTTTACTTAAGGTCTCCCATACTTTATCGAAATCGTAGCTGGAAGTTGGGAATCCGTGAATCAACACAATCGTTGACTTTTTATCACGCCCTTCGTCAATCATAAAAATCTCGTGCCCATTAATCGACCGTACTTCTCCGCGGTTAAACCAACGTTGCACAGATTTACTTAAAAATTGAGGGGCATTAGTTTTCATTAGGTTTTGTCGTATCGATCAATTTCTTAAAGTTTGGAATAAATTGAACTTGACGTCAAGTTCAATTTATTCCAAACTCGATGTAAGTTAACTCAGTGACACTATGAAAACTTTACCAACTCAAGAACGGGCACTAATAAAGCGTCAAGCACTTGTCGATGCTGCCATATCCGAGTTTTCGAAGATTGGATTTGAAGTGGCGACCGCTAAGTCAATCGCCGCCGTGGCTGACGTGGCGACGGGCACGTTTTACCAATATTTTGATAATAAGAATGAGATCTTGCGCGTAATCGCCAGCGCTCGTTTTGATGGTTTACATCAACGGATTAGACTACTCGAGTTGAACGCGGTAAATGATTCTAAACCCGAAGTGGCTGGTGCGGGTCTTAGTACCGGGCTTGATGTAGAAGGTCAATTTGCTGACACATTAATGTTTGTCTACGAGTTTCACGCCGGTGATCCAGAGTTACATCAAGTTCTCGAACAGCGACGAGCCTTAGATCCAAAATTGCAAGCGATCATGGATCAAGGTGAACAGGTGCTGAGAACTAGGGTTCTAAAATTCGTTAACAACTTTAACATTGCTAATGCTGAATTAGTTGCCGAAAATTTGTTCGCCATGGCAGAGGGCCTAGTGCACCGATTGGTATTTCACTCGACCAGTCATAACTCAACCGAAAGAGACCGAAAAGAGGCTCTCGAGATAGGTGCAAAAATGCTGGCTAGCTATTTCATTCAGAGCCAAGTTAAAATTAACCTGGGTTCTCAACCTATAAAATTTAGATAATTACACTTATGACTAGACCATTTGATACCGTTATTCAGAACGCACGCGTATTCAACAACGGTGAAAATCCGGTAACCGAAGATATCGCTATTCTAGATGGTTTGGTGGCTAAACGTGGACAATCGTTAGACACAAACGGCGTGCAAAACGTAATCGACGCGACCGGTCTTTGGGCTATGCCTGGGATGTTCGATATTCACACTCATTACGACCTCGAATTGGAGGTTGCGCCGGGTTTGCCAGAATCTACCCGCCATGGCACCACCTCAGTGGTTATTTCCAATTGCAGTTTAGGCCTAGCGTTCGGTAATCAGCGAGAAGGCGAAGTAGACCCCATTGTTGATTGTTATGCACGTGTCGAGAATATTCCTAAACCAGTACTTAGAGCGTGTGCCGACAAAGTTGTCTGGAATACGCCTCAGCAATACCTCGATCACTTAGAGCAGCTCAATCTAGGGCCGAATGTGATCACCATGATTCCGCACTCAATGCTGCGCATCGAATCAATGGGTTTTCATGAAAGTGTCACACGTGACCCAACACAAGCTGAGGTTAATGACATGCAGCGTTTATTGCGTGAGGGCCTAAAGATTGGCTACGCTGGCTTTTCAACCGACGCTCTGCCGTTCCATTACCTCGCTAATCAACCAAATTGTCACAAGACAATCCCGACCCAATTTGCTAAATACGGCGAGATTAAACAACTCACTCAGGTAGTTCGCGAAGCAGGCTTGCTATGGCAAGCGACTCCCCCTAAAGACAGCCCGGCAAAAGTGCTGAAGATGTTTTTATTGTCGTGCGCTCGTCTACACGGCAAACCACTGAAGACCACGGTGGTTGCAGCCTTAGATGTCAGCACCAATCGTAACTTGGTGAAGATGGCGCGCTTATTATCAACATTGTTGAATTCAAAATTTCTTGGTGGCGAGTTTTATATGCAGGCGCTCGGTGCGCGCTTCAAGATTTGGTCTGATGGTGCGGTAACGCCGATTGCTGAAGAGATACCGGAATTGCGTGCTTTGAACGAAACAGATTTAGATGATCGAGCAGCACGTTCTAAAATTCTTCAAGATCCCGAGTATATAAAACTATTCAGAGCTATGTGGATGAAAGGCAAGTCTGGCTTTGGCTTGGCCAGAGCTAAGCGGTTATTGCGATTAGAAGACTACGCCTTTGATCGAGATTTAAGCAGCATGACGATTGATGTATGTCCCTTGAAAGACTGGGAGGGCATGACCTTTCAAGCGGCTCTTGATCGGGTGCTTGAGTCGCGTCGCGAAACATCAACGACTGAACTTAGTGAGGCCGAGCAAGAAGTGGTCTCGCGAGATTTCTTCTGGGTCTCTGATGAGGCAGATTTCGTATTGCAAATACTCCGTACTTTCGATACTACAATTTCGTGGTACACGATCACGGCTAATCGAGATATCAAAACCGTACGCGAGCTGCTGATGGATCCGAAGTTGCTGCCTGGGTTTAACGATAGTGGTGCTCATTTAACCAATATGGCATTTTACGACGTAAATCTACGTAGCCTAAAACTGGCATCAGAAGGTGGAGAGCAAGACACTAATTATATGATCAAGCGGCTGACCAAGGATGCTGCAGATTTATTTGGAGTTGACCGTGGCTCGATCTACCAAGGCGATGTTGCTGATTTGATTTTGGTCGACCCCAAACAACTTGCGACCTACGATGGTGAAGCGAATGTTGAACGTATTTTTCGTGAGGAGTATCAGCATCCGCAGCTCGTCAACCGCTCTAATGGTGTAGTGCCATTGGTTTTAATCAATGGAAAAGAAGCTTGGGCCAATGATAAATTTTCCGACGACCTTGGCAAGCAACGCAAGGGCAGTCTGCTCAAGCCTACCGTGTTGGATGTTGCTGCGGTCTAGGCTGCACATTGCATAAGCGAGGTTGATTCTAAATATAAATGCGAATTATTCGCATTTGCGATTGCAAATTAAAATTTAAGGTTTTATAGTTCGGCACATAGACAGAAGGGCTAGGAATTGCCTTTTTTAACGTTGTTAGCCAACTTAACAAGTAGAACCCTTGAATTATGAATAAGCAGTTTCGGCACAGTTTGATTTCGCGCGCGATTAGCGGCGCTTTTGCTCTTAGTATTGTCCCTAGCATGGCCTTCGCCGACCCCGCATCGGAGCCACTAGAAGAAGTAATAACCATTGGCTCGCGTGACGCGGTCGAATCAATTACCGGTTCAGCCCATTACATCGGCGAAGACACGCTGGATAAATTTGAGTACAGCGATATTCAACGTATCTCCCGTGAAGTCCCCGGTGTCTCGATTCAGGTTGAAGATGGTTATGGTTTGCGGCCAAATATTAGCATCCGTGGTGTGGCAACCGAACGCAGTGGTCGTATCACCTTACTTGAAGATAATATCCTGATCGCGCCAGCACCCTATTCGGCACCATCGGCCTACTATTTCCCTACCGCTGGGCGCATGCAAGCGTTCGAAGTTATTAAGGGCCCTTCGGCTATAACTCAAGGCCCGTATACTATTGGCGGTGCATTGAATATGGTGTCGACCGCGATCCCAAAAGATCAGCGAGGCAAAGTGCTACTAGAACTTGGCGAAGATGCAACCGCACGTCTGCACGCGACCTATGGCGATACCTTAGATTCTGGTCTGGGTTACTTGCTTGAAGTTCATCAATGGCAGTCTGATGGTTTTCAGACTATTGATCGTTCGAATACCGATACGGGTCTTGACGTCACTGATTACACATTGAAGTTGGCTTACGCGCCAGCGGGAAGCGCTCACTCAGTAGCGCTGAAGTTACAAAAGGCCGATCAGCAATCAAATCAGAGCTACTTAGGCTTAACCGATGCAGACTTCAGGGATCAGGCTTATCGTCGCTATAGTTTGTCCGAGTTAGACAACATTGAAACCGAACATGAGCAAGTGATCGTACGATATCGCTATAAGCCGAGTGATAGTTTTAGCTTGTCAGCAACGGCGTATAATAACGATCATAAGCGTGATTGGTTCAAAACCGAAGGGGTAGATCTCGATGGAAGTTCTAATGCTCAGATGTTTAGTCGGACTAGTTGGTCCGACGTTGTACAGGCCGTTAACCTGGGGCAGGGGCTTAGTAGTGGCGATATCATGTTTGATGCTAGCCAATTAAACGCCATTTTGGATGGCACTCTGGATACCGCGCAGGGTAGTATCCAGTTGCGTTCAAATGCACGTGAATACTACTCTCGTGGAATTCAATTTAAACTTGATTGGAGCACCGAAATTGCTGGTATGAGCCATCAAATTCAGGCCGGTTTACGTTACCACGAAGACCAAGAAGATCGTCTACAACGTAATAGCACCTACCAACAAATTGCCGGTCGCTTGCAGTTAAACGATATCGGCGAATTAGGTAATGCCGGAAACCGTATTCAAGAAGCGCAAGCGGTTGCGGTACATATTCAAGACCGAATCGAGTTCGGTAATTGGGTACTAACACCGGGTGTTAGGTATGAGGACATTGATCAGAGCCGCACCCGCTTCAACGGCGGTGCTGATCGAACCTTTAGAGATGGTCGCGAAAACCAAACCAGCGTTTTTCTTCCGGGTTTTGGTGCGATTTATAAAGTTAGTGACTCACTGTCAATTGTTGCAGGAGTGCACAAAGGGTTCACTGCACCGAGCAACTCTCCAGGCGTGCGTGAAGAAGAGGCTATAAATTCTGAGTTTGGGGTTCGATTCAATAATGGACGCACCCGTGCTGAATTAATCGCATTTAGCAGTGACTACGAGAATTTACTGGGCGAGTGCACCTCATCTTCTGGCTCGAATTGTGAAATTGGGGATGCATTTAATGGCGATGCGGCAACGGTTCGCGGTGTTGAAGCTCTATTCTCAAGTAGCGTCGAGGTTGCTGATGGCATGTTGTTATTGACGCAATTATCGTTCACCTACATTGACGGCGAGTTCGATACAGATATTGCCGACACGGCGTTCTTTGGCGACGTTAGCGCTGGCGACCCGATTCCGTACATTCCGGAAACACAATTTCAATTCTCAGCAGGTTTGGAGCGAGGCGCTTGGCAAGCAAACGCTAATCTAAGTTATGTTGACGAGGTCTGCACACGAGCGTCATGTGGTCAGTTCGATCGTACCGACGATGCGCTTACTGTAGATCTTGCGAGTAGTTATCTAGTTAATGAATCACTAAAAATATTTGCCCGTGTTGAAAATGTAAGCGACGAGCGTGACATTCTTGGTCGCCAGCCTTATGGCGCACGACCCAACAAAGGTCGCTCGGCTTCGGTTGGAGTTGAGTTGAATTTTTAGCTCAATCTTTGTTAGCACTTGTAGTCTTTTTTACTACGCTCAAAAAGCCTCCCTAGATTAGTCAAACTAGAGAGGCTTTTTTATTGATAGAATGACCCTATGAGTGCATTTTTTATCGCCATAAATAGAGACCACCGACCATTTGATTTGGGCGTTGCGCAAGCGATGATGGCCCAGCTCGACCGTTTTGGCGATGATGCACAAAGGCTCGTGGTTAACAAGCATTACGCGATAGGCTTCCAAAGCACTTGGACATTGCCTGAAGAAGCAGGTGAACGGCAGCCGTTAGAGACCGGAGAAGACCGTTGGTTTGCCTTCTACGGGCGGCTTGACAACCGGGCCGAGCTATTATTTAAATTAGCTAAACTCAGCAGCTCTAAAATCAGTGATGCGGTTCTGGCTCAAGAGTACCTACAAAACGTTGGAAGCGAATTTCTTTCCGATCTAATCGGGCCCTTCGTGTTACTTGATTATGACGCTAAGGCCGACCGACTGTTGCTCGCCAGAGATGGAATGGGAGCTCGTCATATGGTGTATAAGGCTGATCAAAAAACCATTCTTGCTTCGAGCTATGAAATGGCCTTGGTGGCACATCCATCTGTCGATTATCGATTAAATGATGACACTGTTGGCCGTCATCTAGTGAGCCAGATGCAATCCGGCCCGAGCAGTATCATTGACGGTCTTGAGGTGCTACACCCTGGGCATTCTCTGCAGATCTCTGGTTGTGAGATGGAATTCCGGCGCTTCTATAAGCCAGACCCTAAATACAGAGTAATGTATGCTAGCGACGACGAGTATGCTGCGGAATTTAAGCGACTATTAAACCAAGCTGTGGAGCGTCGTCTGCGGTGTGTGGGTAATATCGGTTCGCAGCTTAGTGGTGGTTTGGACTCGGTGCCAATAACGATTGCAGCAGCTCTTAGTTTGGCTGCGGCGCCTGATTTGGCCGCGGCACCTAATTTGGCCGCGGCGCCTGATATAGCCAAGGAACCTAATGTCATGGTAGAGCCGACTGAGGCTAGGAGTGAGCAACAATTGAGTGCCTACTCTTGGGTCTTCGATCACTACCCTGACGCTGATGAGCGAGAATATTCTAGCCCTATTTGCAGTGCATACGGCATCGAGCAAGTTATGGTTAGCTGCGATACCCTGTGGCTAAACTATTGTGACACTGAATTGGGTGCCGTCGCACCGAGTGCCGTCGCACCGAGCTATACTCCGCTCGACCCTCTAGGCCCAATATATAACCCCTTTATGAGCTACAACCAAGCGCTGTTTAGTCAAGCAAAAGCCCGCGGGGTGACGGTAATGCTAAACGGGATTCATGGCGATATATTGTACGGATACACGCAGAGCATACTCTACGAGTTAGTCAAGTCAGGCAAATTTAAAGACGCTCTCGCCGAGGCTAGGTTCCAGCTTATTGCTTGTGGTTCGATAATCACCTTTATTAAAGAGTACTTATTGAAGCCTGTACCGATAACCACACGGTATTTAAACTGGCGAGCCTCACGATGCAGCGAGGATCACCAAGCATTGCAGCCACATATTGTCGAGCAGCAAAAATATCGAGAGAATTATCTAGAGAGTGAAAGTCGAGATGCAATCAGGCCGCAGCAATGGCAGGTAGTATTAGGAGAGTTTGCTGGTCATGATGCCGCTATCGGGCGATTTCTTGAGTCCGAATATTCAATCGAGCGTCGCTATCCGTTTAGAGACCGAGACTTATGTGAGTTTATGCTGGCGATACCCAGTCGCCAATTGGCTATAAGTGGTATTAAACGGCCTATTGTAAAACGTGCGTTTGCAAGTGAGTTGCCGGTCAATATGGTGAATAGAAACCGCAAGGCAAGTTTCGCTGACGTCACTATGGCGGGCATTTATAACGACCAAAAAAATGCTCATTGGGCTAACTCAGCTACTCGTGAGTGGTCATATTATGTAAAAGAATGTTATTTTGATGATAAGACAGAGCTAAATCATCAACTTGAGGTTGTTAAGTGGCGCTGTGGTTATTATGATTATTGGAAATCGGTATGTTACAATCCGGTGGCTAAAAAGTTAGGGTTAAATGATGCAAAAACAAAATAAGAAAGGGTGTGAAGCCGGCGCGGAAAGCGTCACCGGTCAATCTACCTTCGGGGTCAATAGCTCTGCTGTAAAGCGTAATAGTAAGGTGTATGAAACACCGACACTGATAGCATATGGTGATGTCAGAGACATTACCTTGGGCGGAACTCTAGGGTTCGGTGAAAGTGGTGCAGGTTTCGAGAACTTCGATGTTTTTCGCCCCTAAAAAGTCGCCCTATATGGTCTACGCTGTAGGCAATATAGACTAGGCTGTAGGCACATGTTGGCGACTTCTAGAGAATTGTATCTAATTTGATCCGTTCACTAAGCCATATTTACTAAGCTATAAGTTTACGAAACCTCAAAAGGTGGCAATTTTTTTGTCACCTTTTGTTTTTTTAAGACTATATAGTCTGGCAGGCCGTTGGTGTAGCTCGGGTAGTCTTCGCCTTGAATTAGTGGGCTCAAGTATTCTCGACACCGTTCAGTAATGAAGAAACCATCGTCGCTTATGTAGTCAGCTGGCATCTTTATCTCAACATTGGCTACATCGGCCAATGGAGCATGACCAATTTCCCATGTGTAAGGCGAGTTACTAGTGCGAACGATGGTTGGCATTACCGCGTTTTTCCCAGCAATAGCAAGTTCTACAGCCGCCTGGCCGAGAGCGTAAGCGTGTTCAACGTCTGTTTTAGAGCCAATGTGACGTGCTGATCTTTGTAGGTAGTCGCAGACTGCCCAATGGCATTTTAGGCCGAGATTATCCTTAATCATGCCAGTAACAACCGGGGCGACTCCGCCTAGTTGCGCATGCCCGAATGCGTCTCTGACACCGGAGTCGGCTAAAAATTTGCCGTCGGCGGTGTGCGCGCCTTCCGAAACCACGATGCTGCACTGACCTTTGGCTTTGACTGTTGCATCTACTTTTGCCAAAAATGCTTGTTGATCAAAATCGATTTCTGGGAACAAGATAATATCCGGACCTAAGCCTCGGTGATCAGCAGCTAAGCCCGATGCGGCCGCGATCCAACCTGCGTGTCGGCCCATAACCTCCATCACAAATACCTTGGTTGACGACGAACTCATTGATGCGACGTCCATAGAGGCTTCAAGAATCGAAACAGCAACGTACTTTGCCACCGAGGCGAAGCCCGGCGAACAGTCTGTAAAAGGTAAGTCGTTATCAATCGTCTTAGGCACGCCGACACAGGTGATCGGGTAGTTCATAGACTCAGATAATTGTGAGACTTTGTAGGCCGTGTCTTGCGAATCACCGCCACCATTATAGAAAAAGTAGCGAATATCGTGGGCTTTGAACACCTCAATCAAGCGCTGATATTCGGCCCGATGTATCTCTAATGATTTCAATTTGTAGCGGCACGAACCAAATGCACCCGATGGGGTCATTTTTAGCGCCTCAATATCGGACGCGCTTTCCAGGCTAGTATCGATTAAGTTTTCGTATAGCGCGCCCAAAATACCATCTTGGCCAGCGTACACCTTATTGATTTGCTCGGGGTACTTCGCCGCGGTTTGTAAGACACCAGCAGCCGACGCGTTAATGACCGGCGTGACGCCACCAGATTGTGCATAAAAAGCATTGTATGCAGGCATGATCTTCCTCAATAAAGACAAGCGACCATGATCAAATAACTATTATCGAATGACCATGAACGCTAGATTGACTGTTTAATTATGTTGTTAATGGCTCACACCACCAACTTCTCTCTAACTTAAGTATAGCGCAAGCTGTTTTGCTCACCCTACATTTAGGTAGATTGAGTGTATAATTGTCATACACAATTATCAGTTACCAAACTTACTTACCGAATGACGAATAAAATTACCGTAATCGCCGTAGATGGCCAGCAACAAGACGTAGAATTTGACCAAGGCGATAGTTTGATGGAGGTCCTGCGTGACGCCGGATACGATGAAATTATGGCCATATGCGGCGGCTGTTGCTCATGCGCTACCTGCCATGTGAAAATTGCTAATCAAGATGCTTATCAATTGCCACCTGTAGAAGAAGATGAGGAAGTTCTGCTGTCATTGGTCGATGCTTATGAACTTGATAGTTCACGATTATCATGTCAAATAACAATGGGCGAGGCTCAGCAAGGCATGACGGTGACTGTCGTTGAGGCAGATTAGAGTCGCTCATGGACCCGATAACTCAAGGCGTTGTCGGCGCTGCCGCATCGCAATTAGTATCTCGCAGAATTGAAAAAATAGCCGCCGGCGTGATCGGTTTTTTGTCGGGAATGGCGGCTGACTTAGACGTGTTGATTTCATCGTCGACCGACCCGTTGTTGTTCCTAGAGTTTCATCGCCATTTTACTCATTCAATAATCTTCATACCGCTAGGTGCGTTAATTTGTACTCTGGCCTTTCGAGTGATGTTTAGGCGTTGGTTTCGGCGAAATAGGCTTAGCTTTCAGCGCACCTACCTTTTTAGTTTTGTCGGCTATGCGACGCATGCCGTGCTGGACACCTGTACAACCTATGGCACCCAACTGTTTTGGCCGTTCAGCGACATGCGGGTTACCTGGAACACGGTATCTGTGATCGATCCATTGTTCACTTTGCCGTTAATAGTGATAATTACCGTTGCCATACTCAAACGTTCTACTGGCGTTGCCTGGCTTGCAACAGGCTATGCTTTTTTCTATCTTGGACTTGGCGTGCTACAAAACGGTCGAGCCAGTGATCTGGCGCAAGAATTGGCGTTGAGTCGTGGGCATCTGCCGAGTAACCTAGGCGTTAAGCCGAGCTTCGCTAATTTGTTAGTTTGGAAGAGTGTCTATGAATACCAAGGGCTATATTATATCGACGCTATTCGTATGCTTGGTTCAGATAAAGTCTACCAAGGCACATCGGTCGAAAAGTTAGATATCGATAAACATTTCGCTTGGCTTGATAGCGGTTCGCAGCAGGCCAAAGACATCAAGCGTTTTGCTTGGTTTTCGAATCAACATCTTGCCTTAGATCCTAATAATGAACATCGTATTATCGATGTTCGCTACTCTCTGATTCCAAACCAAGTCACTGGCATGTGGGGAATAACCTTGGACCCATCCAAAGGGTTAGCTGATCACGTAGAGTGGTCAACTAACCGGCCGAAAGGGCAAGAGGCGATGAAAAAAACCGCTGAACTATGGGGCATGGTGATGGGTCGATAGCTGGGTATCAATAATAACTTACCGACGTCGAGCCCGCCCACCGCGCCGCCCTTTACTAAGCGCGCCACCTTCAACGCTTTGGTCTCCCTTTAGTTGTGCCTGGGCGCCAACGGTCACTGATCCGAGTATTTTGATAACCTCTTCAATTGCCGGTGTTGGGCCTTTAGTGTGCTCGTCAATCGCCGCTCGCATAGAGGCCACATGGTTTGGCGTGGTGCCGCAACA
>Ga0075467_10003897_pt1 | contig 11268 bp, 7 predicted proteins | sample DEB08_DNA_9_FD_75067 | JGI IMG/M metagenome (GOLD analysis project Ga0075467, IMG submission 75067) | Aqueous microbial communities from the Delaware River and Bay under freshwater to marine salinity gradient to study organic matter... | ecosystem: Environmental > Aquatic > Marine > Coastal ...
GATGTGGCACAACTGGCGACCACCGCAAAGCGTGAGGGCGATCACTACATCGTTAACGGTTCTAAGACTTACATAACTGGCGGCATGAAGGCTAATTGGTTTACTACCGCTGTTCGAACTAGTGCTAACGGTGCCGCTGGTGTTTCGACACTGCTGATACCTGCTGATACGCCCGGGGTCAGTCGCACTAGTCTGGATAGAAAGCAAGGTTGGTGGTGTTCTGATACAGCGACCCTCTATTTCGATAATGTACGAGTGCCAGTTGACAACTTGCTTGGCCAAGAAAACCAAGGTTTTAAAGTAATTATGAATAACTTTAATTCGGAGAGAATGGGAATGTCGGTAGGCATGAACGGTGCCGCTAGAGTATGTGTAGAAGACGCTGTTGCTTGGGCTAAAGAACGAAAAACCTTTGGCAAGCGATTGGCTGATCATCAAGTAATACGACACAAAATAGCTGAGATGGTACGCAAGATTCAAGCAACTGATTGCTACATTCAAATTGTTTCCCGGCAAATTCAACTTGGTAACGAAGATGCGGCTGCCATCGCTTTACTCAAAGTGCAAAGCAGTCAAACGATGGAGTTCTGCGCGCGCGAAGCGATGCAAATTATGGGCGGTGTTAGTTATATGCGTGGCGGCCGAGTCGAGCGCATTTATCGAGAGGTTCGGGTCAACGCTATTGGCGGTGGTTCGGAAGAAATTATGCGCGACTTAGCTGCGCGTCAAATAGGGCTTTAAGATGAAATCGATCAGGACTTTTAAAATGAAACCGCTCAGGGCTTTTAAAATGAAAATGCTCAGGGCTGCAATATGAAACTATGGCATTGCCACAACGCGCGCTCGCTGCGCCCTCTTTGGGCCTTAGAAGAGATGGGTCTAGACTATCAATTAGAGGTTCTACCATTTCCTCCACGTTTTTTTAAGAAAGAATTTCTTGATGACAACGTGCTTGGCACCGTCCCATACTTTACCGACGCAGACGCGAGCATGACCGAGTCGACAGCGATTTGCCAATACTTGGCCGAACGCTACAAAAAAGACCAATTCAATATCGATATCGAGCATCCCGAGTACGGCGATTATTTGAACTGGTTGCACCACGCTGATGCGACACTGACCTTTCCGCAGGCCTTGTTTTTGCGTTACTCAAAACTTGAGCCCGAAGAACGTCGGCAACCGCAAGTGGCAGAAGATTACCGCAACTGGTTTTTAGCTCGGCTTCGTCGTTTAGATGCTCATATAGATGGCAAACAGTATTTGTGCGACGGGCGCTTTACGGTTGCCGATATAGCGGTAGCTTACGCCTTGTATTTAGGCAAACTTCTAGGGCTGTCAGCTGACTACTCACCACAGGTGAGTGGTTATTTAGATAGATTAATGCAGCGCCCAGCCTTTATCAAATCAGTCTCGCTTACCAGTAATGCTGGTGGCGGTATTGATTTTGCTTCTCAATAGTTGATCAGAAAATAGTTGATCAGAATAAGTTAGGAAATCAGATTATGTTATACACCGACGAACACAGAGCCATTGCTGAAACCGCAAACAAAGTTATTCAGAGTGAGATCAACCCTTATTGTGATCAATGGGAGGCCGAGGGTATTTTCCCTGCTCGAGAAGTATTTCAAAAACTCGGTAAGCTCGGGCTATTGGGTATTAACAAGCCGGTTGAGTTTGGTGGCATGGGCTTGGACTATAGTTATCAGATGGCCTTCAGCGAAGAGTTGGGTGTGATCGAAAGTGCCGGGGTATCAATGGCTATTGGTGTTCAGTCTGACATGTCCACACCCGCGCTTGCCAAGCACGGCAGCGATGCTTTGCGAGCCGAGTTTTTAACACCGGCAATTGCCGGAGACTACGTGATGTCGATTGCGGTTAGCGAACCAAATGCGGGGTCTGATGTCGCAAGTATCAAAACATCGGCGCGAAAAGATGGCGATGATTACATTATTAACGGCACAAAAATGTGGATCACTAATTCAACTCAAGCCGATGTATTGTGCTTGTTGGCGAATACCAGTGATGACGCCGCGCATAAAAACAAGTCACTCATTATTGTGCCGACGGATACTCCGGGGGTGTCGGTTTCTGAACCATTTAACAAGCTCGGAATGCGCGCCTCTGATACAGCGCAAGTATTTCTCGACGATGTACGAGTGCCTCAATCGAACCTAATCGGTCTCGAAGGCTTGGGTTTTATGTATCAAATGGAACAGTTCCAAGAAGAGCGCTTATACGCTGCCGCGACCAATCTTAAAATGCTCGAGCGATGTATCGCACAGACCATTGATTACGCTCGCCAGCGGCAAGCATTTGGGCAATCGATTTTGGACAATCAAGTGGTGCGTTTTACTCTGGCTGAACTGCAAACCGAGGTCGAAATGCTACGCGCATTAGTTTACAGCGCTACCGAGGAATACGTTAGTGGGATCGACGTTACTACTAAGGCGTCAATGGCCAAGCTGGTTGCTGGGCGCCTATCACGCAAAGTTACCGATGCCTGTTTGCAGTATTTTGGCGGCAGCGGCTTTATGTGGGACAACCCTGTATCACGTGCCTACCGTGACGGCCGTCTAGGGTCAATTGGCGGCGGGGCCGATGAAGTGATGCTAGAGATTATTTGTAAAAAAATGGGTACCTCTCCCACAGGCAAACGATAAGAGGTCGCCAAACATGACTGTTATAGAGTCACAACTCGATTCGAATTCGGCCGATTTTATAAAAAACGCAGCGGCAATGTCAGCGGCGGTCGAAGAGTTTAGGAGTATCGAGCGCCGAGTTATTGAGGCGGCTCAGGCTAAAGAGGCGCGCTACCGGCAGCGCGGGTTGATGCCGCCGAGAGAGCGCTTAGCTCATTTATTAGACGCTGGCGCACCATTCCTTGAACTCTCAACCTTGTGTGGCTATCTGCAAGAAGACGATAAAGATGGTTCTGGCGCTGGCGGCAATACCATTGCTGGCATTGGTTATATCGACGGCACTCAGTGTGTGGTAATGATAGACGATTACCTCACCAAGGGCGGTACTCTGACTCAATTGGGCGGAGCAAAGCGCCAACGGCTACTAAACTTAGCACTTAATAATAAGCTGCCAGTGGTAACTCTGGCTCAATCGGGTGGCGGTAACCTAACGTCACTGGGCGATTGGTTCGGTTTCTCAGGCTCGGCTTTCGCTTTGCAGTGCAAATTATCAGCCGCAGGCTTGCCTCAGATTACTGTTGTGCATGGCAGTGCGACCGCTGGCGGCGCTTACCAGCCTGGATTAAGCGATTACGTAATAATGATTCGCAAACAATCAACGGTCTACCTTGCCGGGCCACCATTGCTAAAGGCCGCCACTGGAGAAATTGCCACTGACGAAGAGATTGGCGGTGCTGAGATGCACGCTCAAGTTGCTGGCACAGCCGATTATCTGGCCGAAGACGATGCCGACGGAATTCGAATCGCACGTGAAATAACCGCTACCCTAAACTGGGCACCCGGTGCCCCGATGAAGTCCCACTATTTAAATCCTAACTACCCAGTACAAGAGCTTTTAGGTGTTGTCCCAGACGACCCGAAGACGCCCTATGACGTGCGCGAGATTCTCGCTCGGATTGCCGATGGCTCAAACTTTGTCGACTTTAAAGCCGAATATGATATGGGTACCGTCTGTGGCCATATTCAAGTGCAAGGGTTTAGCTGTGGTGTGATCGGCAATAATGCACCGATCACCGCAAAAGGCGCGGCCAAGGCTGGGCAGTTCGTGCAATTGTGTGAGCAGCGAGGTACACCAATTTTGTTTCTGCATAACACCACTGGTTTTATCGTTGGTACTGAGTCTGAACAGGCTGGCATCATCAAACATGGTGCAAAAATGATTCAGGCCGTAACTAACGCCACAGTTGATAAAATTAGTATCATTGTCGGCGGTTCCTATGGCGCAGGTAATTATGCAATGTGTGGTCGTGGTATTGACCCGAGCTTTATATTTGCATGGCCACGTAGCGTGGTCTCAGTGATGGGGCCGGCACAAGCCGGCAGTGTTGTTAGAACCGTTGCGGAAGCTAAAATGAAGCGTTTCGGGTCGATCGACGAGGCTGCTCTTGACGCGCTAGAACAGCAAACCGTGAGCGCCATGGATCAGCGTTCGGGTGCCCTAGCGAATACCGCACGATTATGGGACGACGGCATAATTGATCCTCGAGATACACGTGAAATATTGGGTTTTGTGCTCGCGCTTTTCCGCGACGGTAGACAGCGAGAACTAAACACAAACACTTTCGGCATAGGGAGGCTTTGATGAATAGCGAGACTGTAATCACTCTACCACATTGCAATGAATTGTTGCTGGATCTCAACCAAGGAGTTCTAAACCTGACTCTTAATCGCCCGCATAAACGTAACGCGATGAACAGTGCCATGGTTTCGGAATTGATGGCGGTGTTCGAAAGTATTGAAGCCAACCGAGCAATTCGCGCGGTAGTAATGCGCGGTGCGCAGGGCAATTTTTGTGCTGGCGGCGATATCTCAGACATGAGCAAAGATAGCCAAGACGGTTCCGAAAGTTCGCCTGAACTCAGCCCGTCAAAACAAAGCTCAGCAAAACAAAGCTCAGCAAAACTCAGGGATGCAACGTGGCACTTTAATCGGTCTTTTGGAAAGTTAATTGCCAAGGTCAATCGAGCGCCACAATTGGTGATATGTATATTAGAAGGAGCGGTGCTTGGCGGCGGTTTCGGCTTAGCCTGCGTATCAGATTTAGCCATCGCTAAGCCAAATGCGATGTTTGCCATGCCCGAGACTGGCTTAGGTATTATTCCTGCACAGATCGCGCCGTTTGTGGTCGCGAGAATAGGGCTTACTCAAGCTCGTAGGCTAACGCTGCTTGGAGAACGGTTAGATGGCCACACGGCCTTAGAGCTTGGCATTATCCATCACGTCGCTGACGACACCGAAGCGGTGCTGGCCCGAAACCTTAAAATATTCAAAAAATGTGCGCCGACTGCCACCGCCGTAACTAAACAATTACTGCTAGATGTAGCCGAGCGACCCGACATGGAACCGTTGCTTGATAGAGCCTCAGACGATTTCTCAAAAGCGATGCTCAGTGATGAGGGCCAAGAGGGTACCACGGCATTTATTCAAAAACGAAAGCCATCATGGTGCAACTAGGTTGGCCTTTGAAAGCGCAACTAGTTTGGCCTATGAAAGCGCAACTGTGTTTGTTTCCAAAAGTGCAGCTAATAAAAAATGCCGCTGAGTTGGCCGGTGAAAGAGAGCTAGTATGAAAAAAATTACTAAGGTATTGATTGCTAATCGCGGCGAAATTGCGGTTCGGGTGATGCGCACGGCAACGCAAATGGGCTATACGACGGTGGCGATATTCAGCGACGCCGACCGAGATTCTTTGCATGTAGAATGCGCCGATGAGTCCGTGGCTTTAGGTGGCTCAAGTGCAAGCGAATCGTATTTATCAATTGAAAAGGTGATCGCCGCGGCAAGCCAATCAGGTGCTGATGCAATCCACCCCGGTTACGGCTTTTTATCGGAAAATACCCACTTTGCAGAAGCATGCCAGCAAGCGGGTATAATCTTCATCGGTCCGCCTGCTTCAGCGATTAAGTTGATGGGGTCAAAGCGCTTATCAAAAATTGCCATGATCGAGAGCGGCGTGCCCTGCGTTCCAGGTTATCAGGGTGCAGATCAAGATGATGCCACGCTACTTGCTCAGGCGAGCGAGATTGGGGTGCCGCTAATGATCAAGGCATCCGCTGGCGGCGGTGGTCGAGGCATGCGCCTAGTAACGGATCAGGCTAATTTTGCAAATGACTTAGACGCAGCGCGTAGCGAAGCCAAAAATGCATTCGCTAGTGACGAAATGATCATAGAGCGCGCGGTGATTGAGCCGCGACATATCGAAATTCAAGTGTTCGCCGACCAACACGGCAATGTCATTCATTTGGGTGAGCGTGATTGCTCAATTCAGCGTCGCCATCAAAAAGTAGTCGAAGAATCGCCGTCACCGTTTGTCGATGCTGATTTACGCCAGAAAATGGGGCAGGCAGCGGTTAACGCCGCCAAGGCGTGTGACTATGTTGGCGCTGGTACGGTTGAATTTTTAGTCGATGCTGATAAAAACTTCTACTTCTTGGAAATGAGTACCCGTCTACAGGTCGAGCATCCGGTAACCGAGATGGTCACTGGGCTCGATCTCGTCGAGCTTCAGTTACGAATTGCAAACGGTGAACCGCTGCCGCTCACTCAAGCGCAAGTTGAGCTGAAAGGGCATGCCATTGAAGTTCGCGTATACGCGGAAGACCCGCGAGATAATTTTGTACCTCAAAGCGGCCAGATACTGAGCTGGAAACCGAGTGCTAAGGCTCGTATTGATAGTGGTATCTGTGAGGGGCAAATAATCTCACCCTATTACGATCCGATGTTAGCCAAGGTAATTACTTGGTCAGAAACCCGAGAGCAAGCGATTACCAAGCTTGCTAATGCGCTAGCCGACACCGAGCTACTAGGGGTCAATAATAATATTTGTTTTCTAGCCGATGTTATTTCTCGCAAAGCATTTATCGATGGCGACGCTACCACCGGTTTTTTAGCTCAACAGTATCCAGACGAAAATTACCAAGCCAGTAAGCCTGAGGCCATTATTAGTGCCATTGCGGGGTTACTATTTTTCAGAAAATCTCAATTTGATCATAATTACAGTGGTCGACATTGGCGCCGAGCAGTCGCCATGGTGAGCCAGTACAAATTGCTATATAACGATGATGATTACTCAGTTTCAATGAGTTTTGATCAGGGTATTTACCGCGCGAAAGTGGCTGATGAGAAATTTGAATTTGCCAATGTGGTCGATAAAAACGGGCGCTGTTCATTCGAGCTCAGAGGTCAGCGAATAGGCGTAAATTTCAGTCACTCAGGTGCGTGTTTGCATCTGCAACATGAACTCGCGTATTACACCTTTGAAGACATCAGTTATGCACCTGCTAGTTCAGCTATGAGCGCTGGAGATGAGCATGTGAGAGCGGCAATGGATGGCGCCATCGTCGACATAAAAGTAGCCAAAGGCGATCATGTAAAAGCCGGCGATGTGGTAGCGATTTTAGAAGCTATGAAAATGGCACATCAGCTCAAAGCAGGAGTCGATGGTGTGATCGATCAAGTTAATATCGAGATAGGTCAGCAGGTTAAATCGCGACAAATTCTCATCACAACTATTCAGAGGGGCGTCTAATGGGTATTCGTATCGGTGGAGCTTCTGCGTTTTATGGCGATAGTCAATTAGCCGCGCGACAATTAGTCGACCATGGTGATATCGATTACTTGGTGTTCGATTATCTAGCCGAAGTAACGATGGCGATTCTAGCTCGTGCGGCGTCGAAAAACCCTGAACTTGGTTATGCTTTAGACTTCGTTAACGTGGCCATGGCCGATGTACTTGCTGATTGCGCGGCTAAGGGTATTAAAATTGTTGCCAATGCGGGAGGCGTCAATGTGCCTGGTTGCGTCGCCGCGCTCGAAGCCCTCTGTAAACAACAAGGGCTGGATTTGAAAATTGCCGGAGTGTACGGTGACAATCTGGTAGCTCGAGATGATTTACCGCTTGATGTCATGGCTGAACTGCAATCTGGTGAGGCTTACCCCGATAGACCAGCAAGCTCTAATGCCTATTTCGGTGCCGCACCGATAGCCGATGCGCTTGCGGCCGGTGCAGATGTGGTAGTGACCGGCCGAGTTGTTGATAGCGCCGTGGTGTTGGGGCCGTTGATACATGAATATAAATGGGCATTAGACGACTACGATCGCTTAGCTCAGGGCGCGTTGTGTGGTCACGTTATTGAATGTGGAGCACAATGCACAGGGGGCAATTTTACCGACTGGCATTTAGTACCCGACTTCTCAAACATGAGCTATCCGGTTGCTGATGTTGAAGCCGACGGTGTTTTTACCATAGCAATACCCAGCGGCTCAGGTGGTATAGCCACGGTCGGCTCAGTGGCCGAGCAGATTGTCTATGAAATCGGCGACCCGGCTAACTATCTTTTGCCGGACGTAGCCTGCGATTTCTCTTATGTCAGCGTCGAACAAGTAGGCAAAGATTTAGTCAGAGTCGCTGGCGCAAATGGGCGTGCACCAGGTAAACAATATAAGGTCTGTGCTACCTGGGTTGACGGCTTTCGGCTAGCAGGTAGTTTCTTCATGGCCGGGCCCAGATCTGTTGTCAAAGCGAGAACCGCGCTAGATGCATGGCTGAGCCGTACTAGAAAAGTGTTTGCGAAAAAAGGTTGGGACGATTACCGGCGGGTCAGTGTTGAGATTGCCGGTGCCGAAGATACCTATGGGCCGCATTCTAGACAGCAGGACAGCCGTGAGATAATGGGTAAATACGGAGTGCATCACGATAACAAAGAGGCATTGGTTTTTGCTTCGATGGAAATGGCTTACCTAGCCACCTCAGGGCCACCAGCAATGACCGGTTTTGGCGCTGGCCGTGCACGACCTCAACCGTTAATGCGCGTGCATTCAACCATGATTAATAAGTCGGCGGTGCCGGTAATCGTGCAGCTCGGTAACAAGGTAATTATCAATAGGTGTTATCACAACGAGGCCAGCAGTGCCTCTGAATCAGCATCGTTAGAGTCAATAGCTACGCCTGACAAGAGCTTAGAGATGCAAACCGTATCACTCGAAACCGTGGCCTACGCGCGAAGCGGAGACAAAGGCGATAATGCCAATATCGGACTTATTTGTCGTAAGCCGGAATACTTGCCGTATATTGAACACCAAGTAAGCGCCGATGTGGTGAAGAATTACCTAGCGCATTTAGTCGACGGTGAGGTAACGCGTTTTTACCTACCCGGTTTCTATGCCTTCAATTTTTATCTTACCCAGGCATTGGGCGGTGGTGGAACGGCGTCACTTCGTTTAGATTCACAGGCCAAGACTTATGCACAAATGTTATTGTCGCTAGAGATTAGCATGCCCAAAGCACTGCTTTGAATAACGAGGCGTATTGATTTTCCAAATACAAGCATAATACACGGCAGTGTTATTATGAGTTCTTGATCAGTCGCTATGTTAAGTAAAACCTACCAGTAGAGAAAAATAATGACTAAAAAACTGCTATTAATTTGTCTCAGTCTATTGATAACAAGTTCGTTAAACGCCGCCGATAGAGTCACCGGTGAAACCTTTGCATTCAGGTCCCCGGTACTAGCCACTCAAGCGATGGCGGCAACCTCGCAACCGTTGGCGACGCAAGCGGCTTTAGAAATTATGCGCAAAGGCGGCAACGCGATTGACGCCGCGATTGCAGCCAATGCGGTTCTCGGTTTGGTTGAGCCTACTGGCAATGGAATTGGTGGTGACCTTTACGCCATCGTTTGGGATGCCAAGACTAAGACGTTACATGGCTTGAACGCCTCTGGCCGATCACCGAAATCACTTAGTCGAGAGTGGTTTATCGACAACGGGCATAGCAAGATTCCCTCTCACGGGCCGTTACCGGTGTCAGTGCCTGGCGCGGTCGACGGTTGGTTTATGTTGCATAATAAATTTGGTAAGTTGGCGATGGCCGACAATCTAGCACCGGCGATAAACTATGCTGAAAAAGGTTTTCCTGTGTCGCAACTGATTGCCTACTACTGGAACCGATCAGTTCCGTTATTAAGCAAATGGCCTGGCTTCAAAGACCAGTTCACCATTGCTGATAAAGCGCCAGCACATGGCCAAATTTGGAAAAATCAGAATCTCGCAAATACCTTAAAAGCGATTGCCAAAGGTGGGCGAGATGAGTTTTATCGAGGTGAAACGGCAAAAACGATTGCTAGCTTTATGCAAGACAATGGTGGTTTTCTGAGCTATGACGACCTCGCTAGCCACAGTGGTAAATGGGTCGAGCCTGTTAGCACTAACTATCGCGGCTATGACGTATGGGAATTGCCACCTAATAGTCAAGGTATCGCGGCGTTGCAAATTTTAAATATCGTCGAGCAGTACGATGTTGGGTCAATGCAGCTGGATTCGGCTGAATATGTTCATTTGTTTACTGAAGCTAAAAAAATCGCCTTTGAAGACCGCGCTAAGTTTTACGCTGACTCTGAATTCAATAAGATACCGGTGGCCGAATTAATATCGAAGAAATACGCCATGCAAAGAGCCAAGCTTTTTGATAGTTCAAAGGCTGGTAAAGAGTTTGCTCCCGGTGACGTTAAACTCGAAAAGGGCGACACAATTTACCTGACCACTGCCGATTCCGAAGGCAATATGGTGTCGTTAATTCAAAGCAACTATCGCGGTATGGGCTCAGGTATGGCCCCTCCTGGATTAGGCTTTATTCTGCAAGATCGTGGCGAACTGTTTACCTTAGAAGAAGGTCACTTCAACGTATTTGAAGGCGGCAAACGTCCGTTTCAGACGATTATTCCTGCCTTCATAACTAAGGACAATAAGCCTTGGATGAGTTTTGGTTTAATGGGGGGGGCTATGCAACCTCAGGGCCATGCTCAAATTGTTATCAACATGATTGACTTCGGTATGGACGTGCAAGCAGCCGGCGACGCACCGCGTATTCATCATACTGGCTCGTCACAACCCACCGGTGAGAAAATGACCAACGGCGGTGTTTTGAATTTGGAGACAGGCTTCTCTTACGACACTATTCGACAGTTGATGCGCATGGGGCACACGATTCAATTTGCTAACGGGCCTTACGGAGGGTATCAAGCGATTCGTCGGGCCGATAATGGTGTTTACTGGGGCGCGTCGGAATCAAGAAAAGACGGTAACGCAGCCGGTTACTAAGCCCGGATACTAAGCCCGGATACTAGGCTGTTACAAGCACATGCACCAGGCGCTAAATAGCCTGATTATTTAAGCATTCATTAAATTATAACTAGGCTTAGCACTTTGTGCTGAGTTAACCGGTAGTAGAGGATATGCAATCATTATTAGCAGTTGCTAAGCAGGCCGCGCGTCTGGGTGGCGATGTGATCAATCTTGGCGCGCAGAATTTGAGCAGCCTAAACGTTGAGCAAAAGACCCTGCACGACTACGTTTCAGAAATAGACCGAAACTCTGAAATAGCCGTAACTAAGGCTGTACACGATGTCTTTCCTGATCATCAAATCGTCGGTGAAGAATATGGCGTAGTAGGCTCAAATGCCGACGTTCAATGGGTCGTTGATCCCTTAGACGGCACTACTAATTTTTTGCGTGGCATTCCCCATTACGCAGTCTCAATTGGAGTATTGGTCAAACAACAACTCGAACATGC
>Ga0075467_10003900_pt1 | contig 11262 bp, 10 predicted proteins | sample DEB08_DNA_9_FD_75067 | JGI IMG/M metagenome (GOLD analysis project Ga0075467, IMG submission 75067) | Aqueous microbial communities from the Delaware River and Bay under freshwater to marine salinity gradient to study organic matter... | ecosystem: Environmental > Aquatic > Marine > Coastal ...
TGGTCTTTATAAAGGCCTTGAAAAAAATATGATTTTAGATCAGAAGAAGCTCGATCAATATAACCATCAGAAGCAATTGTAGCTACGCGTCCAGAAAGTTCGAAACGCTCATTGAGGAGTCCTGTTGAGAATTTAACGGTATTTTTAAAGGTGTCGAAACTTCCAAAACTACTTGCAATTTCAGCAAAAGCTTCATCTGATACGCCTTGCGTTATTAAGTTAAGACTGGCACCGAAAGCACCTGCTCCGTTGGTAGAAGTACCCACACCGCGATTCAGCTGAATGTTGTCTACAGAGGAAGTGAAGTCAGGAAGATTGACCCAAAAAGTTCCTTGAGACTCCGAATCGTTGAACGGTATTCCATTGATGGTTACGTTTACACGAGAAGCGTCGCTCCCTCGAACTCGAATTCCAGTATATCCAATTCCAGCTCCCGCGTCACTGGTGGTAACTACACCCGGTAAAAAGTTGAGGAGTATTGGTAAATCTTGACCTAAATTACGTTCTTTCAAAGCTTCTGTTTGCACCTCCGAAAAAGTAAGGGGTTGATTTTCGTTGACTCGCAATCCCGAAACACTGACTTCTTCAAGGCTTATTAAAGGATTGATTAAGCTATCGGTTAGCTGCTGTTGTTGTTGTGCTATAAGAGAAGTAGTTCCCAACAGCAAAGACCAAAGTATACAAGGTAATTTCATTCGAAAAAATATATTTCACGAATAACAAAGGGCAACTATTCTTAGTTTATAATTATAAAAAGTCTACTTCCCTTAGCAGCATTACCTGCCCAGGTTCATAGGGTATGATCTCAGCTCGTTATTTAGAGCACCCCTTAGAGAAAGTACAAAATTACTCTTTTTTTTGTTCTAAACAATCATTAATTGTTTTAAGCGAACGAAAAGTTGCAGTAGGAATTTCGACAAAAATAGAGTTCCAGTATCCCATACTTCCATTCCATAGTCCTGGGAGTTCAAATGTTTTTATTGGCTGACCCATTTGGATTTTCTCCGAGATAATGGATCGCCCGCTATCTTTGTAACGATCCAATTCCCATGTGTTATCCTCAAAATCTTTTAAGCCACAAACCATATTGACGGGGTTAAAGAAAAGAGCGTCGGGCAAAACACCTTGAGAAGCTTGTAATTCGCTCGACTCTACAATTTGTAGGGCAGTTTCTCCGTTCTGTTCTATCCAAAAAGGTCCCCCTCCTGGTTTACCTTCATTGGTGATCATTCCGCAAACCCGCAAAGGGCGGTTAAAAAAATCGATTAAACGTTGAATTTGCTCCTCAAAATCCAATCCTTTTAATTTTGAAGTGAGGTCGATATGAAAACAGCTTTTAATGAAATCTGTGGACTGGTTAATACTCGTTGCTGTTGCATTTTGAAGTTGATTTAAAAGACTTTTAATTTGATTGAATCGCTCCAAATAAAGACCTCCCATCGCTTTTTGAACGTTGACAGATCCCCTATCATTAGGCTTGACATTATCTACTGTTTTAATGAAAACTAAATCTGTTTTAAATCGTTGAATATTATCTATAAGTGCTCCGTGACCCGATTTTCTAAATTCAATTTTACCTTCTATATCTCTTAAAATAGTCTTGTTATTCAACAGAGCGATGCTATCTGTTTTTGAGTCTTGAAAGGAATACTCGATCTGTAAACGCTCGCTGTCGACTTTAGAAAGTTTTTCTGACAATTTATTTTCTAATGCGATAAAATGAGGAAGTTGATCGGCGTCAATTGTAAAGTGAACTTTGGTTTTTGTTATACCCGAAAAAAGTTGGAGCGCTTCTATAATTTGAAGTTCAAAAGCGGAATCATACGCAGCTTTCGAGTTACTGTATAGAGGTAATAAAGCTTTCGCTTTTCCTTCCATTCCAAGCACTGCATCATCAAGTAATACTTGGATGAAGTTATAAATAAATGCTGCATGATTTTTGTGCGTTTGCCCTTCTTCAATTACTTTATTTTTTATCAGGTCATAAAAGGAAAATTTCTCTATATGCTGAATAAAATAACAAAACTCATGGTTTGATTCATTAGCTAAATAGGTTTCGAAATCATCTTGGTCAGGGTCAAAATTTAAAAGAAAATCACGAAGAAAATAAAACATTCGAGAAGCAAGTCCGGAAGCGGGTACAAACTTAATTGCACTTATTTGTGAACCATGTTGCTCAAAGTAATTGCGATAGTGATCTTGTTGATCTAATGGGAATTCATGAATACCATTGCCTAATGTGGCTGGCTTTTGTACCAAAAGACGAGCTTCTTTACTTTTAAGACTAATCAATTGATGCTGAATCAGTACAGTATTTTTTTTAATTTCATGAAAGTAAGCTAAGTCTTCCTTTGTTATCATTTTATAAAATTATACTATCTATGGCAGTTGTTGCCTGTTTAATTCTGTTTTCTCTGCCCCCTTTAATATGTTTATAGGCACTTTTTTGCTCTTTTAACTTTATTTTAAAATATTCGAACATGCGCGCTCTATCGTTTGGACGATCTCGTAAATCGTCTGCCTCCCATGGAATATCAATTCCTGTTAGTAAGTAAAGGTCATAATGCACTTGATTTACTGCTGCTACTATTTTTGGATCACAATAACCCTCAAAATGGGTTTCCGACCAGATTTGAGTGACCAAGACATTGGTGTCGCAAAAAAGAATTTTATTCGCATTTTTTAATGCTGCGTTTTCCAAATCCATCTGCCCTTGGGCTATGATGGGTAAATCTTCGAGTGTGCAGACTTCCTGTGTTGTATCCCATTTGTTTTGTAAAAAATCACGTGCAAATTCGGGAACCCAAAGCGTTTTATAATGCGATGCAAGATCTTTGCATAGTGTAGTTTTTCCCGTACTTTCTGGACCAAAAACGACTACTCTGAGAAGAGAAGAATGCTGCTGTTGTAAAAGCTTCGATTGTGCCATTTTAAAAATTAGAGCGATAGCCACTCCGATCGCTTTTTACAATTTTAAGGTTTATCATTCCAGCGTCTAAACCATTAAAACTCGCTTCAATTGCTTCAGTCAAAAAAATCATTAATGGTGCATAAGCGCCATATATTTGAGTACTAAGAGGATTCTCAAGGACTTTAAAGTCTGAGGCACGTAAACATTTGATGAATTCCTTGATTGGAGCTTCATACTGATCTTGTAAAGGCATTAGGGTTATTTCGATTGAAACATTCATTGCTTAGTTGTTCTTAATGGCAACACAAAGTTCGCCGTTTATAATGGATCTGAAATGTAAAGAAAAAGAATATTCTTTATCTAAATGAACTAGGCGGGCTGAACCGTTTTCGTCTTCTATCGAGAAAGGAGCTACAAGAATCTGTTTTGAAAAATGAATTCCAGGCATTCCAAAAGCTTTGTAAATCGCTTCTTTAGCAGTCCAAAGACGAGTTAACAATGCAACTTCATTCTCTTTAATTAGTGTAAATTCTTCATTTTGATGTCTGAATTTTGATGCAATACGAACGATCTTATCCCGATAAGCCTCAACATCTACCCCAACAGATTTATCTGAAATTACAGCTGCGGCGTAAGCTGCTGAATGCGAAAGAGAACAAAACTTTTGATTCGCAAGAAAAGGTGCACCATGCTCATGAAACTGAAGGTCTTTTAAAGAAATCTTCAATGCAGATAAACTAGCTCTACTGCTTAAAAATTCTATTCGATGTTGTGCGCTTTTTCGTTGGTTTAGCTTTTCTTTTTCAGCCTCTGGGAGTTCAACCATTTGAAGTAATTCTTGCTCAGACTCGTCTATTTTCCAAAGTATAAGTTGGGTTTCGAAATTAAAATGTAACTCTTTGATTACAGGCATTTTTTATTCTTTAGAAAGTCCTTACTTTTGCATCGAAATATTATTCAGTAAAGATAAAAACTATGAGCGAAAAAACAGCATACTTACCCTACAAGGTAAAGGATATTACCCTTGCAGACTGGGGACGAAAAGAAATTGATCTTGCCGAAGCAGAAATGCCCGGATTGATGGCACTTCGTGCTGAGTACGGAAAAGATCAGCCACTTGCTGGAGCTCGTATTGCTGGTTGTTTACACATGACCATTCAAACCGCTGTATTAATCGAAACTCTTGTTGCCTTGGGTGCTGATGTTACTTGGAGTTCTTGTAATATTTTCTCTACTCAAGATCATGCCGCTGCTGCTATTGCTGCTGCTGGGATCCCTGTTTATGCATGGAAAGGTATGAACGAAGAAGAGTTTGATTGGTGTATTGAGCAAACCTTATTTTTTGGAGATGCTCGTGAGCCTTTGAATATGATTTTAGATGATGGTGGAGATTTAACCAATTTAGTTTTGGATCATTATCCAGCACTAGTTGACGCTATCAAAGGCCTCTCTGAAGAAACTACTACGGGAGTTCATCGTTTATACGAACGTATGAAAAACGGAACCTTACCACTTCCTGCTATCAATGTAAATGACTCGGTAACCAAATCGAAATTCGATAATAAATACGGTTGTAAAGAAAGTGCGGTTGACGCAATTCGTAGAGCAACGGATTTGATGTTGGCTGGAAAAAGAGTTCTTGTTGCTGGATACGGTGACGTTGGAAAAGGTACTGCAGCTTCGTTTAGAGGTGCGGGATCGATTGTTACTGTTACTGAGATTGATCCTATTTGTGCGCTTCAAGCGGCAATGGATGGTTTTGAAGTAAAAAGAATTCATACGGTTGTTGAGAAAGCAGATATCATCATTACTACTACTGGAAACAAAAACATTATTCGAGGAGAACACTTCTTGAAAATGAAAGACAAAGCAATTGTTTGTAATATTGGGCATTTTGATAATGAAATTGAAATGGACTGGTTGAATGACACCTACGGTGCATCGAAAGTTGAAATTAAACCTCAGGTAGATAAATATACCCTGGAAGATGGGAAAGAAATCATTGTCTTAGCAGAAGGACGTTTGGTGAATTTAGGTTGTGCTACAGGTCATCCTAGTTTTGTGATGAGTAATTCTTTTACAAATCAAACACTAGCTCAATTGGAGCTTTGGGGTAACCCGGGGAAGTATGAAAACAAAGTATATATGCTTCCTAAACATTTAGATGAAAAGGTTGCAGCTCTCCACCTAGGTCACTTGGGTGTTGAACTTGAAGAGCTTTCTCAAGAACAAGCAGAGTATATTGGTGTTACTGTCAAAGGACCTTATAAGCCCGAGTATTACCGTTACTAAAACACATTTATATTTTATTTAAAAAGCCGTACATTTTTGTATGGCTTTTTTATTTCCCTATATTAGAGTCAAATACATTCTAATGATGAGAAAAAAACTACTCCTAATCCCCGTTGCACTATTCTTTTTTAATGGTGTGTTTGCACAAAATGCTTCTGGTTTCTCTACTGAAAAACTGCTTGAATTCAATGCGTACATTCAAAATGAAATTGACGCAGAAAACATTGCTGGCGCAGAAATATTAATCGCTCAAAACGATGTTGTCGCTTGGCAAGAGCGTTTTGGGAAACGTAATATGAAAACGAGTGCTCCGTTGACCAAAAACAGTATTTATTACATTCAGTCGATGACCAAACCTTTGATCAGTGTTGCGATAATGCAGCTCGTTGAAAAAGGACTGATTGCAATAGAAGATCCAGTTCATAAGTATATCCCAGAGGTTAAAAATCTAGGAATAACTACTGATGTTGAACTCGGAATTGACGCTCCAACTCGGGCGCCCAAAAAAACAATGACCATTCGTAATTTACTAACGCATACCGCAGGAATGACCCATGGACTTGGGTCTAGTAAATTAGATCAAGAGCTTTTTAAATTACTGTACAATGAAACGCTTGATTATAAAGGACATCTCGATCTAGAAAGTCGCGTGGATGTGTTGATGCATGCTCCACTTATTGGAGAACCTGGAGAGCAATGGGCATATAGTGCGGCACCCGATTTACTTGCACTTATTTTACAGCGTGTTTCAAAAGAATCAATTCCAGATTATTTAAAGAAACATATTCTTGATCCACTAGGCATGACCGACACTGGCTATAACCTAAATGAAGAACAATCCGAACGTGTGATGCAACTCCACAGTCAAAAAGAAACTGGAGGCTTAGAACTAAGTCCACTTCAAGTTCCCACTCAAGGAAATACAGTATATGGAGGAACCCATGGATTATTTTCTTCTGCACAAGACTATTTACAGTTTTGTCAAATGATACTAAACGAAGGCACTTGGAACGGGTCTCAAATCCTTTCTAAGGAAACTGTTGCCTTGATGTCTATGAATCATGTGGGCGCGTTATTGGGGCCAGCTGGAGGTTTTGGATTGGGTTTTGGAGTGATTCGGGATGCCAAAACACATCCTGGTCCAGGAAGTACAGGTCAGTTGTATTGGGGAGGTTATTTTAGAACCCATTTTTTTATAGACCCTGCACTAGATCTGATCGCTATTTTCATGACACAAAAACTCCCCCACGGGGATGATTACGCTATTGCTTTGAATCAATATGTGTACGCTGCACTTGAATAAATTTCAGTTGAGTTAAGACCAAAAAAAATCCCGCTGCATAGCGGGATTTTTTATTATTTAGAAGTTCTTATGCTTCAAAGGGAACAATAGATACGTATGATTTATTGTCTCTCTTTTTAGTAAAATGAACTAGTCCGTCTACTCTTGCGTGTAGCGTATGATCTTTACCAAGGTATACATTTTCACCAGGGTGATGTGCAGTACCTCGTTGACGGATGATAATGTTTCCAGCTCTTGCTGCTTGTCCACCGAAGATTTTCACTCCGAGTCGTTTCGATTCTGATTCTCTACCATTCTTCGAACTACCTACTCCTTTCTTGTGAGCCATACTATTTCTTTTTTATGATAAATTATGCGTTCAATGCTGCGATTAAATCTGCTTTTTTCATTGCAGAAATACCGGTGATTCCTTTAGCTTTCGCTAAATCTTTCAATTCAGCAACTGTTTTTCCACTCAAGTCTTCAGCCTTTGGAGCAACAACTTTTGGAGCCGCAGCTACAGGAGCTTTAGCTTTTGGTGCAGCTTCTTTTTTAGGAGCAGCTTTTTTAGCGCCTCCTTTTGCAGAAATACTTTCAATTAAAATTTCAGTTAACGATTGACGGTGTCCGTTTTTAACACGGTATCCTTTTCTACGTTTTTTCTTGAAAACGATTACTTTGTCACCTTTAAGGTGCTTTACTACTTTTGCTTCTACAGAAGCTCCAGTAATAGCTGGGGCGCCAAGAGTCACTTGAGTACCGTCGTCTAAAAGGTAAACTTTGTCGAAAGAAACTGAACTTCCTTCTTCACCTTGTAAACGATGTACATAGACTTTTTGATCTTTTGCAACTTTAAATTGCTGCCCTGCTATCTCTACGATTGCGTACATGTTATTTATTTTAAGACTGCGAATTTACAGTTTTATTGTTGATTACCAAAGCCTCCAATGTTTTTTATGCAGAATACCGCAATTTTATGGGGATGTTTCTCTAATTTGGGAAAAGTAGCTTATATAATTACCTATATTTGAAGACTATATTGTTTGTGATGCGAAATCTAATCAGCTTATTTTTATCGAGTGCATTTTTATTTTCATGCACTAAAGAATTTGTGCCTCCAGAAGATACTGAGGCTGATACTAATTTATTGGCTATTATAGCTCCGTCTGGAAATCCAGACCACAAAACAGGTTCTGTTCAAGCAAGTTTTCTTTCATCAAACAGTGTTTTTACTGTAGCGAGTAGCACGCTAAGTAATTTAGCTTTTCCTGTAACTTTTATTTCTACCGCCCAAAACAACGATAGTATCGTTTGGATTTTTGAAGGAAGTACGGCAAGTCCCACCACACTTCGAGGAAATGCTAGTTCTCCGAGTGCTGTTGCAACTCAAGTATTTTATCAGAAACTAGGAAGCTTTGACGTAGTCCACGCGGTAGCCAATAAAACAGATTTTAATGTCATTCGAAAGAAAAACTATGTTAGCTATGAGTTTCGGGATAACTTAACCATCGATGCTACAAACGGTGACAGCTGGACGGTTTTGTCAGCTGAACCGATTGGTTGGATTGCACCTGCAGACACCTATGTATATGCTCCTTGTGAAGAATCTCTTGTTGCTTTCCATACACTTCGCAATCCAGTTACAGGAGAAGTACTTGACACCAACAACGATAATCATATACTCAGTAAAAGTTTTCGATCGTTTGGAGATGAGCCGAAAAATTTAGTTTTTGAATATAAAATCGATTTTATAGCTCTGCCAACTGTGGTAGATATAAATCCTAAAATATCGTTATCCTATAATCCCATTATCGCGCTTGGGAGCGGCCTAAATCCAGTTGAAACGGATCCTTACGAATTGTGGAGTGACGTGACTTATGATGTTACTCGATTTAGGCAAGTAATCATTCCGCTACCCAATCTCTCTGATTTTGATTTAGTTTTCACAAAGTATCCATCTGCATTGAATGAAAATGATGATCAACTGCATCCGTTCACCGTGTGTATTCGAGATATTCGGATTGTTGCTTCTGAGTAATCGATTTATTAAGAATCCATTTTCTCATAGGATGAATTCATAGATTTGAATTCAGGAACAATGTTTTTCATTTGCTTTACCAAAGTCTCGTTCGATTTCCCAAGCTCTGCTTCTGCAATCAACTGCTCAATTTGCAGTATTTTTTCTTTTCCAAAAGATTCCTTTTGAGCAATATAAATCAATTCGTTGTGCGAAGGTTTAAGATTTTCGTTATCTGTAAGCAATTCCTCATACAGCTTCTCTCCGGGTCGTAATCCAGAATATTCTATTTTGATGTCTTGGTTTTCAACCAAGCCAGACAGTCGAATCATACTGATTGCCAAGTCTTTAATTTTAACTGGGGCGCCCATATCAAAAACGTAGATCTCCCCTCCTGTTCCCGTAGCTCCCGCTTCAAGAACCAATTGGCAGGCTTCGGTTATAGTCATAAAAAAACGTGTGATTTCTGGATGGGTAACCGTTACGGGGCCCCCTTTAGCGATCTGTTCTTTAAAGATGGGAACTACTGAACCATTGGACCCTAAAACATTTCCAAAACGGGTAGTGATCAATTGTGTATTAGATGACTCTGCTTGGTTCGCTACATACATTTCTGCTATCCGTTTGGATGCTCCCATTACATTAGAAGGATTGACGGCCTTGTCTGTTGAAACCATCACAAAATGGGCAACCTTATTTTTTATAGCCACATCAACTACATTCTTCGTTCCTAAAATATTATTAAGTACAGCTGCAGCTGGGGTAGTTTCAGTCATATAAACGTGTTTATAGGCTGCGGCGTGAAACACAACATCAATTGTATGCGCCTTAAAACACTGATCTACCGAAGCGTAATTAGAGACAGAGCGTAATAAAAACTCGAATTGAGTCGTATGCTTTGTTTTGAGTAATTCATTTTTCAAGTCGAATAATGGGGTTTCAGCTTGATCGAATAAAATAAGTTTATGGGGTTTGAATTTTAATAATTGACGCACAATTTCGCTTCCAATAGAACCAGCAGCACCAGTCACTAAAATGGTTTTATCTTGGTATTGTAAAACGTTTTTTTGAAGATCAATATTAATTGCATCTCGTCGCAATAAATCTTCAATGATGATGGGTTTTAGGTTCCCAACAATGCCTTGACTATTTGCCCACTGGTCAATTGCTGGAACCGTAAAGATTTTAACACCTTGTAATTTAAAAAAATTGAAGACTTCGTTTTTTCTCTTTTGAGAAATCTTGTCTGTAGTAATGATCACTTGATCGATGTTTTGTTGCTCTAAAGTTTTCTTTAATTTTTCGTCTAAGGCAAAAACAGAAATCCCTTCGATACTCCGACCAACCTTGGTTTTATCATCATCAACGAAAGCAAGCACATTAACCGAATTACTGTCATCTAAGGCTCTTTTTGCCATCAGACCATTGACTCCTGCTCCAAATAAAATAGTAGCCGTTAGTTTTTGTTCTTTCGAGACTCGAGCATACAGTAGTTTTACAATGAGACGATACAGTGATAAAAAAGAAAGGCTAAAATAAAATAACAACAGCAGGTAGTTATAATGGGCTCTTGTATTTGCTTTTACATAAATCGCATAGATTGCCAGTGTTAGGACTAAGCCGATTGTAATTTTTCCAATATCGATGAACGTGGTAAAGCGAAGTAGCATCCGATAGCCTCTCACCAAAGTCAAACAACCTAGTGCAAGAACTATAAAAACGAATTTGTCTGTTAATGAACGTATTACTATGTTGGAACCATTTAGATATAAGAGAACTTCTATGGCTAGAAAAAGACAAATCCCATCCAATACATAGGCGTATTTTTTAGAATAATGGTATTTGAAAATCTTCTCAAACATATGGGTTTGGGTTTATGAATTCAAAAAACTTTGAATGGATTTTTGAATTCGCTCTTTATCTTGGCTTGTTAAATTACTCCCCGAAGGTAAGCATATTCCTTTTTGAAAAAGTTGTTCGGCGATCGTTCCTCCAAAATAAGCAGCACCTTTATAAAGTGGCTGCATATGCATGGGCTTCCACAAAGGGCGACTTTCTATATTATCTTGCTCTAAATGTAAACGGAAATCTTCTGGAGATAATTTCTTGTTTTCTGACTGCTCCAATAAAACACAGCTTAACCAACGGTTGGATATGTACCCCTGCGGTTCTTCTAAAAACTGAACTCCGTCTACATTTTTGAAAAGGTCTTCGTAGAATTTATAATTTGCTCGGCGTGCCGCTACTCGATCATCTAAAACCTGAAGTTGACCTACACCAATCGCCGCCGCAATATTAGACATGCGATAGTTGTACCCTAAGGTAGAATGTTCGTAATGCGGAGCATTATCTTTAGCTTGCGTTGCCAGAAAACGAGCTTTGGCTATTGCTGATTCATCATTCGATTGCAATGCACCCCCTCCAGAAGTTGTGATGATTTTATTTCCATTGAAGCTCAAAATCCCAAAGGCTCCAAAAGAACCACAAGCTTGACCTTCAATTGAAGATCCTAGCGCTTCGGCAGCATCTTCTATGATTGGAATTTCATAACGTTCCGAAATAACCCCTATCTCTTTCATCTTGGCTGGCATCCCGTAGAGGTGCACAACAAGAATGGCTTTGGGTTTTTTACCTCGTTTTATAAAATGCTTGATTGCTGTCTCCAAAGCTTCAGGACACATGTTCCATGTTTCGGTTTCAGAATCTATAAAAACAGGCTGAGCTTGTTGGTATGAGATCGGATTTGATGAGCCGATAAAA
>Ga0075467_10003908_pt1 | contig 11248 bp, 6 predicted proteins | sample DEB08_DNA_9_FD_75067 | JGI IMG/M metagenome (GOLD analysis project Ga0075467, IMG submission 75067) | Aqueous microbial communities from the Delaware River and Bay under freshwater to marine salinity gradient to study organic matter... | ecosystem: Environmental > Aquatic > Marine > Coastal ...
GACGTATTTTGAATTGTTTCCATTTCTTTCGTAAAAATAGTCGCAATTTCCATTAACAAATCACTTAACAACTCTTGTTTTGACTTAATATGATTATAAATACTTGCTGCTTTTATGCCAACCGCTTCCGCAATATCTCGCATCGAAGTCGCTTTAAAACCTCGTTTACGAAACAATCTTGCTGCTGCCTTTTTTATTTCCTCTTTTCTTGAAATCATAGCGGGCAAAGTTAGTAGGATTTACTACTTCAACCCAAAAAATATTCTAATAAATAACATTTCCAATTTTTATAATTCCTAAAAAAGTATTCAATTTGTGGTTAGAATTTATCAATAAATCGTATTGAAACAACAAAAAAGCTATGCAAAAAAAATTAATAGAATGTGTTCCGAATTTTAGTGAAGGACGAAATCCTGCGGTCATCAAAGCCATCACCGATGCAATCGAAGCCGTAGAAGGTGTGAAATTATTAGACGTTGATCCAGGAAAAGCGACGAATCGAACCGTTGTCACTTTTGTTGGTGAACCAGAAGCCGTGATTGAAGGAGCGTATCAAGGCATCAAAAAAGCAGCAGAGTTGATTGATATGTCCAAACATTCGGGCGAACACCCGAGAATGGGGGCGACTGATGTTTGTCCGTTGATTCCGATTGCAGGAGTGACGATGGAGGAAACTGTGGAATATGCCAAAAAATTAGCCAAAAGAGTAGGCGAGGAGTTGGACATTCCAACCTATTTATATGAAAATGCGGCGTCAAAACCAGAATGGCGAAACTTAGCCACAATTCGTGCTGGCGAGTATGAAGCCTTGCCCAAAAAAATGACTCAACCAGAATGGAAACCTGATTTTGGTGAGCAAAAATTCAACGCTCAAGCGGGTGCAACCGTTATCGGTGCAAGAGATTTCTTGATTGCGTATAATGTGAATTTGAATACTACTTCGGTACGTCGTGCGAACTCTATCGCTTTTGATATTCGTGAAAAAGGGCGAATTAAGCGGGAAGGCGACTCGATTAATGGGGCAATTGTTCGGGACGAAAACGGCAAACCGATTCGAGAAGCAGGAACGTGCGAAGGTGTAAAAGCTATCGGCTGGTTTATCGAAGAATATGGCGTTGCACAGATTTCCATGAACATTACCAATACAAAATTAACGTCAGTTCATAAAGCATTTGAAGAGTGCCGCAAGTCTGCCAATAATCGAGGAATGCGAGTAACGGGTTCTGAATTAGTCGGAATGGCACCGTTGCAGGTTTTTCTTGATGCAGGCCGTTATTATTTAGAACAACAAAATCGCTCGGTTGGAGTCAGTGAAGACGAATTAATCAAAATCGCTGTAAAATCAATGGGTTTAGATGAGTTATCACCGTTTGAACCTCGTAAAAAAATAATTGAATATAGTTTAGCCGATGCAGCAGATACGCCTTTATTAAATATGAATTTGAAGGCTTTCGCCAATGAAACCGCATCGGAAAGTATGGCTCCTGGAGGCGGTTCGATTTCGGCTTATGTGGCTGCTTTAGGTGTTTCTTTAGGAACAATGGTGGCGAATTTGTCTTCACATAAACGAGGTTGGGACGACCGTTGGGAAGCGTTTTCTAACTATGCCGTAAAAGGGCAGCAACTCAAAGATCAATTGTTGTCGATGGTCGATGAAGATACGAACTCCTTCAATGGCATCATCGCTGCTATGCGTTTGCCGAAAGGCACAAAAGAAGAAAAAGTGACACGAAAAGCCGCTATTCAAGCCGCTACAAAATATGCAACAGAAGTGCCTTTCCGAGTCATGGAATTGACTTTAGCGACTTTTGAAATAACGAAAAATATGGCAGAAATCGGTAATCCGAGTTCAGTTACTGATGCTGGAGTTGGGGCGTTGTGTGCCAGAGCAGCGATTCGAGGGGCATTTTTGAATGTAAAAGTCAATGCTTCAGGCTTGAATGATAAGGATTTTGTTCAAGATATTATTGCTAAAGGCCAAGCGATTGAGGATAAAGCCGCTGCATTAGAAGCGGAAATCATGAAAATCGTAGAAAGTAAATTATAAGTGTAATCTGTGCGGTATGAAGTGTGCTGTGTAAAAAAAACGCACACTTCAGCCGACACTTTGCGTTTATTCAACATCTCGCTCCTCTATCCAGTTTATCAATTCTTTGAAAGTTGCGGTGAGTTCCTTTTTTTCGGTTGGTGTAGCATCGACATTTTCCAAACGTTTTTCGAAAACCTCCAGTTCGTTCATCGTTTTTAAATTCTGCGATTCAATCGGTTGAAGTGATTTTTGAATGATGTTTTTTAATCGAAAATTAAGAATTTGGATATTTTTATTGTTCACAATGGCTTTCAAATCTTCCATTAAGTTAGGAATCATTTTTTCGGTCAAAACGACAACTTCAACCCAAGCCGTTAAAGCGTTTTTATCAATTTCTAAAGCCATTAATTCGGCAGTTACCTCATCATAGCTACCAGAGACTTGAATCAATCGACGGCTGACCGGCACGTCAATTGTCGTTTTTTCAAAATTCCGACCTTTAAAATCAATTAAATAAACGGATTTTACGTCTTCAATTTCTTTAAATCCCAACGGAATTAACGAACCCGAATAGCGAATATGATTGGTAAAATACACCCGTTGAGCCTTATGAATGTGACCTAAAGCGACATAGTCAAATACGTCAGGGAAATCCTCAACTCCAATATTTTCCAAATTTCCGATATAGATTTTACTGTCTTTATTATCCGTTGCCTTGGAGGCAAATAAGTGACCTGTTGCAATAATCGGCACACCTAAGTCCTCATATTGTAGCATATTTTCCGCCAGTTGATGATAATGATTTTTGATACCAGTACGAATACGGTTTTCTCGATCTTCAAATAACTCCCCAGCGACCGAACGGCGGATATCAGGATCTCGCAAAAACGGCACAGCCGCTACAACAGCTTCGATTTCGCCCGCTTTATTTTTTAAAGTTATAATTTCCTCTTCTAATTTTTCTGTCGCCGCCCCGACGACATAAATATTCTTAGTTTTTAATAATTCACGAGGTGCGTTGAGCGTTGTCGGAGAGTCATGGTTGCCCCCGACAATTATCGTGTGCCGACAATGTGTTTTTTCTAATTTATTTAAAAAATTGTAGTACAAAGTCCGAGCATAATTCGGTGGGTTCATCGTATCGAAAATATCACCAGCGATAATCAGCACATCAATTTGTTGCTCGTCGATAAGCTGCAAAAGCCAATTCAGCGTTTGCTCGTTTTCGTGGAAACGATTATGATTTAAGAATTTTTGCCCTAAATGCCAGTCGGAAGTGTGGAGTATTTTCATTTGGTGGATTTGATATTGATACGATAGATTACCTTATAAACCGTATCGGTTTTTTAAATTACCTGTCCTAAAACCTCGGTGGATAAGGTTTAAACTTAAAAAACAAAAGTAATTGAAAAAGTTTATCATAGTTGATACGATTCCTAAATTTTGTATAATTCTGCATATTATATAAGTTTTCATTTTAAAAATGGAATTTTTTTCGGTATTCCAATATGAATTTTGTTATTTAGCTACTTTTACGTTTATTAAGTAAGTAACAATCAAATTCACATATTCAAAAAATTCCTTACAAAATGAAAGGTTAGGAATTTTAATCAATAGATTTCAAAACTAAATATAACTTATGAAAAAACGACTGACCTTATTGTTAGCGACTATTTTAGCACCTTTTTTATTATTAGCACAAGAACCTCAAGGAATAGATGAAAAAATCAATGCGGCGGTAAAACCTGTTTCAGATGCGATTGCAGGCGTGGTATTTTATGGTATTTCGCTCGGTAATGGATTAGAGTTACCGATTGTATTAATCGTCTTGATTGGTGCAGCGACTTATTTTACGGTTTATTTTGGTTTTCCTAATATTACAAAATTCAAATTAGCGATTGATGTAGTACGTGGAAAGTACGATAGTTTGGCTGGAGACCCGAGCGAAGACGAAAATAATTTAGAAGCAGAGGTTGGTGATCCTGATATTATTACAGTTGATGGTGATAATATTGATACGATTCGAGTCGAAGGGCATCACGGAGAGGTGACGGCTTTTCAGGCCTTGACGGCAGCACTTTCGGCAACGGTTGGTTTAGGAAATATTGCAGGGGTAGCTATTGCGATTGCGATTGGCGGTGCAGGTGCAACATTTTGGATGATTTTGGCAGGATTTATTGGTATGGCTTCTAAATTCGTAGAATGTACGCTTGGTGTAAAATACCGTGAAATCGGCCCTGACGGTACGGTTTATGGTGGCCCGATGCACTATTTGAGTAAAGGTCTTTCTGAAAAAGGCTTGGCGGGTTTAGGAAAAGGCTTGGCGATTTTTTATGCAATTATGATGATAGGTGGCTCGTTTGGTGGCGGAAATATGTTTCAAGCGAATCAAGCAGCAGCACAGTTTTCTCAAATGATTGGTTCGGAGTCAGGTTGGATAGGAACAGCATTTGGTGCGGTTATGTCTATTTTGGTAGCGATTGTAATTTTAGGCGGAATCAAGCGTATTGGTAAAGTCGCAGAACGTATCGTACCGTTTATGGTTGGTATTTATGTATTGGGAGCGATTGTCGTTTTAGTCCTTAATGTTAGCGTAATTCCGGCAGCATTCGGAGCTATCTTCGAAGGTGCATTTACAGGTGCTGGTATTACAGGTGGTGTGATTGGAGTTTTGATTCAAGGATTCCGACGTGCAGCATTCTCGAACGAAGCGGGCGTTGGTTCGGCTTCAGTGGCTCACTCGGCAGTTCGTACAAAATACCCTGCAAGTGAAGGAATTGTCGCACTTTTAGAGCCGTTTATTGATACGGTTGTGGTTTGTACGATGTCGGCTTTAGTGATTATTATTTTCCAATTAACAGGAGCATTTGAATATGGAGCAGTGGAAGGTTCAGCCGTAACAATGGCGAACGGAGCTGTTTTAGATGGTGTGAATTTGACCGCAGCAGCCTTTGACTCTGTGATTCCTGGCTTCTCTTATGTCTTGACAATTGCTGTAATTTTATTTGCGTTTTCAACGATGTTATCTTGGTCTTACTACGGCTTACAGGCTTGGAAATATGTATTCGGAAAGAGTCAAGCAGCGGATTTGGCCTACAAAATTTTATTCTTGTTGTTTATCGTAGTTGGTTCAGCAGCGAGTTTAGGAGCGGTAATTGACTTTTCGGATGCGATGATTTTTGCAATGATATTTCCGAATATGATTGGTTTAGTGATTCTTGCACCGAAAGTGAAAGAAGAAGTTGCAAAATATGTCGCAGCGATTAAATCTGGAAAATTAGATGCGGAGTAGGTTATTTTAAGGGTAAATTTATACTTAAAATGTCAGAAACCCTTTGGAGCTTCAATAGTTTCAAAGGGTTTTCTATTTTTGCACTATAAAGACAATCAAAACGATAATCAAAATCACTAAAAATATAGGACTATGCGAGTTTATTTTGATAATGCTGCAACGACCCCGATTCATCCAGAGGCAAAAACTGTCATGAAGGATGCAATTGATAAGTTTTATGGTAATCCTTCGTCTATTCATAATGAAGGTCGACAAGTCCGAGCGGCTATCGAACAAGCGAGAAAAACAATTGCGAACCATTTGAATGCATCTATTGGCGAAATATTTTTCACATCGGGCGGTACTGAAGCCAACAATATGGCTTTGAAACGTTCTGTGGAGGACTTGGGAGTGAAGCGTATTATCACTTCCCCGATTGAGCATCACTGTATTTTGCATACAGCAGAAGCATTAGAACGAGAGAAAGGTGTCGAAGTTGCCTACATCAATATTTCAGAAAAAGGTTGTTTTGATTTAAATAGTTTAGAAACCTTATTGAAAAATAGTGATAAAAAAACCTTGGTGTCCTTGATGCACGCCAATAATGAAATCGGTACTATTTGCGATATGAATGCAATTGCGGACTTGTGTCAAGCTTACAACGCCTTGTATCACTCGGATACCGTACAAACAATTGGACAATTACCGATTGATGTGCAAGCGACAAAAATTGACTTTTTGAGTGGAGCAGCACACAAATTTTATGGTCCAAAAGGCGTTGGTTTTATTTATATCAATGGCGATAATACGATAAAACCGTTTATTGACGGAGGCGCTCAAGAACGCAATATGCGTGGTGGAACAGAAAATGTTTATGGCATTTTGGGCATGGCTAAAGCGATGGATTTAGCTTGTGAAAATATGGAAGCAAACCAAAATCACTTGCGTGAAATCAGACGTTATTTCATGAATCAATTGCAAGAGAATTTTGTAGGCATTGAATTTAATGGAGATTATGACGGAAATACCTTACCGAAAGTATTAAGCGTATCTTTCCCACCTTCGCCAAAAAACGAAGTACTGATGTTTTCATTGGATATTATGGGCGTAAGTTCTTCGGGCGGAAGTGCGTGTAGTTCGGGCGTAGAATCTCGCTCACACGTTTTAGATGCGATTAATTTCGATGAAGACAGGGTAGCGGTGCGGTTTTCGTTTTCTACATTTAACAAAAAAGAGGAAGTCGATTTTGTAATTGAAAAACTGAAAACGATTATTCCAGATGCAGTGAAGGTTTTGGAAGTAGCGTAGTTTTATCTCACCTTTCTCCTTTCCTCCATGCAATATATTGTATGTAGGAAAGGAAAAAGGTGAAAAGATGGATACGATACTTTATTTTTTTAATTTTATGCCTTTCGGCAAATAATAGTGACGATTCTCAACCAGATTTTAATCCCATTTCAATTGAACATTTCCTAAAAATCGTAATTTTACTAAAAATAATACTTCGATAAACTAACAAAATGCAATTATGGAAAATATTTTATATGAAGTGCCAACTATCAACTTGGAGGATATTCACCGAGTTTTTGAGGCACAACAGTTGAATGCACGGTCAGTAGCATTGACGACACACCGAGAGCGAATTGTCAAGTTAAAATCATTACAAGCTTGGTTAGAAAAAAATCAAGAACGAGTAAAAACAGCGATTTATAAAGATTTTAAAAAGCCGGCGACATCTGTTTTGATGACCGAGTTACTTCCACTTTTCACGGAGTTAAAACATACAATTAGCAACCTGCGAGAATGGATGAAACCGACAAAAGTCGCTGCTACACTGCCGCTGTTAGGTACAAAATCGTACATTCAATATGAAGCCAAAGGCGTTTGTTTAATCATCGCACCATGGAATTATCCATTTCTATTGGCGATTCATCCGTTGATTGCAGCGATTTCGGCAGGTAATACAGTGATGCTAAAACCATCGGAATTGACACCAAATACTTCGGCGATCATTCGTGAAATGATAGAGGAATTGTTTGACGAAAATGAAGTTGCTGTTTTTGAAGGTGGCGTAGAAGTATCGCAGGAGTTATTGACAAAACCATTTAATCATATTTTCTTTACAGGAAGTCCGAGAGTCGGAAAAATTGTGATGAACGCAGCAGCAGAGCATTTGGCATCTTGTACTTTGGAGCTGGGTGGAAAATCACCAACGATTGTCGATAGAACCGCTAATATGTTCACAACTGGTCAAAAAATCGCTTGGGGAAAGTTGATGAATAACGCACAAACTTGTACGGCACCGGATTATATTTTAGTAGAGAAAAAGGTGAAAGATAAATTGGTAGAAAGTATTATTAAGTTTTGGAAAAAAATGTTAAATCCAAACTTTACGAGTATCAAAGATTCGCCAGATTATGCTCGAATCGTGAACAAACATCATTTTAATCGTCTAAAAAGTCTTTTGGAAGATGCGATTGATAAAGGAGCAAAAGTAGAATTTGGAGCAGATTTAGACGAGTCGGATTTATACTTCTCTCCAACGATTTTATCGAACGTTACCAACGATATGCGCATCGCTCACGAAGAGATTTTTGGGCCAATTTTACCTATTTTTACATGGGAAACGAAAGACGAAGCACTAAAACATATCTTAGATCGACCAAAACCGTTAGCTTTGTATATCTTTACGAAAAGTACGGCTTTCAAAGAGTTTTTCTTAAAAAATACTTCCTCGGGAGGAAGTGTTGTGAATGATTGTTTGATTCATTATGCACACAACGAATTACCATTCGGAGGTGTAAATAATAGTGGAATCGGTCGAGGCGGCGGGCATTTTGGTTTTATAGATTTTTCTAACGTTCGATCAGTGCTAGAGCAGAAGTTCGCACAAACCAGCATGTTATATCCACCTTATACAGATAAAGTAAAAACATTGACTAATTTTATAGCTAAATGGTTGTAAAACGGGTTACGAGTTACAGACACCAATTTTCGATCGTTCATCCTGGTTTTTGGAAGATTGACGCAGATTGGTAATCTGAAACTCGCAACTCGCAACCCGCAATACGGAAATGACAAAAGAAGAATTATACCAACAGATTGTTGAAAAAAACTCCTACTTGTGTGTAGGTTTGGACACAGACTTAAAACGTATTCCAAAACATTTATTATCGGCAGATGACCCGATTTATGAATTTAATGCCCGTATTATTGATGCTACACACGATTTGTGTGTAGCTTATAAGCCCAATATTGCGTTTTATGAGGCACAAGGTAGCAAGGGGTGGCAATCATTAGAAAGAACGATTAATGCAATTCCACTGACACATTTTACTATTGCAGATGCAAAACGAGGCGATATCGGAAATACGTCGTCCTTGTATGCTCGTGCTTTTTTTGAGAAAATGGAATTTGATTCGGTAACAGTTGCTCCGTATATGGGCGAAGACTCGGTCAAACCTTTTTTGGAGTTTGAAGATAAATGGGTGATTTTATTGGCTTTAACCTCGAATAAAGGCAGCGACGATTTTCAACAAACTTTGCAAGGCGAAATCAATCAGCCGTTGTACGAAAAAGTTATGCGGACGGCTCAAAAATGGGGTAATTCAGATAACTTGATGTTTGTAGTCGGTGCGACACATCCTGACAAATTCAAAGAAATCAGAGAAATTGCACCGGACAATTTCTTATTAGTGCCAGGTATCGGTGCTCAAGGTGGCGATTTACAAGCCGTCTCCGAAAACGGTTGGAACGAGCATTGTGGCTTGTTAGTCAATTCTTCTCGTGGAATTATCTATGCTGGTAACGGCGAAGATTTTGATAAAAAAGCTCGTCAGGCTGCGTTAAAATTACAACAACAGATGGAAGCATTTATGGAGAAGAAATTAGGATAATTGAAATGATATTTTGTCAAAACAAAAATACGAAAAACGTCATTGTAACTTAATACAATGGCGTTTTTTATTAAAAGAAACTGAGAAGTAAGTTGACATTTTGTGAGGTTACCTCTCCGTATCAATTACGAATTATGAGACAATTAAAATTCTTATCACTCTTCTTTTTTATTTCATTTGCTGCAGTTGCTCAAACGACTGAAAAAAAAGTCATTTTACAAGGTTTTTGGTGGGATTATTACAATACCAACTATGAAGAAAGCTGGGCAAATTATCTGTGTGAATTAGCCCCTCGATTGAAAGCGATGGGTGTTGATGCTGTATGGATTCCGCCATCTTACAAGAATGCCGGGACAAATTCAGTGGGTTACGCTCCGTTTGATCATTATGATTTAGGGGATAAATATCAAAAAGGTGAAACACGAACTCGTGTCGGTACAAAAGACGAATTACTACGAATGATTGCAGTCATGCACGCCAATGGAATTGAGGTGATTCAAGATGTTGTATTGAATCACGTCACCGATGCTGGGGCAGTGAATGGCGCTGGTGGATTGGATCCTGAATCAACTTACTCGACACAATCTGCGGGTGGATTTAAAAACTTTCGTTACGTTTGTTATGATACGCCTGTTCCGTTGGTTGGTGGTGAGAATGCCACAGAATATTTAGCTCGTGAGGGGCGTTGGCCAAAAAATTACACGAATTTTCACCCGAATGCGAACTGGAATGTATCCAGTGGAAACTGGGAATCTTCATTTTGGGGACCAGACTTTTCTTATGGAATAGATGAAACTGGTTCGAATAATGGTTTTGGTCCAAGTACAAATGCAACGTATAATCCAACACAAAACTACAATTATAACCGGGATCAAGCGAGAAATTGGATAATGTGGTTTGCTCGTCAGACGGATATTGACGGTTTTCGGTGGGATGCTGTGAAACACTTTCCGCATTTTGTTGTCCAAGATTTATCGTATAATTTAAAATACCTCAATGGCGATGCGAGTTTGGGGGAAGGTATGATAAACTTCGGTGAGTATGTTGGTGGAAAAACAGAATTGGATAACTACGTGAATAATGTCCGTTATTCAAATGGTGGTTCAGAAATGTTAGCAGGTACGTTTGATTTTGGTTTGCGAGGTGCATTTACCAGTATTATTTCGAGTCAAGGGGCTTATGATTTGTCGAATGTACCGGGCGAACAACAAAACGAGCGTGTTTTTTATTATCCGGCATCAAATACTTATGTTCATCGTACCTTGCCTTTTGTTAATAATCACGATACATTTCGACCAATTTTGACCACAAGCGGAAATTACAACGGCTGGAATACTGGTAGTCAAATCGGTGGACATATCGAGCCAAATGAACCGAGATTGTCGTTGCTTTATGCCTTAACTTTTGCGGTGGACGGTACGCCAATGTTCTTTTTTGAAGATTTATTTGATATTGGTTATAATGGAAATCGTTTTAATCACGATCCGAAAGATGCAACACAATTGCCAGTTAGAAGTGATTTAGAAAATATCGTTTGGTGTCATCAAAATTTAGACTTTGCTTCTGGTCCTTACTTGGTTCGTAGTCATCAAGGCAATACCGCTGATCATTTGATTATCGAAAGAGGTGGAAAAGCAATTATTGGTATTAATGATAATTGGAATACTTGGCAAACCGATTGGGTCGATTCTAACTTCCCTCCGGGTACGGTTTTAGTTGATTATTCTGGGGCAAACGGCTCGGCAACTCGCACGGTACAAAATGACCAAAGAGTAGAAATATCAACGCCTCCATGCGATGGTTCGGCAGCGAACGGTCGTCGAGGTTATTCGATTTGGGCACCGCAAGGTATCGTCAGTACTTATACGCCGCAACGCCAAACCTCAACAACGCAAGAGTGGGAAATGGCTAATGATTTGGGCGACAGCCATTGTAGTTCGTTACAACAAGGTGGAGCATTGCCGGACAATTCTACGGCTTACCGCAATGTTGGAAAAGTATTTGTCAATAACATCGATCCAATTACTTACAAACTCATTCCTGACGATAACA
>Ga0075467_10003913_pt1 | contig 11237 bp, 9 predicted proteins | sample DEB08_DNA_9_FD_75067 | JGI IMG/M metagenome (GOLD analysis project Ga0075467, IMG submission 75067) | Aqueous microbial communities from the Delaware River and Bay under freshwater to marine salinity gradient to study organic matter... | ecosystem: Environmental > Aquatic > Marine > Coastal ...
ATCACTGGTCGATCGCTCTTCCATTTTAGTCTAGGGTGATTACTCTTTTAACAAAATTTCACCGAAGTATTTAGCCAGGCAGTGGGCCGCATCATTTCCACTGGGAAGCATAAGGCCATAGAATAGCTACTCAATTGTAAGCTTATCACCTGTTAGTAAATTAGCAGAAGTACCTGTCACCTCCGCCACCTCATCACACACAGTAATGAATTCAGTTTTGAAATCCAGTTCGTATTTATCAATCAATTGGAGAGTGGTGTAAAATGTCATAATCTTGGTCAAACTTGCAACTTCTCTTCGTTCTTTTTCCATTCTTCCAAACAGAGCCTAGTCTGTCTCTCTGTCATAAACGACCCAACTAGCGGCGCTACAGTGGGGAGGTGGTTTGTCAATGAGCATTTTAGCTAGCTTTATTTCGTTCAAATCTGGTTACGTGTTACCCTCTTCTGCATAACCAGATCCGTAATATTGCAAATTAGTTGAGTTGAAGAACTTATTATTTGTTTCTAAGCCAATCCGCAGGGTAATATCTTTCCGATATAGATTTACTTTCTTTTTTGTTGGAGTTTTGACACCACCGGTTTAATTTGGCTCACTCTATTTACTTTCATTCAGTGACTGGAACTATTTCAACTTTGACCCGTTAGTCGACGATGGACGTGAAATAAAAAATGGAAGAGGCGACTTTGTTTCGTTCAAAATAGAAATGGGTCTTTAATTACTTTATTCCATTTCTGGTGGACTCAAAGGCCTTCTATAAAACTGCTAACACTCTAGTTTATCGTTCGCATTTAGTATTACTGGGTGATCGCCATTTCCATGAACGAAACTTGTCAGCTATTCTTAAGGCTTAATTGGACTGGCCATCATTTCAGATCTTCGATTAGAGAATCCTTAAGCAATTTGGGAACCCAAATTGATGAGCTGATTTTTACCGCCTGGAATTTCCATTGTTAGCTACAAGTCAGCGGCGTGAAACGATTTATGTTTGCGGTAAGAATTGATAGCTTTAGGTGAGCCTCGTGATGTTGTTTTTCTCATCTAACTGCCTGACATGTTTCTGACTTACCGAGGATTACTTTGAAAATTAGATTGAGTTGTCTTATGCTTGATCTGCTCTTGAAACGGAATAATTTACGCAGTTACAAATTAGCACTTCGTACTTATTTCTTGATTCCTAAATTCAGGCTCTATCTGGTCAATTCTAGATTCTCCATTGATGAGGTGGTGGAAATTGGAGAAAGATTAGTAACCCTTAGTCAAATTCCCTTTTGGAGTATCCACTAAAGACTAATACAACCTCTTATTTCTTTCTTTCCGCTCAGGATTTGCCACGTCATTATCAGCCCTATAAGGGGCCTATTCTCCGCTACTTCCAAAAATAACATTTGACTGGAGTAGCTATCGTTGAGGTTGATGAGGTCGAATTGTTTTTGAATGGGTGTACCTCTTTTGATTCACTTCATTTGGGTTGGTGTTCGGTTCAAATTATCTGTGGTCTTAGATTTGTTGGCACATCATAAGGACTTGTTCTGAGTTGCCGCATTTTGAGTTCGGCCTTTTAGCTGAGATGTTCTGTTTTATCATTTTCTTGGCGTTTAGGTACCCATTGGGTGTATTGGAGATTAAGAAAGAATTTTCAACAGTTTATTTGACTATCTTTTTTGTTGTCTACAAAGTTCTAGCCTAAGTCTTGGCTGTTGGTTAGTGCGTCTGCTCCGATGCGTACTTCACAATATTGGAGTAATATTAAGCGTGGACTTAGTTTTGAGTTTTGGGAGATGTAAGGTGTGGCTGGTATTATAAATAGGGTTTGGGCGAAAGTTGCGCTCTGTTTCGATGTTAGTGATTTCGCACTATTTCCTTCACTGACAGTGTCAATTTGGTTTGACTGGCATCACCCATTTTTTATTTCTAATTAAAACAGGTTTTTTATTCTACTTTTAATCTATACACCAATATCCATTTTTACTTTCAGAAACTGAATCAGAGCTTAGTTTTATCTATTGGTCAAGGCGTAAGTTACAATATCAGGAGCTCTGGCTGGCTAGGCGTTTTGGTTATTCGTAAGGGTTTGCTTTGATTGACTTTAAATTGTTTTCTGGGATAATTTCTAAGTATGGTCATGGTCGAGAATTGAGTGATTCAGAAGGACCCATGCTCGCTACTGCTAAATTTTTATTTCTAGGCACTTTTATAGTAAGTTTTATAGTAGCTCAGCGTATTGCAATCTTTGGGACGGTTCTTAGTTCGGAAAGAGCATTCACTGGCCAAAGATCAGTTTATTATTTTAGTTTTAATGCTTTCTTCCAAGCTTTTTTATTATTCCATCCCTCAGGTCCTACATGTACAATTTTATAAGTTGACTTAATAGCATTAGGTAATTGCAAGTAAGCATCCAACAATAATTCAATATTCTTTCTTGGTTCAAAAGAGCCTACAATCAAAAAATAGTTTATATTTTCCAATCTATACTTTCTTAAGGTAGGAAGAATTTCCTCTTTTTTTCTAGGCTTAAATATCTTATCCACTCCAAGTGGAATAGCAGATATTTTATCTTCTTTCACTCCTAATAAATCAATCATCTCTTGTTTCACAAACACTGAATCTGTAATAAAATGATCAGCATTCTCTAAAGTATAAGTTAAATGCTTTTCAAAATATCTAATTCTTTCTATAGGGTGATATTCTGGAAAATGGAGAATGGATAAATCGTGAAAAGTACTTATTTTTTTTCCTTCAAAGGGTAATAGATTATAATTGGTTTCATGATAAATATACCCTTTATATTTTTTTTGTAATTGACGAGCAACAGTTTTTTCTGTTAATTGAGTATAACTCGTTTTAACTATTTGAGGTGCATACTGATAAACTAGTTGTTTTAATTGACCTAATGAACTAATATTATTTGTCTGATTATCTTGTTTATGGATACTTAGGAAATTATCATAAATTTTTGAATTAGAAAAAAAGCCAAATGAATTAATTGAGTTAATTGCTTTGATTCCCTCAATTATTTTTCTAGTATAAACGCCTATTCCTGTTTCTTCTCCTAATAATGGGGTAATATTATACAGCAGTTTCACAATTATTTTTTATGTAAAGAGGTATACAAGAATACCTATTATTTAATTTTGCTAACACTATTCCTTTTCTTTACCTTAATACCTTTTACGTTAAGGTCATCTTTTGCTAAAGGTGCTACTTTATTTTGGTCTAAATCTAATTTATAAAATCTATCTTGTATATTCATAAAATTAACATGACTCGCTTTTCTATAATGCTCAAAACGAACACTAGAGTTTCTAGTTAAATCATCAATAGCAAGTTTTAACATATGTTCCTTAAAATCAATTTGATTTCTTAGCCCTCTTAATTCTTTTTCTAGTTTGGGTAACTTTAGTAAAGCGTATATAAATTCAATTAAAGTTGAGATCACAGGGATTTTACTAATAGCAAATCTCATTGCGGGAAGAAAAACACCTCTTACTTTTATTTTCTTGGAACGAACCTCTTTAGAATAAGCCATTCTAGCAATTATCTCCGCTTTAGAAATACCTTTTAATAATTCTTTTTGATAAAAACGATGGCCTCCATCGTCAGGAGATCTTTTTAGTAAAGAAAGATATAACGCTTCAATAAAATAAACGGAAGGAATAGATACTAACTCCTCTATATTATATTCCATCCTAGAGTAGTCAGGAATCTCTTGCGAAAGCATAGGAAAGCTAGAAGGAATGGTATTTTCTTTAGCGAACTTCTTAAGATCAAGCTCTTTTCTTCTAGTATTTACTAGCGTTAATTCACTTTCAATAGCTTGAAAAATTTTTTGAACCTTCATATTATCTTTTGTCTAATTTTTGATGGCACTCTTTTCTATTAATGACGTCAAAATCATCTCATATTGTTTTAAGGAATACATTTTTTCATAATAGGCTCTTGCATGTTTTCCTAATTGATTTACTTGTTCCCCTCCTTCCTGTAAATAGTCTAATGCATTTTCAAAATCTTCGTAACTATCGTAATGAAATCCTGCTTTTGAATCTTTAATGTGATCTTTTAATACTTGGCTTTTTGCATTGACAATAGCAGGAGTTGAGACCATAAAAGCTTCTATTAATACAATTCCTAAGCTTTCTAAAGAGGATGGGTGAATAAAAGCAAGTGCATTTTTCATCAAATCTAATTTTTCTTCTTCGCTCACAAATCCTTTGTAGTAAACACCTGGATGGTTACAATCACTTAAATTACCTTTACCGATAGTATAAAGTTTAATTGACTGTTTTTTTAAATAATATCTGGAAAAGAAATCATATAATTCTAAAATTCCTTTAGCCTGCTCGATTCGGCCAGCATATAATATATATTTTTCCTTGACATTTTTTTTAGCTTGAATTTTCTTATCTGCCAAACCAAATCCAATGATACTGTTTTTAACCTTAGCCCGATAAATAGAACGAACTGCAAGGTCTCTTTCTGCCTTAGTCAAAAATAAATGATGGTACTTCTTATATCGTTGCATAATAGGCAGGTATACAGGAGGTTCATCATGAAAAGTCGGAATAATAAATATTTTTTTATCATCCTTAATAAATTGAGTGCCAAAATAAGTAGTCGGGTACAAATAAGTCATAAATAAAAAGGAGGTATACTGTTGTTCATGTTTTTTTATATAAGTATACAGTCCAGAAGAATAATGTCCTTCATATTTAATCCACTCTTCTGTCGCCCCCAAAGGTAGTTTCCTATACTTTGTAATAAGTTCTTTTTTTTCTTTTGCATCCATATACAGAAATAGGTTAGATGGCATTCTGTAGCTAAGCGTAACATCAAATTGAAACCAATAGTCTCCTCGTTCAAAATCATTTGAAAAACGTATAATATTTAAATCTTGCTGCACCTTCTCTACTCCTTCTCCATAATGGTTTCTCCAAGTAACATGATCCTTAGCACAGGTAGATAGAATATCTACCTTAAAAGTTGAACATAATGCTTTAGCCATTGCTAAAGCATAGCCTTCTGACCCTCCGATTACATCTTTTCCTGCTCGTTGGACTACAATTGCAATTTTCTTCTTCATCTTAAGCGATTTTTAAAGCATCTAATAGTGCCGATTCTGTTACCTTTTTACTAAACCTTTTTACATTTTCTAAACCTTTTTCAGCTAAAAAAATTCGATAATCTAAATTTTGCTTTAAAGTATAAATTGCACACACAAATTGATAATAATCCATTTCAGATAAAACAATTTGATTGTCGCCTATGGTATCTTTGATAGCAGAACTATCATAAGCAACTACTGGTACCTTTAATTTTTGTGCTTCTATGATTGGTACGCAGAATCCTTCATGTTCTGAACAGACTAAAAATACATGAGAAGTTGAATAATAACTAAATAAATCCTCAAAACAAACCCCTAACCTTATTTTCACATTTGGTGTAAGCCCTAAGTCGTCTATCGTTGTTAACACTTCTTCATAATAAGATTCCATCCCATCTGGAATCCGACCAATCAATGTTAGCTGGATATTATCATCGTAAGTTGATATGTAACGGTATATAATATTGAGAAGATGTTTATGCCCCTTATTTGGTACAAAGCGTCCTACAAATAATACATTGACATTATTAGTAATTTCTTCATTTAATACATTTATATTAATCTTTTGTTTTTGAAAAGCATTTCCATTGAAAAAAGGTGGTACTACTTTAATCTTATTATTTAAAACCCCAAAATTTATTAATTCTTCTCCATTATACTTAGAGTCAGGTAAATATCTTTTTATTTTTTTTGAATCAATTAGTTTCTTTAATACTTTCCTCGCTTTTATTGCGTCTTTCTCTAAGGAGCTATTATAGGAAGTGAAAAAGTTTGCCGGTGTTACGTTATGGTACTTTAAATATATTTTACATTTACTTTCATTAACAATATCATTGACTTCATCCCATCCTCCAGCGTAATGAAGTAATAATATTGTATGTTTTGACTTCGTTTCCTTTAGGAATTTTTTTTTACTTAATGTTTGAATACTTTTAGGAGAAGTTTCTTCTAAATATAAATCAAGCGTATAAAGATAAACATCAGCTCTATTTTTTAAACATAAATATTGTTGTAAAATATCATTTCCTATGGCATCTCCTTCATGTATAGCGTGGTAACAAATAATGATTTTCTGATTTTTTCGGCTCATGGCAAATTAGATTCTTTATCATATTTAAACAAGGAATGGATATTAAATTGAGAAGATATGGACTAGGATACTTGATTGTTTAAGCAGTCTTCATATAAATGAAGACTATCTACTATTGAAGCGTTATAGCATTAATACTCAATTTTAACATCCGTTTATCTTCAGACATTCCTAAATCAGAAGGCGATTTGATATCATAATGTCTAAAAAGTAGTGTATCAGGTTGTAAATTATCCTTCAATAGAAGATTAAAACTAGTTTTGTTATTGTTATCAAGCTTAATCTCTCCAATTAATTCATTATTCAAAAATAATTGAGAGAAACGCTGTGGATAGAAATATTGCCCTTCTAATATTAGATTCCTCTTTCGACTAGTCAGTTTATCCTCATACAAAACAATCATAGAATTTTCTCCTTCCGACCATTGGACTCCTGTAGGTTCTTTTATAGACCACCCAGATATAAATTGAGGGATATTAGGTTCGTAATCTAAACCACCTTTACAAGAGAACAAAAAAAGTGTTAATAAACATACAACTGTAAAAAAATTAATTTTAAATTTCATTATTTTTTGATATAAACTAAGTGTTCGTTTTTATTTAACTTAAATATTTTCGAAAAAAAACGCTTAGAAATTCAATTAGAAATAAGCTCTCCTTGTGATAAAACGTCTAACATATCCCCAATTGTAACTTTCAATTCAATCTCCCGTCGCCAATCTATCACCGATTTAATTTTAGAAGCATCTCCCACCAAATAAGGGATATCTGTTTGTCTCTTTCTAAAAGATTCCACTTCTAAGGTGATATCTACAGAAGACAAATCACAAATTAAATCAAATAATTGCTGAACGCTAGTAGCTTGCCCACTACAGAGATTATAAGCAGCACCGTTTGCTCCATGTTTGAGTAGTAACGGATAAGCTCTAACTACATCTCGGACATCCATAAAGTCTCTTACGGAATCCAGATTACCTAATTTAATAACAGGCGGTACAAGGCCTGCTTCTATCTTAGATAATTGTTCCACTAATGTTGGCAACAAAAAACTAGGGGGTTGTCCAGGTCCAGAATGATTAAATGGACGAACCCTTATGACTCTTTGTCCTTGTAGTGCATAACTATAGGCAAGCATATCTGCTGCTGCCTTACTAACACCATAATGATTAACAGGCTCTAGTTGAAAATCTTCTTTTATAAGGCTATCATATCGACCATATACATAAGCACTACTCACAATTAAAATGGCACAATCTATTGATTTAGCCGCTTCTAGAATATTTAATGTTCCCTGTAAATTAACCTCATAAAAAGCATGAAAATTATTAGAGGCAGGATGAGAAATAGCTGCTAAATGATAAACTTCACTCGGTTTAATCTCCCTAATGATTTGATTAACCGCATTTTTATTAGTAACATCAAGAGAAACAGGTATAACTTCGTCTGAAAAGTCCTGTTTCTTTCCATTCCTACATCCAGCATAAACGGTATATCCTAACGTTTGTAAGTGCGTTACTAAGTATTTTCCCACAAAGCCCCCTGCTCCTGTAACAAAGGCCTTAAGCATAGGTAAGTAATGATTTATTTCCTTTTACAAAAGCTAAATCCGTTTCAACCATTAGTGCAACCAAATCTTTAAATTTAGTAGTAGCACTCCAACCTAGTTTTTCTTTAGCTTTGGATGGATCTCCTATCAAAAGGTCCACTTCAGATGGTCGCATAAAACGTTCATCCTGCACCACATAATCTCTCCAGTTCAAATTTACGGAGCTAAATGCAGCTTCTACAAAAGATTCAATCGTATGTGTTTCGCCTGTTGCTAATATGAAGTCATCTGGTGTTTCTTGTTGCAACATTAAATACATTCCTTCTATATATTCCTTGGCATATCCCCAGTCTCGTTTAGAGTCCAAATTTCCTAAACGAAGTTCTTTTTGCATTCCTGCCTTAATTCTTGCTACTGCTAATGTAATTTTACGTGTTACGAACTCAACACCTCTTAAAGGGCTCTCATGATTAAATAAAATACCAGAGCAAGCAAACATATCATAAGACTCTCTATAGTTTATAGTCATCCAATGTCCATATAATTTTGCTACACCATAAGGGCTTCTAGGGTAAAAAGGAGTCGCTTCTCTTTGTGGCACTTCCTGTACTTTGCCGAACATCTCAGAAGTAGATGCTTGATAAAATTTAGCCTCGGGTAGAAAAGTTCTAATCGCCTCTAATAGCCTAGTAACACCTAGTCCAGTAACGTCACCCGTCATAATGGGTTGATCGAAAGAAAGTCCGACAAAACTTTGAGCTGCTAGATTGTATATTTCATCAGGCTTATGTTGTATCAAAACCCTCTGAATACAACTTATATCAGCCAAGTCAAAATCTGCCCATTCTATTTCATTCGTAATCCCTAAACGATCTAATCTTTCTCTATTTCTAGTACTGGCACGACGCTCTCCACCAATAACTTTATATCCTTTCTGTAATAAAAATTCGGCAAGGTATGCACCGTCTTGCCCTGTAATACCTGTAATTAATGCACTTTTTGACATAGGATTATATTTATAATTGTTCTAACTAAAATTATTTAAATAATTCTGAATAACTTTTTCAGGGTCACCAGAATCAACTATTTCACCTTCTTGAATGTGGATAACTCTATGAGCGTAGGTTTTTAGCTCAGAAAGATTATGCGTTACGAGTATAATTGTTTTATCATTTTTAATAAAATCTTTAAAAGCTTTATCTGACTTTAATCTAAAATCTTCATCGCCTACTCCTCCAAAAAATTCATCTAATAATAAAATGTCAGCCTCTGCATGGATGGCGATAGCAAATGCTAAACGAGTCACCATGCCACTTGAAAAGAATTTCACAGGTGTATCAACAAAACTTCTTAGGTCAGCGAATTCGATAATATCATCAAATTTCTGACCTATTTTTTTAAAAGTAAGCCCTATGATAGATCCATTGACATAAATATTTTCTCGTGCTGTCAAATTTGCATCAAACCCAATTCCTAGAGATAATCTAATCAGTCGACCATTAATCTCAACTTTTCCACCTTTATCAGGCGGAAAAGCACCAGTCATAATCTTTAGTAAAGTTGATTTACCAGAACCATTTTTTCCTATAACTCCTAAAAATTCTCCTCGCTTAATCTCTAGATTTATTTCAGTAAGGGCTTTTATTTCTTTCTGTTTCTGAGGTTTAAAAAGGTTTAAAGCCTTTTCCATAATAGAATCGTATTGCTTTTCAGCAACATAAAAAGTTTTATTGATATCGGTAAGTCTAATTATCGTTTCTTCACTAACTTCAGTCGATATATCAGCATTAGAAATTGACGCTTGTACACTCTTAAAATTCATATTTTTTCAGCTGCTTTATGAGAAAATTTTGAAAAAAGTCCTAGTCCAATAAAAAAAACGACTAATGATAAGGCAAAACTATAACCCAGTATTTGAAAATCAGGGGGAGTCCCATAAAGCAAAACATTATGCAAATTAATAACAAGTCCTGCCATTGGGTTCACATATAAAAGCCAAGGAAGGTTTTCTAAAAAAATCTCTTGGCTATACACAATTGGCGTCATCCAAAAGCCAGCCATTACTATCATATCCCAAAAATGTTGAATATCTTTTAAGTAGATACTAAGTGTAGATAAAATCAGACTAAAACCAAGTACCATTAAACAGGTAATAAGCAAAAGGACAGGAAAATAAATCATTGTCCAAAAAAATGGAAACCCACCAACAATGATACTAATAAGCAGGTAAGCTAAAAAATTAAATAAAAACCCCATTAAAGCACTTAGGGTAGTAGAAATTAATAAATCTACTTTATTAAATTGCACACTTTCAATTAAATATCTTTTAGAAAGCAATACATTTATCCCCTTAGAAGTACCTTCTACAAAAAAATACCAAAATAATAATCCAGAAAAAAGATATAATTCAAAATGTTCTATATCCGTTTTAAATAGCGACGTAAATATGGAATAATAGACTAAAATCTCAATTGCGGGCCTAATTAATGCCCAAAAAACGCCTAGTTTGTGGTAATAATATCGACTCTTAAAATCGACTTTCGCCAAGACCCAGATTCGTTCCAGTTTATTATTTTCTGGAATTCTTTTAAAAAAAGATGCTACAAATGTATCTACCACTTATTTTTTAATTATAAATTATCAATGTGTTTCTCAAAGGATATACTATAATTTTTCCATGAAAATCTTTGGTATCTCCTATTATTATTTTCCGTAATATTATTTTTAGAAATATCTGCTTTCATCATTATATCAATTAGTTCCGTTTTAGTTTCAAAGAAATCTACTTCTTCTCCTCCAACTTCAACTAAACTTGAATTTTTAGCTACAAAACATCTTGCATTACAAGATAAAGCTTCTGCTACTGGCAGGCCAAATCCTTCATATAAGGAAGGGTAAATAAAAGCAAAACACATAGTATAAAAAATAGGAAGTTCTTCAAAAGGAACATACCCTAATATTTTTATAGCTGATTTATATGGATGTTTTTCTAGTTTCTTAAAAAAATCTTCATTTTTCCAACCTTTTTTGCCTATAAAAACAAGTTGATGGTTATCATTATCGTCCTTAAGATTTTTAAACGTTTCAAATGCATCTAGTAATAGATTCAGGTTTTTCCTTGGTTCTATGGTACCTACGCTCAGAAAGAAAGGTTGCTGTATAGCATATTTTGTCAAAACATCAGGATTCATTTTAGGCTGAAAATTATCTGAAACACCTAAAAGAATAGTTTTAATTTTTCCTATTGAAATGGGATATGTCTTTTCAACATCATTTTTTGTATTACTAGAGCTAGCAATAATTAAATCTGCTTTTCTCATAATTCTAGGCAAAAAAAGCTTGTGTAAGAACCAACCATTAAACGTATGCAGTTTAGGAAACAAGATAGGAGTCAAATCATGAATAGCAGTTATTCGTTTGATTCGTTTAGGTAGATTAAAAGGCCCAAAATGCGCGGGTTCAAATACTGCATCGACTTTCAACCATCTACAAACAAAAGGA
>Ga0075467_10003914_pt1 | contig 11236 bp, 8 predicted proteins | sample DEB08_DNA_9_FD_75067 | JGI IMG/M metagenome (GOLD analysis project Ga0075467, IMG submission 75067) | Aqueous microbial communities from the Delaware River and Bay under freshwater to marine salinity gradient to study organic matter... | ecosystem: Environmental > Aquatic > Marine > Coastal ...
CAAGGTGCGGCGGTCTTCGGGCGCTTCGGACAGGATGAACTCAAGCTCTTCGCGAAAGCCGAGGTCCAGCATTTCGTCGGCTTCGTCCAGCACCACGGCGCGGATGTCCGACAGGTTGATATTGTTACGCTTGATGTGGTCGCACAAGCGGCCTGGCGTGGCGACAACAACATGTGCGCCCCGGTCCAGTGCACGCCGTTCGGTGCGCGTGTCCATACCGCCCACGCAGGTGGTAACCACGGCACCCGCAGGACTATAAAGCCACGTCAATTCGCGGCTGACCTGCATGGCCAATTCGCGGGTGGGCGCAATGACCAGCGCAAGCGGTGCACCGGCGTGGCCGAATTTTTCGGAATTGCCCAGCAGTGTGGGTGCAATGGCCAGACCAAAACCAACGGTCTTGCCGGATCCGGTTTGTGCGGATACCAATAGGTCAGCGTCGGCCAGGGCCGGGTCGGTCACGGCCTGTTGGACTGGGGTTAGAGAATCATAGCCTTGTTTGGCAAGAGCGTCGGCAATAGTCTGGATCAAGGGATTGTCCTGTCTGAATAAATGCGCGTCTGAAAATGCGCGCGGCTAGGCAATGGCGCGTACGCCAGCCTAAGTATTGCGCCCGTCCGTAATTGGTTGTGGGGTGAATGTACATGGCTTTGTCGCAAAGGGATTTATAGGATTAATTCAGGGCCGGGGTAAGGGGACCCCGAAAAACCGGAGAAATGTATGACCGAAGGCAGCCGTGATCCGCGCCTTGGCACCGCGCCCAAACACCCGACCGTCGGGTCTGTCATGGATGTGGTGACCTTTCGCATGGCCCGTCTGGTGGCCATCAATACCCGCGCAGGGCAACATTGGACACAACGCCTTTTTGATCTGAGCCTGAACGAATGGTGGCTTTTGGCCGTCACCCACGCCCATCAATCGATCAGAGCAGGTGATATGGCCGAACTGCTGGTGATGGACAAAAGCCAGCTTAGCCGGTTGATCCGGGCGCTTGTGGACAAAAACCTGATCAAAAGTGCGCAGGATCCAGATGACGCCCGCGCCGTCGTTCTGGATGTGACCAGCAAGGGCCATCTGTTGCATCAACAGGTTTTGGCTGAGGTGTTGCGCCGTAATGAAAATGTATTGGCCCCGTTGTCCCGCGAAGAGGTGGCCCAGCTTGGCGATATGCTGGACCGTTTGACGGACCACAACATTAACCTGTTGAAAAAGAACAAGGGCGGCGCTGCGTGATCGTTTATGGGCCGTTTCGGGCTTGTGTGTCAGGGCACGCAGCTTTCAAACTGCACATTAGCAAAAATCCACAGGAATGGGTGATATGAAATTTCGCAAGCTGGGCCTGTCATACTTCAGACGGGGTCTACGCAGAGTAGCTGCGATGGTATTGTCGGGCAGACGGCGGCGGTTTACCTCTGTTGCGGGGACGCGCGGATATGTTCTGCATTTGTCTAAGGGGCGTGTCAAAGCCCCCATCGGGCTGATCGTGATGCTGCACGGGTGCCGTCAATCGCCCGAAGATTTTGCCAAAGGCACCGGAATGAACCCGCTGGCAGATCGTCACGGGTTTGCCGTGCTGTACCCCGCGCAATCGCGCCGGGCCAATTTTCAAGGCTGTTGGCGCTGGTACGATGCAAAGCACCAGCAAGAGGGGCGAGGAGAGCCCGCAATTCTTTCGGCCATGACCTGTCAGGTCATCAGCGATCACGCGATCCCGCCCGCCCGTGTTTTTGTCGCGGGCCTGTCGGCGGGGGCGGCCATGTCGGTGGTTTTGGGGCAGACCTATGGCGATTTGTACGCTGCCGTAGGAAGCCACGCGGGCCTGCCGTTTAAAGCGGCGCAGAGTGCTGTCGGTGCTTTTGCCGCCATGGGCGGCGCGGCGCAGTCGCATGGGCCAAACCAGCCTAAACGCACGATTATTTTCCATGGGACGGATGACAATACAGTGCATCTGTCCAACAGTGTGGCCATCGCCGGTGCGCAGATACCGTCAAGCGGCGCGCGTCAGGTCAGCGAAACCATCGACACGGCAAAACATACCGCCCGCCGGGATGTGCGCTTTGATGTGAATAACCGCGCCGTGTTAGAGGAATGGACCATCACGGGGCTGGGCCACGCATGGTCCGGTGGGGCCTCCGAAGGCAGCTATACCGATGCAGACGGCCCTGATGCCAGCGCCGCCATGGTCAAGTTTTTCTTTGACGATGCGGCCTAGTCCGCGCTGATCGCGTCCCCCCACGCCGACATGATTTCGGTCGCCCCTGCGTTTTCATCGCCCTGTCGCGCAACGGCTGATGGACAGGCAAAGTGGTAGGGAAATATCGTGCGCGGCGCGGTGACGACATGAGCCAGCGTGTCTTTCAACGCGGCAATCACGTCTTCGGGCAGTGCTTGATCGACGATGGTGACATCGGCCATGCTCATATCCGTGCGTGGGCTGTGAAATGCGGTGTTCAGGTCCATGCCGTAATCCAGCAGCAGCGATGTCAGTTCGGCCACCGCAGGCATGATCTTGCGCCCGCGCGATGCACCAAGGGCGAAGTGCGCGCCATCGGACCGTTCCAGCAGCGTGGGGCACATATTGGCCAGACAGCGCTTGTTCGGGCCAAGGGAATTCGGCTTGCCCGGTTCGGGGTCAAACCACATGATCCCGTTGTTCATCAGGATGCCCGATTGCGGCAACATCATCCGCGACCCAAAGATCGACAGCAGCGTTTGCGTGACGGCGACCATGTTGCCCTGTTCATCGACGATGCTGAAATGTGTGGTGCAGCTTGGGTCGGGTTCGTGTTCCGTGTCGCCCATCGTGTCATAGCGTTCTTGATTGGCCTGCCGGATCGCGCGGTCATAGGTGACAAATGCTTCGGCATCCGGTGTGGCGCTGGCAGGGTGCCATTCCGACATGATCTCAAGCGCGCGGCGCATGGTGGGGCCAGCGGTCAGGGTGGGCGTGGCGATGATTTCATGGTCGCGGTAAGGATAGTGCATCGCATCGACCAGCGTGGCCTGATAGTCGGCCAGATCCGCCATGCTGTGCCGCCCGCCCGCCGCTTGCAGATCGTCGATAATGGATTGCGCCAGCGGCCCCTCGTAGAACGCGCGCGGCCCGTTCTCGGCAACTGTGCGCAAGGACGCAGTAAGGCGGCTCAGGTCGCATTTGGTTTCGCCCAAAGCGGTCCAGCCCGATGCCTTTGGAAAGCCACCCTCGTCCAGAAATGTCTTGGCCGAGGCGGGAAAGGGGGCGAGGTCTTTGGCCGATCCGCCCAAGATCAGCTGCGCGTACCAATCCACTGGCAGGCCAGCATCGGCCAGCGCAATCGCAGGGGCCAGCAGATCGGCCCAAGATTTCGTGGCAAAGGTGTCATGCGCCAAGCCCATGCCTGCGACCTGACCGGGGATCGCTATGGCCTTGGGGCCAAAGACATTGCGATCCTCAAGCACCATGGGCCACGGGAACAAATCGCCCGCCTTACCGCCCACGATGGGATAATCCGCGACATCCAGACCGATGGGCGATTTCATCCCGAATTCAACCACCTTGGCGGTCTTTTCACCGGCCATCCGCACGACCATATAGCCGCCGCCGCCCATCCCGCTCATCCATGGTTCGGCGGCCCCCAGGGCAAAGGACGTGGCAATCGCCGCATCCACGGCATTGCCGCCTTGCGCCATGATATCCGCTCCGACCTGCGCTGCGACCCGGCTTTGCGAGGCGACGATTCCCTTTTTACTGCGGGTGGCGGGTTTGGTGATCTGCCAGGATCTGTTCTGCGGCTGCGTCATGGGGGCGTTCCTGAAATTGTGATTTCACCATCCAACGCCACTGCCGACTGATTTGCAAACGTTTGCTTGGGCTTAGCTGAAATTGACCTGCCGGCTTGAAATCAGCCTCGTCAAACGGCCCCTTTTCATGTAGAACAAAAAGTGAACATAAGGAGGGATGCATGACACCCGATTCCCAATTTGCCCAAGTGATTTCCTTGTCCAACAAGCGTCTGGTCAAGGATGTGCCCACCCAGAATATGGCCCCGCATATGGGGTCTGCGATTTTGCGCGACGCACTGCCGGACGCGCCCTTCGATGCGGCGGCGACGGGGTTTGTGCTGGCGTGTTTGCCCGACAGCAAGGATCCGGTGATGTGGATTCAGGACCGCATGTCGCGGCGCGAAAACGGGCGGCTGTATGGGGCGGCGTTGCGGCGGTTCGGGTTCAACGGCAATATCCTGCGGGTCGAGGTCAGCCATCCCCGCGACGTTCTGTGGGCGATGGAGGAAGGGGCATCCTGTGCGGGCCTGTCTGCCGTGGTGGGCGAAATTCACGGCGCGCCCGAAGTGCTGAGCTTTACCGCGACCAAACGGCTGGCGCTGCGGGCGGAAAATTCGGGTGTGCCTTTGTGGTTGATCCGGTCCGGCGATCATGGCGCGCTGAGTGCCGCGCGCGAACGCTGGCGGCTGCGGTCGCGGCCTTCGGGGGCCAACCGGTTCAACGCCCAAGCCCCCGGCGCGCCAGTCTGGGAGGCGGATTTGTTCCGCGCCCGTGGCCGCGCGCCCGGTGTCTGGACGGCAACCTATGACGCAGGCGCACAAAGATCTGCGGATCGTCTCGGTCTGGTTCCCGGACCTGGCGATGGAGCGATGGCGGCGGATCATCACCCAGCATCGCACGCCACCGGCGGATGACGTGCCGGTGGTGCTGGCGCGCGAAGGGGCGCATGGCCCTGTTATTCACGCAATGAACGCAGCGGCACGCGCGTACGGCATCGCGGCGGGCGCACGCGTGGTTGATGTGCAGGCGATCTATCCTGATTTGCATGTGGAATGCGCGGATGCCGCGGGCGATTACAAACTGCTGGAACGGTTGGCCCATTGGGCGCGACGCTGGTGCCCGTGGACGGTACGCGACGGGCAAGACGGGATTGTGCTGGATGTCACAGGGGCCGCGCATCTGTTCGGGGGCGAAGCCGCGACGCTGCGCGACATGGCGACACGTTTCAAGATGCAGGGGCTGAGCGTGCGGTTGGCGATGGCCCCCACACGTGGTGCCGCGCGAATGTTGGCGCGTCATGGCCCTGCGTCTGTGGTGGGTGACAGTGAAACGTTGATGGCACAGCTGGCCCCGCTGCCGGTAGCGGCACTGCGGCTCAGCGATGATATGCTGCAGCTGCTGACGCGGCTGGGCCTCAAGACAATCGGTGCGCTGGCCGATGTGCCACGGGTGGCGCTGATGCGGCGGTTTTCAGGGCTGCCAGAGGATTGCAATCCGCTTGTGCTGCTGGACCGCGCCACGGGCCGTGCCGCTGATCCGTTGAACGCGCCGCCGGATGCGCAGGTCTGGCTGGCCCGCGTGCGCCTGGCCGAGCCGGTGATTGATCCGGTGCCGCAACTGCCCGCGCTGGCCGATGCTTTATGTGCCGATCTGGCCAAGGCGGAGCAAGGCGCGCGGGTGTTGCGACTGACGATTTACCGCGTGGACGGTGAATGGCGCAGCCGTGATGTGAGAACGGCCGGCGCAACGCGTGACCCTGCGCATCTGCTGCGGCTGCTGTCCGGCAAGCTGGACGGGATCGACCCCGGTTTCGGGTTCGATCTGCTGACGCTCGAGGCGTTGCGGATTGAGCCGCTGTCCCTGCATCAGGATCATCTGGACGGCAGTCGGGACGCTGGGCGCGATGTGGCGGCCTTGCTTGACCGGCTGACAGCGCGGTTGGGCCCCGAGAAGATTACGTGGTCTGCGTGGTGTGAAAGCCATCTGCCCGAACGGGTTGAAACCCGCGTGCCCGCGATTGCCCATAGCGCTGCGGCGGCCCCGGTGATGATTTCCGAACGCCCCTTGCGCCTGCTGGATCCGGCGGAAGAGGTCACGGTGCTGTATGCCGTACCCGAAGGTCCGCCCGCGCGGTTTCAGTGGCGGCGGGTGGCCTATCACATGGCGCGGTTCGAGGGGCCGGAAAGGATCGCGCCGGAATGGTGGCGCGACAAACCCGGCACGCGGTTGCGCGATTATTACAAGGTCGAGGTGCAGGATGGCAGGCGGTTCTGGATCTACCGGCAGGGCGTGTTGGGCGACGGGCGTGGCGGTGACCCGATGTGGTTTCTGCACGGGGTTTTCGCATGAGTTCGGCAGACGTGCGCCTGCGGCGACACCCCGCCCGCCCTCCCGCTAGAGGACAAGGCAATGCCGCAGAATGACGCCCTGCCGCGCCGCACGATCGAGGTGGAAGATCCGTTTCAATGGCATCCGCCCAGTCCTTATGTTGAATTGGGGCTGGCCAGCTGTTTCTCGTTCCTGCGTGCTGCGTCGGACGCCGTTGATTTGACGGCGACTGCCAATCTGTTGGGCTATGCCGCGATGGGGATTGCCGACCGGAATACCTTGGCCGGTGTGGTGCGCGTGCATTCCGAGGCAGCGAAAGCAAAGGTGCGGCCCATCATCGGCGCGCGGTTGGTGCTGATGTGTGGCACGGATTTGCTGGCCTATCCACGCGATCGTGACGCCTATGCGCGGCTGTCGACGCTGCTGTCAGAGGGTAAGATGGCGGATGTCGATGGCGGCTGGCAGGAAAAGGGCACCACCCATCTGACGCTTGAGATGGTGGCGACCCATGCCGAAGGTATCGAGCTGATCTTGATGCCGCCCGAGGGCGTACAGGTGTTCGAGGCCGGGTTGCCGCGTCTGTTGCGGACCTTGCCGGGGTTGCGGCATATCGGGGCGGCGTATCTGTACCGTGGCGATGATGTGGCACGGATCAACCGGTTGGATCATATCGCAAAGGCGCATGGGTTGGGGATACTGGCCACCAACGATGTGCTGTATCACGCCGCCAGCCGCCGCCCCTTGCAGGACGTCATGACCTGCATCCGCGAGGGGCGCACGATTGAAACAGCGGGGTTTCTGCTGGAGGGAAACGCCGAACGCTATCTGAAACCACCAGCCGAGATGTGCCGCTTGTTCGCCGCGTGGCCCCACGCGATTGCAGCAACGCGCAGGGTGGCGGATGCCTGCACCTTTAGTCTGGGTGATCTGAAGTATGAATACCCGCACGAGATCGTACCCGAAGGGCGCAGCGCCCAAGAGGAGTTGGAACGGCTGACGTGGGAAGGGGCCGCAGGGCGATACCCTCAAGGTGTGCCGGACCGGATCAAGGCGATCATTGAAAAGGAGTTTGCGCTAATTCGGTCCAAAAAGATCGCGCGGTACTTCCTGACCATCAACGATATCGTGCGTTTTGCCCGCCAAGACGCGCAGCCGCCGATCCTGTGTCAGGGGCGCGGATCTGCGGCAAATTCGACGGTATGTTTCTGCCTTGGCATTACGGCGGTGGACCCTGCCGAACATGATGTGCTGTTCGAGCGGTTTTTAAGCGAGGAACGCGACGAGCCACCTGACATCGACGTTGATTTCGAACACGAGCGGCGCGAAGAAGTGATCCAGTACATGTACGCGAAATACGGGCGCACGCGGGCGGGTCTTTGTGCGACTGTGATCCATTACCGCCCCCGTTCCGCCATCCGCGAGGTAGGCAAGGCGATGGGACTGTCCGAAGATGTGACCAGCAAGCTTGCCAGCACCGTTTGGGGCAGTTTCGAGGCGTCGGTTGGCGATGATCGCGTCAAGGAGGCGGGCATGGACCTATCCGACCCTTACCTGCGCCGCGTGCTGATGTTGGCGCGCGAAATGACGGGCATGCCGCGTCATCTAAGCCAGCATGTCGGCGGGTTCATCCTGACCGAACGCCCCCTGACCGAGATGGTGCCGATTGGCAACGGGGCCATGCCCGAGCGCAGTTTCATCGAGTGGGACAAGGATGACATCGACGCGCTTGGTATCTTCAAGGTGGATATTCTGGCACTTGGGATGCTGACCTGCATTGCCAAATGCTTTGATCTGATGCGCGCGCATTACAACGATGACAAGGGACTCGCGACCGTCCCGCCCGATGACGAACCCACCTATGACATGCTTTGTGCAGGCGATAGTCTGGGGGTGTTTCAAGTCGAAAGCCGCGCGCAGATGGCGATGCTGCCCAAGCTGCGCCCGCGTGTCTTCTATGATCTGGTGATCGAGGTTGCCATCGTGCGCCCCGGCCCCATTCAGGGCGATATGGTGCATCCGTTCTTGCGGCGCAGGCAACGGCAGGAAGGTGTCAGCTATCCCGCGCCGGGGCCGGAGCATCCGCAGGATGAACTGCTGAAAATTCTGGGGCGTACCTTGGGCGTGCCGATCTTTCAGGAACAGGCGATGAAGATCGCGATTGATGCGGCCAAGTTTACACCAAAGGAGGCGAACGAGTTGCGCAAGGCGATGGCAACCTTCCGGTCGCGCGGCACGATTGAAACGCTGCAAACCAAGATGGTCGGGCGGATGACCGAGCGCGGCTATGACCCCGAGTTTGCGCAGCGCTGTTTCGATCAGATCAAAGGGTTTGGCGAATACGGATTCCCCGAAAGCCACGCGGCCAGCTTTGCCAAGCTGGTCTATGTCTCAAGCTGGATGAAATGCCACTATCCGGCGGCGTTTGCCTGTGCGTTGCTCAACAGCCAGCCGATGGGGTTTTATGCGCCTGCGCAGATTGTGCGCGATGCCCGCGAACACGGGGTAGAGGTGCGCGGCGTTGATGTGGATTATTCAGACTGGAACTGCACGCTTGAACCCTCGGCCGACGGCTTTGCCCTGCGGTTGGGGATGCGGCAGGTGGATGGGATGCGCGAAGACGCCGCCGCGCGGATCATGGATGCCCGTGACCGACCGTTCGAGGATGTAGCCGACCTGAAAACCCGCGCAAGGCTGGACCGTGGTCAAATCCGCAAGCTGGCCGAGGCGGACGCGATGCGCAACATGGGGATAGATCGCCGTCAGGCGCTGTGGCAGGCGCAGGCGCTGAAGGACGCGCCCGATCTGCCGATTTTCACCCATGCCGATGCCCGCGACGAAGGGGCTGAACCGCCCGTGCTGTTGCCCGCCATGCCGCAAACCGAACAGGTCGTGGCGGATTACCAGACGTTGCGCCTGTCGCTCAAGGCGCATCCGATCAGCTTTTTCCGCGCCAGCCTGCGCAAGCAGGGGTTCATCGCAGCCGGCGATCTGCCCAGCCTGAACCACGGGCGGCGGGTGTCGCTGGCGGGGCTGGTGCTGGTGCGCCAGAAACCGGGCAGCGCCAAGGGCGTATGCTTTATCACGCTGGAGGATGAAACAGGTGTGGCCAATCTGGTGATCTGGCCCAAGCTGTTTGAACATTACCGCGCTGTCATCATGTCGGCGCGACTGCTGGTGGTGCATGGGCGGATGCAAACGGACGGGCGGGTGATCCACGTGGTGGCGGATCGGCTTGAGAACCGGACAGACCGGCTGGACCGGCTGAGCACGGAGCGCGTGCCGCAAACAACCGTGCGCGGCGATCATCCGACCCATCCGATCCCCGGACAGGTCGCACCGCGGCAACACCCGCGCGATGTGCGGGTGATACCAAAGTCACGTGATTTTCATTAGGATTTGGTGGGTGTGCTCATGAAAGCAAAGACAGGCTGCGGCGCGGCGTTGGGGTGCAGTGCGCTGTCAGGGTAGATAAAGCCATTGATCGGATAAATGCTGACATAGGAATCTGCTTGGCTTTCAAGGCGTACGTCAGACCAATCGTTGCCAGCAGACACGTCAATGACGCTCATCCGCAGGGAAATCTTGTTGCGCTTCCAGTTGGCATGGTCGACCAGAACTTCGCGTGGGGAAACCACTTGGTATACCACGGCAACATGTCCCATGGGATTGCGGTTGGTGCCCTTGAACGCCATGACCGCACCGACTGCCGGTTCTTTGCCGCGTGCATATTGCCCTTTGGCCTGATTCCACCAAGTATTCGCATTGCCCCGGATGTCTACCCCACTGGCGTTGCGCGCAAAGGGTACGCACCAAACGCGTGCTCCTTTGGATTGCAAAGCACGGACTTCCTGAATGGCCATCGCGTGCAGGTCAGGGTTAATACCCGCCGACGAAATTGTCTGAAGTTCTGCCGGTGCGCGCGCGCATCCAGCAGCGAATAGCATGCCTACAAGAAGAAATGGAATGCCGAATTTTGTCGCCAAGGCGTGTTTCACGCTCATTTACTGCCCTCAATGGTTATTTACCTGCGCTTTACCGTCCCCGTAAAGCTGGGCAGACCTTTGACGATTTTGGGCAGAAATCAAAGCAATCCATGAACCAACGGCAGAAATCCGCCACTTTCGTTACAAATTGTTAATCGGCAGGAACCATTTGTAATCCCCCGATTTGAACAATCAGGTCCAAAACATCCGCCACGCCCTTGTCGGATTTCATCGCGGCAAAGACAAACGGGCGGTCCCCCCGCATGCGTTTTGCATCACGGTCCATCACCTCCAAAGACGCACCAACATAGGGCGCGAGGTCTGTTTTATTGATGATCAGGATGTCTGACTTGGTAATTGCAGGGCCGCCCTTGCGGGGAATTTCTTCGCCCGCAGCCACGTCGATGACGTATAGCGTGATGTCGGCCAATTCGGGGCTGAAGGTTGCAGAAAGGTTATCGCCGCCCGATTCGATCAAGATGCAGTCCAGATCGGGATGGCGTTCCTGCATCCGCGCCACAGCGGCCAGATTGATTGACGCATCCTCGCGAATCGCGGTGTGGGGGCAGCCGCCGGTTTCGACCCCGATGATTCTGTCTTGAGGCAACACCTGCATCCGCATCAGGGCTTCGGCGTCTTCTTGGGTGTAGATGTCGTTGGTGATCACAGCGATGGACCAGCGGTCGCGCATGGCCCGACACAGGGCCGCCGTTAGCGTGGTCTTGCCTGCGCCAACAGGGCCGCCGATTCCGATCCGCAAAGGGCCATGGGGTGAAGTCATGTCTGGAACATCCTTGAGTAAAGCGTTTCGTGTTGCATCGAGGCAATGTCAGCCAGAAAGCAGGCGCTGCCGATGTCGTCAATGGTTTGGGTCAGCGCGGTTTCAACGGTCTGCCGACATAGCGGGGTCAGGGCGGTGATCACCCGCTGCCCGTCGGTTTGGTCCAAGGGCACAGCACGGATCGCGGCAGAAACCAGCGCGCTGACAAAGGCATGCAGGAACATCTGCGCGGCGTCCTTCAGCGGCAAATCTTGGGCAGCACTGGCCGCACCGAAAGCCACAGGCAGCGTCAGGTCGGGCAGGTTATGACCCCAGACGTCATTCACCACCCGCACGAACGCCGCACCTTGTTGTGCCGTCTCTGTAAGGCGTTCGGAGGACG
>Ga0075467_10003915_pt1 | contig 11235 bp, 12 predicted proteins | sample DEB08_DNA_9_FD_75067 | JGI IMG/M metagenome (GOLD analysis project Ga0075467, IMG submission 75067) | Aqueous microbial communities from the Delaware River and Bay under freshwater to marine salinity gradient to study organic matter... | ecosystem: Environmental > Aquatic > Marine > Coastal ...
TGGTTAAGTACACCGGTTAAACTATCCCTAGATGCAAGGTACCGAATTTCTTGTCCCCTTTGAATACGGCTATCAACCTGGTGTACGATAAGGTTAGGAGGGGTATTTTTGGAGATGACATCATCAGCACCACACTCTAATACTTCAAGTTTGGTTTTGATACCATCGTCAGAAGTGAGGAAAATGATCGGCACATAATCATATTTAGCTTGTTGGCGAAGAACCATTGCTACTTCCAGACCACTTATGTTTGGCATGTGGATATCTAATAAAAACACATCAGGATGAAAAGATTCTAATTCAGTCATAATTGAATCGGCTCTGGTTATTGCCAGCACTTCAACGTTTTCGTCCTCTAGCAAAGACTTGTAAAAATTTCCTTGTAGGATTTGGTCATCTAAAAGTAAAATTCTATAGGGTCGAATTAAATCTATCTTGAAATTTTTACGAATTTTGGATACTAAAGTAGTGATATTAACGGGTTTTAAAAGATATTCCTTTACTTTGGATCTTACTGCTAAAAGTCTATTTTCAAAGGAACTTGAGGAAGATAAAACAAATACATCTGTATCGAACGTTTTGAGTTTGGCAGCAAAAGAAAAAATTTGTTCACAGTGGTTAGTTGAGTTATCTGTATCAATTAACACTAAATTGTATTTATTTTGTTCTAACTCTTTTTCGAGCTGTTCGATTGAATCGAACTGATTGATTTTAAAACCAAATCCAGCAAGAAGTTTAGCGTTAACCACTGATGTGTTTTTATTGTCATCAATTAAAGCGATATTTATATCACGATAAGACTGCGAATTGATTTCATCTCTGATTTTTTTTGGCTCGCGCAATTTACCTAAAGAAAACGTTTCTTCTTTTAACACAAGTAAAGGATTCGGATTACTTCTTGATGCCTCAATAATCGCATTCATATGGATATCAACATAGGGAGCGATGCTTTTTAAAATGTTGACTTTTTCTTCGCAGGGGGCCACCTCTTCTTCGATCAATCTGAGCAGGTCACTCAGTACTAAAAACTTAAGTGAACCACTAGATCCTCTGAGGCTGTGTATTTCAAACCTAAACTTTTTGACTGCTTCCAAAGTTTGAGATGTTCTAGCGTCCAACCATAACTTAGTCAAAATTGCTAGCTTGTCATTATACTCAGCAATAAAAGTGATACGAAACTCTGCTAGTTTCTGTTCCATCTTAGAACTCATTTCGATCTTTCCGTTTTTAAGCAACAAAAATATAAATGTTAAACACAATACATGTAAGTAATTTACTGATTTTTAACTTATATGTACAGGAAATTATGAAGGTATACAGGTTTAAATGGTGAGCATCAGAAAGTTTCACGAGTACATATAATATTACAATTCAAAATATTGAATTAGAACCAACCTAATTAGATTTAAAGCAAATACAGATTAATGTTATTAAGCCTGTGAATCGATAGTTTGATATAGATCAATATTCCCTAGAATCTTTGAGTCTTAATCAAGTGAGCAAGTTAAATTATTCTTCATGTAAGTCAGATCTTCGTTCAATAGGTAAATTTAATATGTATAGTTATCATAATATTATAGTCGCACTGGATCTTTTTTTTGATCACAAACCTATATTAGATCGAGCGTTGGATATTGCACAAAGTTCGTCGCAAATTAGTCTTATTTATGTGACTTCCCCACAGATTTACTTGGAATCATATGGGCTTGGTATAGGTACAGATTTTGTTAACGATAATCAAGAAACTGCAAAAGCAACACTATTAGAATTGGCCAAAACGTACCATATCCCAGACGAACAAGTATATGCACCTATTGGTTCAGCAGTTGATGAAATTCATTTATTGTCTGAAAGTGTCAAAGCTGATTTGATTGTTTTGGGTACTCATGGCCAAAGTGGTTTGAAGTTATTACTAGGCTCCACTGCCAATGGTGTATTGCATGGTGTGAAATGTGATGTGTTGGCAATTAAAATTTAAGCAGAAATTATCAGCATCACTAACATCAGGTAATCATTATGATCTCATCCAACTCACGTTACGTTAGTCAAATCACACGAGATACATTAGCCTTGATCCTAGCAGGAGGTAAAGGCAGTCGTTTGTGTGAATTAACTCAATATCAGGCTAAACCTGCAATTCATTTTGGTGGAAAATTCAGAGTGATTGACTTTTCCTTGTCCAATTGTATTAATTCAGGAGTAAGGCAGATTGGGGTCATGACCCAATACAAAGCCTATTCATTAATACGTCACTTGTCGCGAGGATGGGGGCATTTAAACCGAGAGCTAGGTGAATACGTTGAGCTCTTACCTGCGTCCCAGCAATATTCTCCCAGTTGGTATGAAGGTACGGCGGATGCGCTGTATCAAAATATTGAGTTTATTCGTGAGCATGCACCTAAGTATGTTGTTGTGCTGGCAGGTGATCATATTTATAAAATGGATTATGGAGATATGCTAGTCCAACATGTTGAAAGTGCAGCAGATATGACGATATCTTGCATCGAGGTGCCAGTGATCGATGCGGCGGGTGCCTTCGGTGTGATGTGCGTGGATGAACACAACCGGATCACGAATTTTCATGAAAAACCTGATAAACCTTGTCCCCTCGAAGACAAACCTGAATACACGCTGGCATCCATGGGAAATTATGTGTTCAATACTGAATTTCTTATTCAGCAACTAATTGCGGATGCTAAAAACATAGACTCGCAGCATGATTTTGGTAGAGATATTATTCCTGCTGCAATTAATACTAATCATGTGATGGCGTTTAGATTCTGTTCTGATGATGGACAATCTGCTCCGTATTGGCGCGATGTGGGAACCTTAGATGCATTTTGGCAGGCCAATATGGACCTTGTTGCAATCACTCCAGAACTAAATATCTATGATCAAGATTGGCCTATTTGGACACATCAGAAACAATCACCTCCAGCTAAATTTATTTTTAATGATTATGGCCGTCGTGGTTATGCAGTGGACTCGATTGTGTCAGGTGGTTGTATTGTTTCTGGTGCTGAAATTAGTCAATCATTGTTGTTTTCAGATGTGCATGTTCACTCATATAGTAAAATTGAACAATCAGTGATCCTGCCTCAAGTTGATATTGCTCAGCATGTTAAAATTAATCGCTCAATTATTGATACAGGCTGCCAAATACCTGAAGGAATGAGTATTGGGATAAACAAAGCACATGACATTGCACGGGGTTTTCGTATCAGCCAAGATGGCATTGTATTAGTGACCAAAGACATGCTTAACAAAGGAGATAACCAGCAAGGTTGTTAAGACGGTGATACATAACTTAGGACCTCAGCACAGAAGTCGGTGTGTTTCTATAAGTACTTACCGAAGTAAATTACGCAGAATAGCGAATACCCCAGCTTCCAACTAATCTTTATTATTTAACCTTGATTTATATCAATGGCAAGGAAATTAGCCTTTGACCTACCTTCAAGGATTGTAAAATGCCTATAAATAAAACCCAGCAACCTTCACTTTGCCAACACTGTAACATGCCTGGTGTGTGCTTTAGTCTAGTTGATAAAAGTAAAGCAGAGCCAAAAGTAAGATCTCATAAGGTATATCATAAGTCAGATGAACTATTTGGATCTGGCCAGACATTTAAAGCTATTTTTATCTTGCGTAGCGGGTCAGCAAAATCTTCAGTGTTAGATAATAGTGGTCATGAACAAATTAGCCGTTTTCATTATCCCGGTGATTTGCTTGGTCTGGATGGTTTTGATAATGGCTCCCATGCTCAATCGATAAAGTTCTTGGAAACCAGCAGTGTGTGTCGTATCGGCTTAGGGGAGTTGGATAAGGCTATGGCGAATTCAGCAAGCATCAGACTTAACTTGCTGCAGGGCATGAGTCATGCCCTCAATAATGAAGACAAGTTTTTACTAAGTTTAAACAACATGAACTCTGCACAGCGACTCATCTCATTTCTATTGGACTTGTCTTCACAATTTGAAAAGAGAGGGTTATCTGGCAAGGTGTTTGACTTGAGCATGACTCGAGTGGATATCGCCAATTATTTAGGCATGGCGATTGAGACTGTTAGTCGATTACTCACTCAGTTACATAATGAACATATAATTGAGGTGGAAAAACGCCGTGTCAAGTTTGTGGATTTTAGAAAACTACATCAGTATCTGCTACTTGAACGTATACCTCATAATTTACTTGGAGCAAAAATTCGTCAACCCAACTGCATACAGTCTGCGGTTGCCTGAACTTTTTGCGATAGAATTAAATAGGTGGATTTTGTTTTTGCTCAAACTCATTCAGGGCATCTAAAGCTTCACAGCCATAGACCATGGACGGTCCGCCCCCCATTAAAATAGCTACACCAATTGCTTCTAATGTCTCTTGCCTATTTGCTCCTGCTTTTAATGCATCATGAACATGAAAAGCAATACACCCATCACAGTGCACTGCTATGGCAATACCCAGAGCAATCAATTCCTTTGATTTTGTATCCAGAGCACCTTTTGAAACTGCTGAAGAATGTAATGCTCCAAAGCCAGTCATAACCTCCGGTATTTCTGATATGAGTTTCGCACTGAGCACTTTTAGTTGTTCATACCGTTGAACATGTTTGGTCGTTGTCATAATCGTCTCCAATAAGCTGAAGTTGAGTATGCTTTTTACCTGCTCGTTTATATTGATACTAATCAATTAACGTTAAATTTCAAAGCACGCTATTTTGAACGCTACCATCCTGTTCGAATTGACTGATATTAGAAAGGGTAGTTTGCGCGATGTTGAGCATCGCTTCTTGAGTGAAAAATCCTTGATGACTGGTAACAATGACATTTGGGAAGGTTGTTAATCTGGCTAACAAGTCGTCTTGTATACCTAGGGCAGAAAAGTCTTCAAAAAACAACGCTTCTTCCTCTTCGTAAACGTCTAGACCCAATAAACCTACTTTACCCGATTTAAGTCCATTTATGATGGCTTTGGTATCAACTAGTTTGCCTCTACTGGTATTAATTATAGTGACTCCATCCATCATTTTTGCCAACGCTTTTTGATCGATCAAATGATAAGTGTCAGGGGTAAGTGGGCAATGAAGTGATATAACATCAGCATGACTAAGCAGGTTGTCGAGGGAGGCATATTTAACTCCAGACTTAATGCACTGTTCATTGTGAAGCAAATCATAAGCAATCACATTGCAGCCAAAACCTAACATGATGTTAGTAAAAGCTTGACCAATTTTCCCCGTGCCTATTACCCCAATTGTTTTACCATGTAAGTCAAAGCCCATTAAGTTACGCAATGAAAAATCCCCTTCACGTATTCGATTATGAGCACGGTGAATGCCTCGATTTAAACATAACAATAACCCCACCGCATGCTCTGCCACTGCATAAGGTGAGTACGCAGGAACGCGCACTACATTCAGTGAAAGTTGTTGCGCGCACGCCATATCTATATGATTAAATCCTGCTGAACGAAGAGCAATAAGCTCAATCCCTTTATCCTTCAACTTATGCAACACCTGCGCATTTAAATTATCGTTAATAAAAGCGCACACCACCTTTTCATCACTAATAAGCGAAGTGGATTCTAAATCTAAGTGTGAGGAGAAATAACGTATCTGGTGGGTACCATCAGAGTTTACACGGTCAAAGTATTCCTGATCGTAGGGTTTAGTATTAAAAAAAGCGACTTTCACTGTGAAGACTCAGTTCTATTTGGATTATTGTCATTATAAAAAAGCACACTAACTTGCTCATTGACCTTGATCAATTAATTTAAAAAATAAGCTGATATGGTTTTTTTGACTAAATGTATATTGCAGCTAATAAAGGTGAAAAGATGCACGTTAGAAAGGTTTTGCTTATTGAAGGTAGTGCAAATGCACTGATCACTGCAAGCAAAATAACGGTTGGGATGATGACAGGTTCAGCAGCAGTGATAGCCGATGCGGTGCACTCCCTTACTGATTTGGCAAACAATCTTTTTGCTTGGTTAGCAGTCAAAACAGCTGAATCACCTGCCGACAGTTCTCATCCATATGGTCATCAAAAATTTGAACAATTAGCCGTGTTTGGCCTCGCGTCTTTGTTAACCATAGTGGCGTTTGAAGTGATCGTGAATGCAGTCGAACGTTTTGGGCAGCCAGTTGAGCAAAGTATGCTGGGGTTGGTTATATTAATTTTTTCGCTGGTAATCAATATAGCTTTGACGTTTTGGGAGCGTTATTGGGCTAAACGGTTAGTTTCAGAAATATTACTTGCAGACGCCACCCATACCTTAAGTGATGTGTTGACAAGCGCAGTGGTGATTGTCGGATGGCAATTAGCGGCTCGGGGATACTATTGGATAGATACTTTATTTGCATTAATTGTATCTAGCATTATTTTTTATCTGGCGTTCAAACTTTTTCAAAGGGCAATACCGGTGTTGGTTGATCACAGCAGTTATCCGCCAGAAGCATTAAAAGCCGCTGTTGACAGTATTCCAGCAGTAATAAATGTGGGTAATATTCGTTCTAGAGATACAGGGAAAGAGCAGGTAGCTGATGTCACTGTGACTGTTTGTGCCAGTCTGAGTACCTTCGAATCTCACCAAATAGCCGATAAAATTGAGAGTGTATTAGCTGATAAGTTTGATATCCGTGACGTGGTGGTGCACATCGAACCTGATGTGGATCAATAATTAATAGTTCAAAATAGTTAGTATTGAGACCACTAAATTTTCATGTGACAGGAAAATATTATGCTTACTTCAGAATTCGCTAGTTTTTTTGCATGGTGCACACTGATTAACTATTCGATGTTGTTGATATGGTTTGTTGTTTTCAGTTTAGGTCACAATTGGTTGCATTTGATGCATGGAAAATGGTTTGAGCTAACCGAACAACAGTTCGACGTGATCAATTATTGTGGCATGGGTTTTTTTAAGTTATTTATCTTTGTATTTAATTTAGCACCCTATATAGCGCTACGTATTATCGATTGATTACATTTTCTAATCTGATGGATAGTCACTCAATGAAATGGTGCTTCAAAATCTTTGGGTTTAACCGCCAATAAGTCACAGTCAACTGCTTCGATGAGCCTTTGTGCTGTGCTGCCCAGTAAACCCGTTCTATAGGTGGTACCTAATACTAAAATGCCAGCGTCAAGTTGCCTTAATGTTTTTGGCATTACATGGTCTATATCACCAGAAACAATATGCTGATTTTCACTGTTAGGTACATATTCAGAGCATTCTTCGGCAAATTTAACATTATGTTGATACCTTAATTGTTCAAGTACCATGGATTCATTTTGATGTTCGTCAACAGAAAATACATCTGCCCACATGCCACTTTTATCCACTGCTTCAAGTAATATATCCCAATAACTGGGATCAAAGCAGTGCAGGGCGTGTAAAGGCATACCTAGACTGCAGGACATGGAAAAGCCTGCTTTTAAAACACTCTTGTCTAATTCACTTTTTTTGTTTAAATGATGTTCAGGATCTATCGCCGCTACTACAGAGGTGTTTTTAGTCCATTTATGATTTTTAACTAATAAAATGGGTACAGGGCATGCTTTAAGCAAATACCAATCTGTCGGAGTAAACAGTCGCCTCGATATTAGTTTATGTTGATGAGTCGCCTTTATCACTAAATCAGGTTTGAAGCTGTCTACTACTTTTAATATGCTTTGATAAATGGGTGAATGCCAGATCACTTCCGTCTCATAAGTAACATTCTCTTGAGAGTGCTGCGTAATCAATTTGTTGAGTCTAACCTGATTATCTTGGACAATAGAAGCCAGGGTTTTCTCTAGTTGTTTTGGGTTCAGAAAATGACTGGCCACCACGGAAGAATAATATAGACAGCTTAATAATTTAATGGTGATAGGTTGTTGTTTAGCAAAGTGTAATGCTTTGCTAAGAGCAGGTTGCTCTTGTTTATCAGGGTCAATATCGACCAGAATTTTTTTTATAGTTTGCATTTTTTTGCCTTACTGCTAGTTATACGTTTGGTTTTAGGGTCAATATATCGCAGCTCATATTCGCTAAAACATGCTCTGCTGTATTACCGATGAATGCCCCTGATAAACCGGTTCTGCCTACGGTGCCTAAAATTAGTAGTTGTGCATCAATTTTCTTTGTAATATTAGGTATGGCGATGTCCGCCCGGCCCTCTAACACGTGGTAGGGGGATGTAAACAAATCATGTTCTTTAAGCAAGGTTTCCATTTTGTTTTTATGAACATTAGTGGTCTCAACTTTAATGCTCTCAAAATCGATATTAGACCAACCTACATCCATAGAGGGCGCCATATTGGGCGTCTCAAACGCGCTGACACTGTGTAATTGTGTCTTAGTAACATCGGCAAGCATTTTCGAATATTCGAGTATGTTGTGATTGAGTGCGATGTGCTTCTGGTCTAGGACAGTGGGGTCTATGGCTGCCAGTAGCGGTTTGTTCACCCAACTTGAGTTTCTCACGAGCAAAAGTGGAGCTTTGCAATACCGCAGTAAATGTCTATCCACTGGCATGGTAAAAGGATTGATATTAGATGCGTCGGCCGAAATTCGTTTGATGACTAAATCGGGTTCAAGCTCATCAACTACTTCTTCGATGGCTTCATGTAACTCTCTATGCCAAGCGACATTCACACTGCAACTGACACCTTTTTGATCCAAACTATCGGCAATGGTATCCATATATAAATACCTATCTGCCATATATTGTCTTTTCATTTCTTTACGATGTTCACTGGACAATACATCGGTTAACTCCATTACCGGTTCGTAAATTGAGTTAAATAAATGGATATGAACGTCATCAAATTCGGCAAACTTTAGTGCCCGTTCTAACGCTGGGTGTTCAGTATGTCTGCCACTTATCACCACTAATATTCGTTTAGGTGTTTTCATTTTTACCCTCCCAAGAATTTAACTTCTTGAATTATAACCCGCACCAATCTAAGTCCCTTGATACATAAAGATACCCGTGTCACAACATTCTATATTGGCCATAATGTGTGTAAGTTATAGGTTTAACCTCATACTTAGGTTGCAAAAATGCGACTAAATCAATCAGTTCCTGCACTGTCATAACATCATTAAATACCCGCATCTTGGAACTCCCATCATCGTTAATGAGTTTTTCTTCAATAGACTTGTTTCTGGGTGCAAATTTATGGGAAGGGTTAATGACAGACGTCACTAACTGAGCGTAGGTTTTGACTATAGCGGAGGTGCCACCTAATGGGACTAGCGTATCAAACTCTTTGATTAGCGATTCATCTTCATAGCCTTTTAAAGCATGGCAAGCCTGACATTTATATTGCATAAACACCTCTTCACCCTTTGCGATATCTCCTTCTGGTAAACTAAAGCCTTTAGGGGAATCAGGGCCATAACTACAAGAAACCATAACAAAAAGTAAAATAATTGAGGTAAACAAAATTAACGTTTTCATGTTGATGCCTTATCTTTTTTGCTATTAGACTAGGCATTAACATAAGGGAAAAGTCAGGTGAAGTGGATATGGGGCCGTGGTGTTTATTGATAGGGATCAAAATTGTGGATTAAAGCCATAAAATCCATGTTATTTTGGATAAAGGATTCAACTATATTTTGAATTACAATCTGAAATAAATATTAAGTGTGGAAATTATTTATATTATAAAAATAATAAAGATCGATGTCTCAATGTTTGCCATCAATGAGACAGGTTTGCTGCCAATCAAATAAAAGTAACATAGCAACCACTTGACGTATTTTTAAGCATACTCTGCTACAATTTTTTGAACTAATCAGTTTTTGGATTAGTTAAAGTAGCAGTCTTATCTTCTGCGTATTTAACTCTAATTTTGTTAGCACCTAACATACTGTCGTTAAGATTTTTCACGGCGACTTTTGCTTCGCCAGCCTTAGGCATTTCTATAAACCCAAATCCTTTAGATAAACCATTAGACTTTTCTTTGACTATATCGCTAGATTGCACTTTACCATGTGCTTCAAAAGCAGTTTGTAGTTCTTGCTCGGTGGTTTCTCTGTCAAGATTCCGAATTAATATTTTCATTTGGCTTGTCACTTATGGGTAATAATTATTATTAGAACATGATTATAACAGCTTAATGTTCACCAAACGATCTGATTTAAAAAACTGATTGTCTTATGTGGAATAAAAATATGCTATCAATACGTATGCTATCTGGCGTTAGCTAACTGTGCTTAGGGGGAGGATTTAGCGAGCTTTATCGTTGGACTTTTATTATGTGTTTTAAACAAAATTAGTAAAGTGGGCTCTCACTATTTTGTCTATTGTCTAGGTAACTGTTATTGGATGTTAATCTGTGCTTAAAAATGAATCATCAATATTAACAGATGCACAGTTTAATGGATCACCAGCGTAATATTAACAATTTGGCATTCAACAACATGTGGTATCTTTATCGTATTAAAGTCAAATTTAAAGGTGCCAGACTCTTGGTATATATTCTGAGATATTGCACTTTATGAGTTAGAAAAGGCCTAGATGGGTTTTGATATCAAATGTAAGAAAATCATTAAAATATTGGGCAACGTATGTTGCATTATTTAGAAGGTTACGCCGACCAACGCATAATCAATCTTGCTATTGAGTTAACTGCTGCAAAGCTTGGCACATTAAAATTAACTACAAGGGATATTTAGGCGTGGATTTATTAATTGGGACACAGATAAACCTGATAGTTGAGTCAGAATTAGGCGTAATGGCGTTAAGTTTAATGCCGATGCAATATGTGGTGATCCAGTTATGAATAAGAAGCTAATTATAATAGGCGTATTACTAACCTTCGCTTTGTTTCTGTGCGCTTGCGGTGAAACGGAAAAAACTTCCACCTCGACTGACAATGTACAAGTGTTACCTTACCAATTTATCATGCCCGACCTAGATAGACAGCGCATTATTCGATTGTATTTACCACCCAGTTATCAAGATTCAGACAAACGTTATCCTGTCATTTATATGCATGATGGGCAAAACTTATTTGATGATATGACTGCATTGGCAGGGGAGTGGGGAGTAGATGAGTCACTCAACCAACTTGCTGCGAAAGAAGGGTTTGAGGTGATTCTAATAGGTATTGATAATGCTGCAAAATTCCGTATGAATGAGTTATCGCCATGGGAAAATAAACGTTTTGGCGAAGCTCAAGGTAAGCAATATATGAACTTTATTGTAGAAGTCGTTAAACCTTATATCGACACTAATTTTCGCACGAA
>Ga0075467_10003916_pt1 | contig 11230 bp, 10 predicted proteins | sample DEB08_DNA_9_FD_75067 | JGI IMG/M metagenome (GOLD analysis project Ga0075467, IMG submission 75067) | Aqueous microbial communities from the Delaware River and Bay under freshwater to marine salinity gradient to study organic matter... | ecosystem: Environmental > Aquatic > Marine > Coastal ...
AAGACATGATCGACATCAATAGTTAAACCGACTGCAATCTCATCCTTTAGTAAGTCATACAGGGATGACGATAGTTGTAAACCACTCTTCTCAATGTAATCTTTCATTATTGGCACCTAGTATTTTTCGTTTTATTTTCAGTTTTTGTTTTTGGTATTTATAGTCGCTAGATTACGTTTTGGATATTCAAAAGTCCACCACCTCAAAGACTGGTAATACCAGTTATTATTTAAATTTTTTATTTAAAAAAACATAAGCAATTGATTTTTATAGCTTTATATAAATAATCCGTAAATAAGACAACTAGAGCGTTCCATCTGGTATAACCAGATAGATGGCGTTAGAATAATAAACTAATTACTATGAGAAACTTAGGCATGAATACAGGCGATATTGTTCAGACCCGCTCGATGGCCATTTCTCAACGCCTCGAAGAACTTATACTCGACGGCACATTACAACCTGGCGACAAGGTCCCCTCTGAACGCCAACTTTCCGAAAGACTAAAGGTCTCTCGCCCTCTCGTTAGAGAGTCATTGAAAGAACTCAGAGGTCGCGGGGTTATCGAAACACGTCACGGCAAAGGTTCTTTTATTATTGGCATGCTCGACGGCAGAGAAAATGAAACACCGCTTAGCCGCTTATATGAAAATCATCCACGCCTGCTATACGACTTACTTGAAGTAAGAGAGCTACTTGAAGCTGAGGCCGCTTTACTCGCTGCAGAACGGGGTACCGAAAAAGACTTTTACAAAATCACCAAAGCCTATAATGCAATGAACCAGTCAAAAGACAATGAGCATGATTTAATAACGGCGGCACATTTAGACCACGCCTTCCATCGCTCTATTTATGAGGCTTCTCATAACCCCGTTTTAGTTCATACCTTACAGAGCTTAATGCAACTAATGCTAAACAGTGTCGTGGCAACGGTTAGCAATCTGTATCATCGCGACCGTCAAAAACAACAAATAGATAAGCACCATCGACAAATTTACAATGCCATCATTGATCGCAAGCCTGAAACCGCAAAGAAAGTAGCCACTGAACATATCCGTAATATTCGTGATCGCATGCTAGAGATTGAACGAGAAGAACAACGCCTAGCAAGAGAAAAAAATTGGCATCAACACGAACATCGATAATATGGCTGACTCGCTCGCAGCAACTATTTATAAAAAACAGTGAACATTAATTACCATAAACTGCGGCTGGTAACCACGTCACCAAGGAAGGCACCATTAGCACAATCGTTAAACCAATAAGTTGCAATACAATAAAAGGGGCAACGCCCTTATAGATATCGGTTAGCTTTACCTCTGGCGGACAAACACCTTTCAAATAGAATAATGAAAAACCAACTGGCGGTGTTAAGAAAGACGTTTGCAAGGTAATAGCCACTAACATAACAAACCAGACTAATTTTGGCTCATCAAGCACACCATAACCTTCCACATCAAAATCCATACCTATAATAACCGGAGCTAATAGCGGCAAGGCAATTAAAGTAATTTCAATCCAGTCCAGTAAAAAGCCCAATAGAAAAACAATCAATAAAACTGCTATTAATACGCCATAAGGACCAAACGGCAAGCTTGTCAATCCACGCTCAATTAATTCATCGCCGCCTAACTCTCTCAACACCAACGCAAACATAGTGGCGCCAATAAATATCATAAAGATATACGCGGTGGTTTTGTAAGAATCAAGACTGACCTGCTTAAATACTTTGTAATTTAATTTTTTGTAAAAGGCCGCTAACAATATCGCGCCTAAGGCACCAATGCCACTCGCCTCAGTTGGTGTAGCGATTCCCGCAAAGATGGACCCTAATACCGAAAAAATTAATAACAGTGGCGGTAAAATAGTTTTAAAGACATTAGCGACAACTTTCCATTCGAGCTCACGATAGTTCTCCGGAAGAGGAGCCATATTGGGTTTTAAGTAAGAAATCACCAAAATGTAACTTAGGTAAAGCCCGCCGAGGATAAGACCTGGAAATACAGCCCCCATAAATAAATCGCCAACCGACAACGCTAACTGATCGGCCATAATGACCAGCATAATACTCGGAGGCAGAAGAATACCGAGCGTTCCTGCACTACAAATTGTTCCTGTTGCCAACGATTTACTGTAACCCTGCTTTAACATGGCAGGCAAAGACAGTAAGCCCAACAAGACCACTGAGGCACCCACAATGCCAGTTGATGCTGCTAGAATAATGCCGATAAGCGTTACCGTAAGTGCCAAGCCACCACGCACTTTACCAAACAAATCCTGCATCGATAACATTAAGCGTTCTGCTACGCCTGATTTATCGAGCATCAGCCCCATAAAAATAAACATGGGCAAGGCAACTAAAACCCAGTTTTCCATTAGTGAAAATAGACGTGCGACAACCAATCCTAATGTATTGACATCAAGCCCTGTTAACGTCCATCCAAACGAATCTGTGTAATAACCTATAAACCCATATAGCACACCGACGCCAGCCAACACATAGCCAACAGGAATACCCGTAAACAAAAAAGCAATAAAAGTAAGAAACATTGCCACCACTAAAATTTCATTAACTTCCATAATTACCGATCTCCGTCTGATTTTGTAAGCAATGCGTCAATATTACGCAGGAGTCTTGATGTCACTGCGATAGCGAGTAAAGCAAAGCTGATCGGAATAACGGATTTAATTGCCCAACGATAAGGTAAACCTAAAGGTGAATTAGACGATTCACCAACTCGATAAGAATCTGACACATATTCAAAGCCGTTGATCATTACGACATAAATAAAAGGATAAACAAAAAATAAGGCGCCAAATATTTCCCATTTACGCATCGTTTGACGCCGTAAATGATCGGAAACAACTTCAACTCTAACCTGGCTATTAGTAATTTCCGCATAAGACAAACCAAACATCATGCCGATAGCATAAAGGTGCCACTGTATTTCTTCAAAAATAATAAGCCCCTGATCAAAGCCATAACGCATAACAACATTGAACAAAATGGCGGCAACTAAAAGGCCACCAAGCCAACAAAACACATTAGCTGTCAAATGAATAAACCGACTCATGGCATCTGCAACTTTTGCAAGGCCAGTTTGACTGACGGCTCCAGGTGGATCTACAGAGTGTTGACTACTAGGCATCCAAAAATCTCCTTCATTATTATTAATAGCTAGAATTGATATTTAGAATAGCTGGTTGAACAGAACCAGTATAAATGAAAAGTTGGAAGGCATGTAGATCAACTACATGCCTTCCCTTTTTTCATTAAAAAATGTAAATAATCGAATGATTACTTACGAGGTAAAAATGCCTTAGCTTCCCAAATGGCATAGTCTGCACGGAAAGCACTAAGATCTGCCCATATTTTTGCAAAGTCAGCATCTTTTGCTTTTTGCTCAACGACCACTTCTTCCCACTTGGACTCAAAGAGATCTAGCATGTCTTGCGACCAAACCATATTCTTTACGCCATTCGCTACATTCTCTCGCATAACGGGTGCCTGAATTGCCTCACCTAAGGCCAAAGAATCCAGCGTTGCAGCACGACACAATTGTGTAACAACGGCTTGCTGAGTTTCACTCATCTTTTTCCATGTATCTTTATTAATCAACAATTCAAAAACAGTAGCTTGCTGGTGCCAGCCAGGATAATAATTAAATTTAGCAATCTTACTCACGCCAATACGTTTATCGATCGCAGGCATTGAAAACTCGGTCGCATCAATCGCACCTTTCTCGAGAGCAGGAAATATTTCACCACCGGGAAGACCCACTGTACTTACACCCAGCCTCTCCATTACTTCGGCGCCCAAGCCAAAGAAACGCATTTTCAGCCCCTTAAGATCATCGGCAGTTTTGATTTCTTTTTTGAACCAGCCTGATGTTTCAGGGGCAATAATTCCGCATACTTGTGTTTTAATATTGTATCCAGATTTATCATAAAGCTCTTGATGCAATTTTGCGCCATTACCATACATAAACCATGCTAAATATTCAGGCGCTTCCGGACCAAAAGGTACGGCTGAAAATAAGCGCGCTGCTGGCATTTTACCGCCCCAGTTACCGGGTGTGGCGTAGCCTGCCTGAACCTTGCCGGTTGAAACGGCATCTAAAACTTCTCCTGGTGCAACTAATTTTCCAGGTTCGTACAACTTAATTTTTACACTTCCGCCACTTAATACACTCGCATTATCCGCAACATATTTAGCAACCGAACCCAAGCCCGGTAAATGCGAACCATAATAGATTGGCATCTTAAGTAGAATCGGTTTATCCGCAGCTTGCACATGTGTAGAGATGGAAGCGGCTGCCAATGCGGCACACGCAAGACTAGTCAGTTTTTTCATAGCTTATTTCCTCAGAGTGATATTTTATATTTATTAATTTTTATATTTATTAAATTTTACTGATTACTGGTTACTGATCGAACAACGAGCTAATTGAAAGTTATCTATTATTAGAAAATCGTATGATTATCAATACATCAGAAGCATAGTAACCCAATTATCTTATTCCCCCCATAAGCCAATCGTCTATGCTTTTATAGACTGGTAATACCAGATAATAAAATCATATCTCAATCAAGTAACTGAAAAATAAAAGATTTAACACTTTCTCTCACGAGCCAAGAAGTCAAGAAACACCACTGGTAATACCAGAAAACCTCAATTTTTATTAGCTTTTACAAAGTAATCCTTCTAGCCATACCCTTTTTATTAGCCAATTCCATTACTGCAGTAGCAACCGCCAAATCCTGAAGCCCTACCCCCGTTCCATCAAACAACGTCACCTCATCTTCATTACTACGCCCAGGGTGATTGCCATTGATCACATCACCTATAGATGTAATATCGGCTTCTGTTATCAAACTTTCTGCGATTCCATGCTGCAACTCTCCTATCGTAATTGATTGCGCAATCTCATCTGTAAACAATGTAGCCGACACCGACAACTTAGCGTCCACCTCTTTTTTCCCTTTTGTATCTGTCCCCATACATGCAATATGAGTACCCGACTTAATCCAGTCACGCATTAGCAATGGTTCGTGTGCAGATGTAATGGTAATAATCACATCTGACTGAGCACACAGATCTTCCCTTTCCAAAGACTCAAATGGCAGCCCATGTTCATCTGCAATCGCTTTGAGGGCAGATAATTTAGATTTATTGTTATTCCAAGCGACAATTTTTTTAAATTTTCGCTGATCCAGAGCAGCTCGCAACTGAAACGTAGATTGATGCCCCGCGCCGATCATACCAATCACTCTGGAATCCTGTCTGGCCAAATGAGCAATCGATACAGCGCTAGCTGCAGCGGTTCGAACCGCTGTTAAATAATTACCACCAACCAATGCTTTCAATCTGCCCGTATCAGGATCGAACAAAAAAATAGTTGATTGATGATTGGTAAGACCTTGTGTGACATTATTAGGCCAGTAGCCACCAGATTTAACACCGAGTGATAAACCAGCTTTATCAAAGCCAGATTTAAAACCGTAAAGAGCGTCTTGATAACCAATGGCTTCGCGCACAACAGGAAAATTTCTTGCGTCACCCTTCGCCATTGCAGCATACACTGATTCAACTGCAACGAATGAATCACTGCGACTGATTACTTTTTTACAAATATCCTCTGTAACAATCGTTATTTCATTGTCAGACATAAACTTAATTCCATCACTTCTATTAGTAACTAATACCACGAGCACTTACCGGCCATAAAGTCTCTACCTTGCCATTACGTACACCAACAAACCAATCATGTACATTACAAGTGGGATCACAGTGGCCAGGAACCAATTTCAATTTTTCATTTATTCTTAAGGCACCATTAGGATCTGCAATAACACCGTGTTCATCTGAACACTTAACATATTCGACATCTTTACGGCCATAAATAAACGGTAAACCACTGTCGACTGATTGCGCCTTTAGTCCTGCGTCACAAATCGCTTTATCCGCCTTTGCATGGCTCATGACACTGGTCAATATAAACAATGCATTTTCCCACTCACCCTCATCGATACGTGTTCCATTCTCATCCAGAATACGTCCATAATCAGCATCCATAAACGCATAAGAACCGCACTGTAATTCGTTATAGACGCCAGAAGTTCCTTCGAAGTAATATGAGCCGGTTCCACCGCCGCCCACGATATCGCATTCCAACCCCTCTGATCTTAACGCCTCAACGCTGTCTCTAACCATAGCAACTGAACTTTGAACTTTTATCTTACGCTCTTCATAACTATCTAAATGTTGCATCGCGCCTTGATAACCTTGAATACCTGCAAACTTTAAACCTGGAGCAGAATCAATTTCTTTCGCAATGGCGACGACCGCTGCTGATGTAGTAACCCCACAGCGACCTGCACCACAATCTATCTCAACCAAACATTCGATAGTTGTTCCATGCTTAGCTGCCGCTGCAGATAAGTCAGATACATTTTCTATATCATCAACACAACAAATTGCCCGCGCACCCAGTAGCGGTATTCGCGCAAGGCGATCGATTTTTTGTGGTTCACGAACTTGATTCGAAACTAATACATCTTTAATTCCACCGCGAGCAAACACTTCTGCTTCACTCACTTTTTGGCAGCAAACACCGCACGCTTCCCCCAACTTCTCTTGCAGTAATGCAACGTCTACTGACTTATGCATTTTTCCATGAACACGATGCCTTACACCCATTTTTTTTGCTATTGCTCCCATCTTTACAATATTGCGCTCAAGAGCATCAAGATCTAATACTAAACAAGGAGTTTGAATATCAGACTCATCCATACCCACTGCCGCAGGTACGTTATAGCCCACTTCTAATTCATCAAATTTACCCGCCATTGCATTCATTTTTTTCTCCACATCTATAAGCTAAGGATTCATCCAAGGTAATTTTTTTAAATCAACATTACCTCCGGTTATAATTACGCCAACTCTTCTGCCTTCAAATAATTTTTTATTTTTTAAAATAACTGCAAGGGGTACTGCACAACTGGGTTCAATGACTATTTTCATTCTTTGCCACGTTAAATACATAGCGTTGATAATTTCTTCCTCTGACGCTAATAAAACTTCATCTACATACTTAGAAACAAAATGCCACGTACGCGGACGTAACGATACCTTTAGCCCATCCGCAATCGTATTTGGCGAATCATCCTCAATAATATGTCCCGCATGAAAGGAACGATAAGCATCATCTGCATTTTTTGGTTCTGCTGCATAAATTTTTGTTCCGAGGGAAATATTTGATAGGGTTAAACAGGTTCCTGAAATCATTCCGCCACCCCCAATAGGAGCAACAACGGCATCCAAAGAACCTACTTCATCCACAAGTTCTAAAGAGCACGTCGCTTGCCCTGCAATAACCCTATGGTCATTGTAAGGGTGCACAAAATCAGCGCCTGTTTTTTCGATCAATGCTTCCAAAGTTGCTTCACGCGCGGCAGTTGAAGGCTCACACTCGATCACCTCTCCGCCATAAGCTCTCACTGCTTCTTTTTTTGCTTCAGGAGCTGTGTGGGGCATAATAACGGTTGCCTTAATGCCTCTCCTGCCTGCCGCATAACTAAGCGACAATCCATGGTTACCCGAAGAATGGGTTGCTACCCCTTTCTTGGCTTGTTCATCAGACAAACCAAAAACAGCATTACTGGCTCCTCGCGCTTTAAACACACCCGCCTTTTGAAAGTTTTCACACTTAAAGAACAATTCCGCTCCAGTAAGCTGGTTAAAATAGCTCGAAGTTAATACTGGAGTACGATGAATATAGGGCTTAATTCTTTGATGAGCCGCTTTCACATCATCAAACACAGGAATATATAACGTCTCCACTTTTGGATTTTGGCTTACTATAAAATCGCTCATAAATGCCCCTAAAAATTACGCCACTTTAATTATTTATTTAATGTTCGTACTGACTTATCGCGTTTGGCGATAATACTGTTGGGCTGCCGCCACACCCGAACCCAATTCAATTGGGTAATCAAGGTCCTTCATGGCCATCTCAATCGTTGCTAGCCCGGCCAACACCATAGTGTCCGTTAAAGAGCCTAAGTGACCAATACGAAAAACTTTTTTGGCTACTTCACCCAAACCAACACCGAAAGAGACACCATAAGCTTCGTATGCATGACTGACTAACTCATCACTATCAAATCCCTCTGGCACATAAATGGATGTCACGGTATCAGAGTAGAGCTCAGGCCTTGCCGCACAAATACTTAAGCGCCAAGCGCCAACCGCTTTACGCACACCTTCCGCCAAACGGAAGTGACGCGCATAGACATTTTCGATACCCTCTTCATTAATTAACATATTCAAACTTTCGCGCAAGGCACAAAGCAGACCATAGGGTGGGGTATAAGGAAAACTTCCCTTTTGGTTGGCCGCCAACATTTCTCGCAAATCAAAATATGCACGGGGACACCTTCCCGTCTCACATGCCGCTAACGCTTTTTGGCTAACACCCATAATGGCCATGCCCGTCGCCAACATAAACCCTTTCTGGGAGCCTGAAATAGCAACATCAACACCCCACTCATCCATACGGAAGTCCATGGATCCGAGCGAACTTACTGCGTCAACGAACAGCATAGCGGGATGACCAACAGCGTCCATCGCCTTACGCAAAGCACCTATATCACTACGCACGCCGGTAGAGGTCTCATTGTGAGTCACCAATACTGCTTTAATTGTGCGGCCTTTATCCGTAGCCAATCTTTCTTGGTAACGGTCTGCAGGAGCACCGGTACCCCACTCACATTCAATAACCTCAACGTCAATACCCAGTCGCTGGCAAAGGTCAATCCAGCGATGAGAGAACATGCCGTAGCGCGCAATCAGAATTTTGTCGCCAGGGGACAAGGTATTAGTGATTGCTGATTCCCAGCCGCCAGTGCCACTGGAAGTGAAATTGATAATTTCTCCGACCTCTGTTTTAAAAACCTTTTTTAAATCTTTAGATAAACTACCTAGCAGATTGGAGAATGCCGGAGAACGATGGTCCACAGTTTGCACATCCATAGCATGACGCAATCGATCAGGGATATTAGTCGGTCCCGGAATAAAGATAGGGTTTTGGCCAGTCATATCCGCCTCTTCTTATTAGTAGATTTAATGTAGAGCCATGATAGACTCCTTAAACAATATTTCAATTTTTTCGAAAAAGTTTTTCATTCTGAAAAAAAAATAATAACCCATTGATTTTATTGATTAAAATATTTTTCAAAATGAGTTTTAAATATCCTTCAATCAAAATATTTAAAACTTAAAAAATCAAACCGCTATCTTTAGAGAGGAAAATATGGATGACTCCGTCGATCGGCGACCTAGAGGCCGCCCGAAATCAACAGATAAAAAAGAAAAAAATAGCATCATTCGATCTCTTGATAGGGGCTTAGCGTTACTTAAGGATTTAGCAAAAAATGGGGGCGTGACATTAACCGAGCTCTCGATGAGGGTTGATTTACCTCCATCAACGACCTACAGAATGCTATCCACATTACAACAACACGGATTTGCTGAATTAGATGAAGCATCACAAAAGTGGTGGGTTGGCATAGAAACATTCCGAGTTGGCAACGCTTATCTGATTCGTACTAACCTAGTAGAGTCTGCGAGGCGGACAATGCGCCAATTGATGGAGGCGACGGGAGAAACTGCAAATTTAGCCATTGCCGATAGTGGCGATGTTGTTTTTGTAAGCCAAGTTGAGTCTCACCAGCCAATACGTGCTTTTTTTCGTCCAGGGACTCGGGGTTATATGCACTCATCCGGCATCGGTAAAGCATTACTTGCCGAAATGCTTAGAAGAGAAGTAAAACAGATTTTACAAAAGAAAGGACTACCGCAGTTCACAGAAAACACCTTGATAACTGCAGATAGCCTATTAGAAGATTTACTTAAAATAAAAAAGCGAGGCTGGTCTCTAGACGATGAAGAGCAATACTCTGGTATGCGTTGCGTCGCGGCGAGTATTTATAATGCATTTGGAGAAGCTATTGCAGGTATTTCTGTCTCAGGGCCTAGCGTCAGGATGACGGACCAGACTATCACAAAACTAGGGCCAGAAGTGAAGCGCGCAGCTGATGAAGTCACTCAGATTATCGGCGGACATCCACCGCAAAATCATTAACTAGACGGCTATCTTGATGGCCAAAGCTTCTTTTGCAAACTCAAGTCCAAGGCGTAATAATTTAGCCTGCTCATATGCCGATGAATCTGTCTTATTTGGAGTAATATCTTGCGGTTCTCTCCAGGTCCCAGAATTAAGCTGGATAGTAAAATTACTCTCTTCTTCAATTAAAATGTTTTTATCGATAAAAAACCATTGCATACCTTGTCTCCCGTTTAATGTATAAGGTATTTTCTCAGGGAATCAGATGAAATCATGTAGGACTTCACCTACAAACAACGTGGGATATATGTACGCAAACAGTGTAGTTTTGTCGGAGATGGCTTAGAACAAAAGCCTAAGCCCTAATAACCAAGTCGCAAGAACCTGCAGAGGCGAATTACCTTTGAGTCTAAAGCGCTAAAACAAGTATTAATAGAAGCGTAAACGTCTTTTACACAAACCTTAAGCCATAAAAAAGGTGCGCACTGCACACCTTTTTTTACCTGCACCCAAATAATATTAAGCGCTTGCCCAAATTTCTTCATCGGTAGGTACAGTGGTTTTATCGGCATAACCTATGCGATGAATATTAATTAGATGTTTATAGTCTAAATTTTCTGAAATTGAATTATTACCCCAAGAACCACAACCTAGGGTTGTTGTAGGCGCAAAACCATTTTTTAAGCTACCACCTGCAGTTAAAGACGATGCCTCGTTCACAACTAGCCGACTAACGGGTAGTTGCTGTCCTGCTTGCTTAACAACTAACTCGTTAGAAGAATGAATAGCGCAACTATGACCTTTACCTTCAATTTCTAAATTAAACTTCGCCAACGCAATTGCATCATCAATAGTGTCATATTCAAAGGCAACCATCACTGGACACATCTTCTCTTTTCGTAAAATGTCGTCATCACGACCATTGGATTTAATCGAAATGATTGTCGCGCCATCAGTAATAGATACTCCAGCCATTTCTGCAATTTTCGCTGGGCTTTGCCCGACTACATCGGGACTAATGTGGCCATCGGGAAATAATACATTACGCAGCTTATCCGCCTCTGCTTGGTCGTCAATATAACAAGCGCCTTCGGCAATAAAGG
>Ga0075467_10003917_pt1 | contig 11227 bp, 8 predicted proteins | sample DEB08_DNA_9_FD_75067 | JGI IMG/M metagenome (GOLD analysis project Ga0075467, IMG submission 75067) | Aqueous microbial communities from the Delaware River and Bay under freshwater to marine salinity gradient to study organic matter... | ecosystem: Environmental > Aquatic > Marine > Coastal ...
AGAATATTCGAAACTCTATTATGATACACGATAACCACTTTAAGACGCGACTTGATCAGAGAAGCTGTTAGGAATTACTGTCTAAGAACATCTATATTATCTATCATTGCACCCCAAAAATTAATTAATCAATCTATAATCTCTCTTGCCTTATCTTCATCTAAAAGAGGGTATTGAGTTAGTAATTCGTTAACTAGTTCTCAATGTTTTTGCTTAGAAAATGCCATAAATTTATACGTTATATAGCTAATATTTAGCTTGTATATTATCAGAAAACTCTATATATAAAAATTATCTTTTCAATAACTTTAATCACTTAATAATGACAAATTTTTCCTCTAATGCTAGCCAATTAGTAAAATCTAAAGCTTCATGTTTCCATGCCTTTCTTAATTCTACTTTTTTAAGTTTCACAGTTTCATGTTTTGAATATTAGGTATTAGATGAAGATTTATTCTTTTTATAACTACTTATTTTTTGTTAAAAAAATGATTCATTCAATAAATTCATATAGTAAATAAGAAAAAAAGAAAAATACTGTCATAATAAAAATTAAATATCATCAATCATATATAGTGATATTATTTTCTATATAAAATTCAGGCAACTTATAAGAAGTTATTAAAAATAATTCGATTATAAAAATAACTATCATTCATATAAAATTTTCAAAAATCTCCTTTTTTGATTCTTTAAAGTCCTTTCATGTAGTTTGTTCAATTATAATTATTTGTGATACTAGAAATGTTATACTTGCAAGATTAAATCATATAATTGTAAGCATAGATACAAGGATGTGTTCTGTAATAAAAAAAGTTAAATAGTTATTACCTAATTCAAAATTAATATATACTAGAAGTATCGAAATTATTATACAAGAAAATAAAAGCCCTAGAATTCTTAACATAATTAACTTTTATTAAATAAATTTTTAAGTCACTCTTCACTTATTCATTCTACATCTATTTCATCAATAGAAAAAGTTTTGATATTATTTTCACTAGAGTATTCAGCTCTAACTCACTTAACTTTAATCTTATACTCTCCTGCACCTTTTGTAGTATATTCAGCACTTTGTTTTATATAGTCATTGTCTTCTGAAATATTTAATGGAGCATTTTTATTTTCAAGTACTACAGTTGTGTTTGTAATTGAAATGTCTTTCGATGCCTCATTTAAATCTTCAGTTAATGAATTTTTAATATTTAAAAAATTTGGAACACTGTAGGTAAAAGTCACTTTTTGTATATTGTCCTTATGCCTCTGTACATATTTCCAAAAGTTCCTCTCATTTGTTCTTGGGTAAATTGATATAGCATAGCCGTATTCTGATAAGTTTTTATTTAATTCTTTCTCAAATTTATCCATTGTATTAAGTGCGTTTTGAAATACTTCTTTTTTATCCTCTAATGCAATAATATGTCATCTATCATCTTGATAATTCTCAGATAAATTAAATATGATAGTCGAATGAGGGTAATGATCACTTTTTGTATCCTTAAAATCATCATCTTCAAAACTGGATAATATTTTACTAGATTTTCTTCATATTTTTCCCAGTAAAAAGTTAGTTTTTCTCTCTCATGGAACAAATAAGATTTTAGAACGATATTGGAATTCTATTTTTTCAGAAAGAACTCTAGCTAATATTTCGTTTTTTGATAAATCAGAAAAATTTGGTAATAATAATTGTAAATTTTTATTTAATGAAAATCAAAAAAATATAAATTTCATACTTAGTGTTTTATATAATATTATCCTAAACTCTCCTCAACCACCTTCACCTCTTCCTCACTCAGTCCATACAATTCATAAACCATTCTATCAATCTCAGCTTCCAGATTCAACTGCTCTTTTGGTGGATTTTTTGGGTCATAGAGTGATTCTTTTGTAATTTTTAAGATTGAATCAACTTTTTCAATAATCTTAAACTGTTCTATTGAGCTTCCTTCAAAGATTGGGATTCTCACTAAAGGTTCTTTGTCTAATTGATAATTACTTCATTGCATTTTTCCTTTATTTTTAAGCCAAAATTGAATTAACTTAGAATTTAATAAACCAGTCAAATATACCTGAGGAATTCTTTCACTCTTAATAGAGTAAAAAGTGGCTGAAACATAACTATCAAAATGAATAAGACTAAAGGCTGGTCTTATGCATTTCCTAGCAACAAGGATCTTTTCTCAAGTAAAGAAATCATCATTCCTCGCTCTATGTAATCAATAAGGTTTATTATCAGAAGTAATAACTGATCTAAACTTATCCAAGTGGTTCTTAATGTTTGGAAATTGTTTTACCTTCTCTATATTCTTAAATGATGAGTCAGTATAAATAACCCAGTCTTGATTATTTTTATTTCAAAAATATCTTCAAATTTCATTAGTAGAGTAAGTAGGCTTTATGATATCTAGCTCATTTGAATCGAAATTAATATTATTTTTCTCTTCATTAGATAAAACAAATATACCATTTCAAACTTCAAACTCACTTCATAATTTTTTACTATTTTTTCAATTTAAATAGTCCTGTGGATAAACAATTCATTGAGCCACCTCACTTGTTCTTAGATAAAATTTCCCAACTTTCTTTATCTTATTTATAATTCAAATATTTTCTGGTGAGACAAAATTTAATGATTCTCCCGAAACTTCACTAAAATTTAATCTAAAATTATACTTTCTGTAATCTTCAGTATCAATTTTACCTTCTAAGAATTCTTTCACTCTATAATTATCAAAAAGCTTATTTTCTAATTTTGAGTACTTAATATCATAAAAAGAATTAGATGTAGTTTTTTCTAAGATATAAATCATAGTCTGTATTCATACATCTTGGAAAACTTTGAAATCTCAAAAATCTATAAATTCCTTTATTTTTGAATCCTGTAATACTTTTTCTCTCATCTTCTTAGCACCAAAACTAGTAATCCAGTTATTTTGAGCTATGAAGCTTTGCACTCAACCATCTTTAAGAAAATCCAATGTATAACAAGCAAAATAATACCAAATATCCATTTTTCACATATAGTATTTTCCATTTCTGATACCATTAAATGCATCCCTATTATCATACTCTTTTATATATGGTGGATTTCAAACAACAATATCAAATTTTGGAGTACCCATCATTAAACTAGGGTCAAAAAAGCTGGCACTATGATTTTTCTTAAATGGATGATAGGTTTCTAGCTGCCTAGTTCTTTCTGATTTTGTACTAAATAAATCCATAGATATATTCTTTCCTATTCAAAGAAATTTTTCAATTCTTCCTTTGATTTGTCATTGCATGTCTTCTTTTTCTTTATTTTTTTGAGTATTATAATACTCCACCATATATTTCCTAAGAGTCTCTACATTGAGCTCTTTTGAGTCCTCTAATTGAAGTTGAGTTTGTTCCTCTACTTCAGCAAGTGGAATAAGTGTATTAGCACATACGAACTTGAACTCAAAGTTTGGGAGTGGTTCTGGTTGCTCTTCATCTACTACTAGAGAAAGCCAAAATCTGAGTCTGGCAATATCTATAGCTCATGGTTCTATATCTACTCAGTAGATATTATTTTGAATAATCTCTCTCTTGATTTTATACATTGAGACTTTCCCATCTATGAGATAGTCTGCTAATTGAGACTCTAGATTAAAGGCTCTGTAAAATACATCATAGATGTAAAATCTAATAGTTGAAACTTCATGAAGTATTCCCATAGGAAAAGCTCCTGAACCAACTGCTGGATCAAGTATTTTTACCTTAGAAAGTGCTACATCTATATCTTCTATAACACCTCAAAGAGCTTCAAAACTAGCACTCAGCTCTGATTGCCTCATATCTCATGCAGTGAGATATTTATCTTTGTACTCAAATAAGAGTCTAATTTTTTCTTCCTTTTCTTCTTTTTTTCCAGAAAGATTATTTACCAAGTAGGCTATGATGCTTTCTTTTGTCATATAATGCACTATCTCTCTAGGAGTATAAAAAGCACCAAACTTTTTATTGAGTTCTTTATCTATTTCTATCTTTTTCTTATCGTCATAGATAGTTACTATCTCATCGATATTATCACTACTGATAGAAATCATTTTTTCAAAAATTCTACCAAGCATTTCTGGATCAACTGCAATATCACTATCATAGAGGTCATCCTCATCTATTGTAAAGTTATAAGTATCAAAAATATCTAAAATACCATCCTTTCCATTAGAGAATACTTCATTAGAGAGAACAGATTTATTGATATTCCAGTTTTCATAGTCTTTCTTAAAAAGTCCTCCATTAAGGTATGGAACTCTAAAATTAAAATAATTACTTACATCATCTTCTTGTCTATTATCTTTGTTAAGCCCCTCATAAAAGAGATGCTCTAGATAATCATTATAGAAATACCCTGTATCTTCCCAGACTACTTTTTCTTTATCATTAAAATTATTAAAGAAATTTCTCATGAAGTTTTTGTCCCCATCCTTTCAAAATTCTCCTCATTTTTCTACCCCAAGCCATCATTTCTTCTGTATAAAATAGAGAAAAATAATCTTTCAAAGGAGGTTTTTTGTGAAACTTACTAAATCTACTCTCTGACTTTTTAAGAGTTTTACAAATTCTCTATCTGCATTTACAGCTTTATAGAGTTTAATATACAGAGTGAGGTAGTGATTAAAGAACTCTTTTCTTACTACTTCTACATCAAACCTAGAAACTAAATCTGAAAAATCTGTAATCTGTTTTTGTAAATACTTTTCTGGTGTTTTAGTTTTTTCTCAAACTCATAAGAGAAAACTATATCTTTTAGGGTCAGAAATTTCTTTCTCTCACCAAGTTTTTTTAAGAGTAAGAAGTGACAGTCTCCATGAACTACTATCTGCACTATAAAATACTACTAAAGCTTCTCTCATTCACTTATCCTCCATAATCTTGAAAGCATCTCTCGTAAGAGTAATTCTAGGATCATTTTGTGATTTTTGCTTCATCTCTAAAATTGAGACTTTTTTATCTAGCTGTATTTCTCATAAAGAAAAACATTCACTATCTTCAAAAAAATTAGTCTTCCTCCCTATTCCTAGAGGTTTTATATTTTCTTTCATTGCATCTGAGAAGAGTTTTACTCTCAAAAAATTAAGAAAATCTCTTCTAGTATTCTCTCCAGTATATGCTGAGTTAAAAAAATCTTGTTTCATAGTTTTATTTTTTAAATTCTTCACTAATAATAAGGTCTAGAGTCTCTTCATTAAAGCTTTTTGATATATCTAGTATTCCCTTGAGATATGATTCACTAATAGACTCCTTGAGGGATTTTGCATCCTTTTGCCATGTATCTTTTGAAACTCTTCTGAGCTTTCTCATATACACTAGTGGAAGTCCTCCAAGCTCAATAACTTCACTGAGAATTTTGAAATAATTATCTCCTGTTTCTTCTAGTAAATCAATAGCAATTGAAAGAGCCTTTTTTTCTGCTGTATTTTTATTAGATTTTGCATGAGGATTTTTAATCTCTTTTTTGAGTTTATCATAATGCTTATAAAAGTCTTTTGACACTTCTTCTGGTTCCTCTCCTATTTCTGATTTAAATAAATGAAATGCTTCCACTAAACTCAAAGCTTCAACTGATGAAGCTTCTTCATTGTAGAAGTAAAATATCAGGTTAGATTTTTTCTTTGCAAAGACTAACACTCATTTTACTCATTTTTTCTCTACTCTCATTATCCTAGTTCTCTGGGGGATAGTCTCTAATTTCTCTAGCAAATCTGGATCTAGTTCTTTTGCTCTTTTGAAATCATTAAGAAATTCATTATCCCAAGACTTATCTTCATTAAGTTTTGAATCCTCTTCTATTGCTTTTTTATAAAAAGAGCTTATTTTCTCATCTCCTGAAAGTGTTTTTACATCTACTCATAGCACTGTAGCTATCATTTTTATCTTGAGTGTAGATATTTTTTTAGTATTTACATGTTCTTCTCAAACTAAAGATGGAAAGTAGTTATATACATATAGATTATCAAAAACTTTCTTATTTATTCTGTTTATCCTCCCTATTCTTTGAATAACTTTTGTAGGATTATATGGAATATCATAATTAATGATAACACCCGCCCTATGCAAATTATACCCCTCAGAAATAGCATCTGTACCAAGTAATATATCATAATCATTTTTTTGTAGAGATTCATCAACTCATGCATCAAAATTGAGCTTTATTTCTTTTTTCAGAGTATCTGTTTTATGTTTTCCAGTGACTACTAACACTCTTTCTCAGAGCTTGTTTTTTAGATATTCTACAGTATCTGCAAACATAGAGAATACTACTATCTTTCTATCTGGATTCTCTACTTGAATCTCTTTAATCTTATGAACAAAATTATCTAGTTTTGGGTCTTCTTTTACCTGAGACCATTTCTCTAATAGCTCCTGTAGAAACAATTTATCTGATTGAAGTTCCTCTAAAAATTCACTTTTAAGTTCATTTTTTGCAATAAGGAGTCATTCTTTTGTATCAATAATCTCCTGTACTTTATTAATCTCATCTTGCTTATCTTCATTCTCATCATCAAAAATATCATCAATATTAGGAAGTCCTCATTTTCTCATTACCGGAACCCCATTCATTGTTTCTAAAAAACTTATAACATTATCAATAGATGAAATAATAGATGTAAGAGTATTTTTGAATGCAAATATAGAACTTTCAAATCTTGCTACTAATAATCTTCTTATAAAGAAAGGCATCATTTTAAGCCTTCATTCCAAGATTTGATAATCATATCCTAGTATATCTTCAATAGCCTTTTGATGGCTCTCAGGTGATTGTAGATATGATAAAACATTATATCTAGCTCCTTTAAAGAAAAGGGGCTTTCCATCTTCATCTGTATCAACTAGCTGGTCTAGTGTTTCAGTATAGAGTTTTTCTATGTTCCCAAGTGGAAAATTGAGTTCTTTTGGATCCATCACATGAGCAAATTCGTACCCTTGTTTTTCTAAATCTTTTCTATAACTCTCTATATCTTGTAAATCAACTCTAGATCTTCTCACTATAACAGGTCAAATAATTTGCCTTATCTCTTCTGAGAGTTTTTTAATTTTTACAAATGAGGCATCATTATTTACTGAATTCTCTCTCTGCTCTTTTCTTATCTCTTTATATTTATTTTGTAGTTCTCTAAAATCATTAATAAGTCATTTTTTTGTATGAATAGTTGGATTTGATGGTATTTGAAAGAGCTTGATGAGATTAAATATATCATCAGGTTCATTATTAAATGGAGTTGCAGAGAGAAGAATTACTTTTTTTCACTGACAAATTTGATGAAGGTTTCAATAATCATTAGTTTCAGCATTTCTATATTTATGAGCTTCATCAACTAAAATAACATCAGCTTTGTGAATATCACTTGCATCATATTCAAGTGCTTTTTCAATACTTCCTGAACTAAATATCTCAGCATTCAGACCAAAATCTTTCACATAATCCTTCCATCCATCTATAAGGTGAGGAGGGCAAATGATAAGAGCTTTTTTATCTATATTTCATAGTAAAGTAGAACCAATTACAGATTTCCCAAGCCCTACTACATCAGCAATTATTACTCCATTATGTTCTCAAAGTATCTTTAGCCCTTTACTAATAGCTTCAACTTGGTATTCCAAATCATGGAACTTATCATTCGTTAAGTCTTTAGGTGTTTTAATTCCTTCTTCATCTTTAAAGTATTCAGCTAATAATCTCAAATAACAATAATAAGGCTTAGTAAGCTTCAACCAGGTTTCTTGTTTCAGCATTTTTACCACCTCATCATTATCTCCTCCTTGAGTAATGGCTATAGAACCATTATCCCAGATATCATTAAAATCAAGTTTATCATCATAAAAAGTATCAGCATCTCTATTGATTTCATTTCTTTCTCTTCTTCATCATAGCCCAGAATAAGTTAGATTACTGGAACCTGATATTACAGTTCAAGGAAGAGTTCATCAGTGTGAATGAACTCATTCATGATGGAATAGATAAAGCTTCATATGATTAGGTTCTACTGTACGTCTAATTTCTAATGATCCATCAACAATTTTATCGATATAGATTTGTACAGCCTCTAAACCGTCTAAATTATCTAGTGTTTCTGTTTTATTGAAGATATCTTTCAGTTGTTTTACTGTATCAGAGGTTGTAGCAGTTCTAAATCATACTTCGTTTACTTTTACCACAGAATTAACAATAGTAATTTCTGCATCCATTCAAATAAGCACTCTAACTGTTTTATCTTGTAATCATTTATATATTCATTTGAATCCTGAAAAATAAAAAAATCCCACCAGGATATCAACGTCAGATGTAGCTGGGAGAATATTTTTAATTACTTCAGATAAAAGAGTCTCTGTATTTCTTATTATTTGCGAACCTGACATATAAAATTAAATCATTAAAATATTAACTTTATAGTATGTTTTTTCAGCTCTATTGCAATATAAAGGTAAAATTAATGAAAAATTAATATTAGATCAAAAAATAATTAAAGTACATTCTTAACACATGCAATTGATTCCTTAGATCAGTCATCAAGTCGAGTAACTTGCTTGAATGAATTGAAAACAGAAAACTCTTTTGCAGAACCATCAACTGAACCAACTAATCATCATCATAATTCAAGACTATTACTAGCAAAAGTTGCAGTATAAGTATTTTGTTCAATTCATGCTCATTGAAGATATCAACTTATAAAATATACATTCTCGAAATCTGTTGATTTAACAGCTTGCACATTAGTAAATTCACCTCAACCATCAATAGTTAATCTCTCTTCGATTCAAGCAACTAAATCACTAGGAACACTTAAGCATCTAGTTAAATCAACAGTAGTAGTATCACTACAAGATGTTAAGAATAATGATAAGCTTAATAATATAATTTTTTTCATAACGTAAGGGATAATAATATAAATATTACCAAAAAATGCTCTGGCAAACAAAAAAGGACAACTTAATATACTCTATTGTTCGCCAGAACATCCACCGATTTACATAAAAAACATAAATAAGGGAGAGCAACTAAGTTGCCCTTCAATATTTTTTATACAAATATTAATGGATATTCTGGCAATCTGATTATACTTAAAAATATACTTTTTCAAGATTACTACAATTATAAAAAATGAAAATATGAATAATAAATATACATTATCTTCAATTCTGGATTTAATAGATAAAAATAAAGATATTGATAGAAATAATTTTCACGCATATATATGATGGACTAATAAAGAAATAAATGAAATAATAGGTATAGTATACAATCAAGATAGCAAAGAAGATTTTGCCAAAATTTTACAGTATTTATATATATATTTGAGTGAAGTTTATAAGATAAAACTTATAAAAATTATTAAGTTAGATAGAGATTTTTTCTTTTTTACATATGAAGAAATAAAAAAACACACCAGTATGACTTCGTGAATGCCATTAGCTATAGCAAAAATAAACTGACACCCTGATAGAATATTATATGAAAAAAATGTTTGAAATTTTTATTTTAATGAAAAAAATATAAGCTCAGAAGGAAAAAATATAAATGTATCTACATGAAATAAAATTAAATATTTACCTAATTCCTCGACAATTATATACAATGGTGTCTCATATTCTATAGTTGGAATAAAGGAATTAATTAAATTTATGGATTTTGCGTATAGTCAAAAAGGTAAATGGCTTGAAAAAGAAGAATTAAAAAAAGTACGTATAGATATAAATAAATTAAAAGATTGTTTGAGAAAAACTTTTGAAAATCGTTTAGGAACAGATGTTACATATAAATTAATTTTTCCACACTTTAAAGAAAAAGGAAAAGAATATATAACAATAATAGGGTAAAACATAAAAATACTATAAAAAAAGAGAGGAAAATAGATAAATATCTATACAAAATAAGGGTAAGAATGTAATGTTCTTCCCTTTTTGTTTGTTTTTTAATTCTTAATGTATTACTTACCTGCAGGGGTAGACCCGGGTCATACAATAATTCTTAAATAATTAAGTATGACGAAACAAGAAAAAGATATTAAGATCTTCAAAAACTTATACAAGCAATTAACTGGGATCACATTAAGTGATAAACAAGCTCTTAAAAAAGCACAAACTATACTAGAACTACACAAGACACAATTAGATTTTAAGTCTAATAGATGTCATGAATAGTACTAATATAGAGAAAGAATATCTTTCTAAGCAAATTCCATACTGGAACGAGCAATATATCCTCTGAAGTTTCTCGAAAGAGGAACTTCAAAAGGAAATATGTAATATGGAGAAGATTTATAAAACAGAGAGAAGCAAACTCCTTAAAAAATATAATGAAGAAATATCAAAGCCCGAGTATATAAATGGTTCAGATATGGATAGATACTTCCTCAGAAGGTTTTTTTATACATTCAATGGATGATATGAGCTAAATTTATACAAAGAGCTTATACGTAAGTTTAAAATGTATTTTAAGATTCATCATACTACTGCTTATGAATGAAGTTCGTATGTGCCATTTGATATTAATTCTACAAAAATAAATGATGTAATTTCAATGTATATTCCTATTCCTAGTACTAGTACGAGAAGAAATATATATTGTCCATTGCACCAAGATAAATCACCGAGCTTTAAAATCTATGAGAAAAATAACTCATATTATTGCTTTGGTTGTAAATCATGATGAAATCCTGCAAATTTTATTGCAGAAATAGAAGGGATAACTTACAAAGAAGCCTTCAAAAAATTGATTACCTTATATAAATAACATAAAACATTATGTGAAAACAATTAAAACAACCGAATAGATTAGTTACTCATACAAGTAGTACAGAAATAATTGAGACCGTATTAAAAGATCAAATTCCTACTTTTGCGCAATGTAATTTGGAAAATAATGTAGTGGATTATGTCGAAACAATTAATATAGATTGAGAAAAATACTCCCCTCTCAAAGCGACAAATTCTTTTTTGGTAACTGGTTCACTCAAGTTATATACTAATCTAGACGAATACACTTCGAAAGAAAATATATTAAAAGAAATTCGAATATACATACATAAATATGTTGATTGTTCAGATGAATTTTTAACCATGTGTAGCTACTATGTATTTTTATCATATTTCTATAGAGCATTTGAAGAAATACCATATCTAAGAGTTATATGAGATTATGGTAGTGGAAAATCTAGATTATTAAAAACAGTTTGAAATATTTGTTATAGTCCTACAT
>Ga0075467_10003918_pt1 | contig 11225 bp, 8 predicted proteins | sample DEB08_DNA_9_FD_75067 | JGI IMG/M metagenome (GOLD analysis project Ga0075467, IMG submission 75067) | Aqueous microbial communities from the Delaware River and Bay under freshwater to marine salinity gradient to study organic matter... | ecosystem: Environmental > Aquatic > Marine > Coastal ...
ACCAATAATTGTTTTACAGCAAATCAAGGTTGGCTTGCCTGTCTCAGCGTGGGCTTGTTCTATGGCCGCTTTAATCGCAGCGCTATCGTGGCCGTCAACATTGGCAATCACTTGCCAGCCATAGGCGGCAAATCGCGCAGGAGTGTCGTCACTGAACCAGCCTTCAACTTCACCATCAATAGAGATGCCGTTGTCATCGTAAAACGCAACCAACTTTCCTAGCTTGAGGGTGCCAGCGAGAGAGCACACTTCATGGGAGATACCTTCCATCAAGCAACCATCACCAAGAAATGTATAAGTGTGGTGATCAACAAGTTCGTGGCCTGGACGGTTGAATTGCGCCGCGAGAATTTTTTCAGCCAGCGCCATACCGATGGCGTTGCTGATACCCTGACCCAACGGGCCAGTGGTTGTCTCCACGCCTGGCGCATAACCATATTCGGGGTGCCCCGGGGTCTTGGAGTGCAACTGGCGGAAATTCTTTATTTCCTCGATCGGCAAGTCGTAGCCCGTGAGGTGCAGCAATGAATAGAGCAGCATTGAGCCGTGGCCATTGGAGAGAACGAAGCGATCTCGGTTAACCCAGGCTGGATCGGCAGGGTTATGGGATAAGTAGTCATTCCACAGCACCTCGGCAATATCTGCCATGCCCATAGGGGCTCCGGGATGACCGCTATTGGCCTGTTGTACTGCATCCATGCTAAGGGCGCGAACTGCGTTGGCAAGGTCTCGACGTGAGGCCATGGATTGTCACTCCTAAAAGGGAAATTTTGAGGCGCGTATTGTCGCCCAGACGGGGGTCTCAGTAAACCGATATCGCGTGATTTAGCCTAGTTTCTAAGAGGCTTTGGCCAATTGATTAGACGCTGTTTGATTGCATTTGGAGCATATATAAAAATATTTTGATATATAAAAATGGCTATGCTACAGTCCCGCCCCATGAATAATCTCAGTCAATTTTCCGATCAGCCGCGCTCTGCGACCGATACCAGCGCCATCACCGCCCTCTGTAAAGCGGCGGGCGATCCTCTGCGCATGCAGGTATTGAAGGTATTGCAGCAAAACGCCTATGGGGTGCTTGAGCTGTGTCAGGTGTTTGACATTCGGCAGTCGGCCATGAGTCATCACTTGAAGATTTTGGCCAACGCGGGCTTGGTGGCGACACGCCGCGAGGGCACAACGATTTTTTATCGCCGCAATCAGCTGCATCCCGATACCGATTTACAGAGCTTGCAGCAAGTTCTGTTCCACACCATTGACGATGCAGCGCTGGATCCCGGCTTGCGCACACGCCTGGAAACCATCAACAAAGAGCGTGCAGCGGCGTCGGTGGCCTTTTTTAACCAGAACGCTGCGCGGTTTGAAGAAAACCAAGATTTAATTGCTAGCTGGTCTGACTATGGCGACAGCGTCGAGAATTTTTTGGCCAGCAGTGCACATCTGCGTCACTCAGCGTTGGAAATAGGACCCGGTTACGGCCAATTTCTGCCTAAACTGTGTAGTCTTTTTCAGCAGGTAACGGCCCTTGATAACGCTGCCGAAATGCTTGAACAATGCCGCAGCAGGGCCACCGCCCAGGGCTTGACCAATATTCAGCTGCTTTTGGGTGATACTGATCTCGCCTTGAGCAAAGGCCTGCGCAGCGACTGTATTTCACTGAACATGGTGCTGCACCACAATACCACCCCCGGAGAGATTATCGCCGACTGCGCAAAGCTGCTAAACGCCGATGGCGTTCTGTTGATCACCGATCTCTGCGCGCACAATCAAGAGTGGGTTAAGGCCGCCTGCGGCGATCTGTGGCTCGGGTTTGAGCCGCAAGAGCTAACACGCTGGGCCGAAAGCGCGGGACTTGAAGAGGGCAATAGCCTTTATCTTACCCAGCGCAACGGCTTTCGCATTCAACTTCGTCAGTTTGTAAAACCCGCGCTTACAAGAGCCTGATATTAACCATTGGTGGAAATCACCACGCTATTTAACATTGAGAGCAACTAAACTTATGTCCAACTACTCTATTTTTACCTCCGAATCGGTCTCTGAGGGCCACCCCGACAAAATGGCTGATCAAATCTCTGACGCCGTCCTAGATGCCATTCTTGCAGATGATCCGCACTCCCGTGTCGCCGTGGAGACATTGGTTAAAACAGGCATGGCGATTATTGCCGGTGAAGTGCGCACCAATACCTATGTCGATCTTGAGCAAATTGTCCGCGATGTGATTACGGACATCGGTTACGACAGCTCGGACGTGGGTTTCGATGGTAATTCCTGCGCGGTACTTAATGCGATAGGCAAGCAGTCCAGCGATATTGCCCAGGGCGTCGACGAGAGCGAGAACAAAGATATCGGTGCTGGCGACCAGGGTTTGATGTTTGGCTACGCCAGCAACGAAACGCCTGTGCTGATGCCTGCGCCCATTTATTACGCCCATCGGTTGATGGAACGCCAAGCGCGTCTGCGCAAAAACGGTGTTTTGCCGTGGCTGCGTCCAGACGCGAAAAGTCAGGTCACACTGCGCTACGAAAACGGCAAACCCGTCGCCATTGATGCGGTTGTTCTGTCTACTCAGCACTCGCCCGCGATTTCTCAGGGCGATTTGCGCGAGGCTGTCTTGGAAGAAATTATTCGCCCGGTTCTGCCTGCAGAGTGGTTACACGCTGGCACCCAGTACCACATCAACCCGACTGGCCAGTTTATTATTGGCGGCCCAATGGGCGACTGCGGGCTCACCGGCCGCAAAATTATTGTCGACACCTATGGCGGCATGGCGCACCACGGCGGCGGCGCGTTTTCGGGCAAAGATCCTACCAAAGTGGACCGCTCTGCGGCTTACGCGGGTCGCTATGTGGCCAAGAACATTGTCGCAGCAGGCTTGGCTGACCGCTGTGAAATTCAGGTGTCCTACGCTATTGGTGTCTCTGAGCCAACATCGATCAGTGTTGATACCTTCGGCACAGGCAAACTCGCCGATAGCGAAATAGTCGCCTTGATCCGTGAGCACTTTGATCTTCGCCCGCGCGGACTGATCGAGATGCTTGATCTGCGACGCCCCATTTATCAAGCAACTGCTTCGTACGGTCATTTTGGTCGCGAAGAAGAAAATTTCACGTGGGAAAGAACAGATAAAGCTGCTGAGCTGAAAAAAGCACTTTAAGACTTCCTCTATTCCATACAAAACATATTCTTACAGGCAACAATTTATGAGCAACGCATTGAACACCACCTTTACCGACTACAAAGTCGCTGATATCTCTTTAGCCGACTGGGGCAAAAAAGAAATTTCTATTGCCGAAACAGAAATGCCGGCTTTGATGACCCTCCGCGAGAAGTATCGCGCAGCGCAACCACTGGCCGGCGCACGTATTCTCGGCTGTATCCACATGACCATTCAGACCGCGGTTCTGATTGAAACTCTCGAAGCCTTGGGCGCAGAAGTGCGTTGGACTTCGTGCAATATTTTCTCCACCCAAGATCATGCCGCTGCTGCAATCGCAGCCAACGGCACGCCAGTCTTTGCGTGGAAAGGCGAAACAGAAGCAGAATACGAGTGGTGCTTAGAGCAGCAGGTGCTCAAAGACGGGGTACCCTGGAATGCCAATATGATTTTGGACGACGGTGGCGACCTCACAGACTTGCTGCACAAGAAATACCCCCAAGTGTTAGAAAATGTTCACGGTATTACCGAAGAGACCACCACCGGTGTTCATCGCCTGTATGAAATGCTCAAGCGCGGCGAACTCAAAGTGCCTGCGATCAATGTAAACGACTCCGTCACTAAGTCGAAGTGCGACAACAAGTACGGCTGTCGCCACAGTCTCAACGACGCCATTAAGCGCGCGACCGACCATTTGCTCTCCGGCAAGAAAGCGATCGTTATTGGCTACGGCGATGTGGGCAAAGGTTCCGCGCAGTCACTGCGTCAGGAAGGCATGATTGTTAAAATTACCGAAGCTGACCCGATCTGCGCCATGCAGGCCTGCCTCGACGGTTTCGAAGTCGTGTCAACCTACATCGACGGCGATGTCAGCAAAGGGGTCAATACTCAGCTACTCGCCAATACCGACATGCTGGTGACCAGTACTGGCAACTACAATGTCTGCGGTGAAGATATTCTCAGCGCCCTGAAAAGCGGTTGTGTTGTCTGCAATATCGGCCACTTTGACAATGAAATCGACACCGCCTTTATGCGTAAGACATGGCAGTGGGAAGAGATCAAGCCACAGGTGCACAAGATATACCGCAACCGCGAGAGCAACGATCATCTGTTGTTGTTGGCGGAAGGCCGCCTGGTCAACTTGGGCAACGCCACAGGTCATCCAAGCCGCATCATGGACGGTTCGTTTGCCAACCAAGTGCTGGCGCAAATGGATCTCTTCACCAAGCAATATGCTGCACAGGACGAGGCCACTAAGGCCGCCATGCTCAGTGTTGAAGTGCTGCCAAAGCATCTTGACGAAGAAGTCGCGCGCTATATGGTGCTTGGCTTCGGTGGCGTTATCACCAAGTTGACACAGGCCCAGGCAGATTACATTAATGTACCCATCAATGGTCCATTCAAGGGTGACAGTTACAAGTACTAAACACCGCAGACGTACCCTTGCGCGCGTCAGGCGCGCAAGGGTGCGATCAACCTGCGACAGAAAGAATCGCTATATAGGATAACCGTGAATGAACACCAGCCCACTTCTCAGCTTTGAGTTTTTCCCGCCCAAGACCGATCAAGGAAAAGTAAACCTCGCGACCACACGCAAAGAGCTGGGCAAGTTTTCCCCAGAGTTCTTCTCGGTAACCTACGGCGCGGGCGGCTCGACGCGCTCGACCACCCTCGATCAGGTGAAGGCAATTTTGGCCGATGGCTACGATGTTGCCCCTCACATATCCTTTGGCGGCAGCAGTGAAGATGAAGTACTGACACTGCTGAATGATTACAAAGCAATGGGTGTTAAAAATCTCGTCGCCCTGCGCGGTGACTTGCCCTCAGGTATGGGTGGCGCTGGTCAGCTAGTCCACGCCAACCAACTGGTGGCCTTTATTCGGGCAAAAACCGGCAATCACTTTAATATTAACGTGGCCGCCTACCCCGAGATTCACCCTGAATCAGAAAGCTACAGCCGTGACATTTTTTGGCTCGGCGAAAAGTTTAAAGCTGGCGCAAACCGTGCGATTACCCAGTATTTTTACAATGCCGATGGCTATTTTAAATTTGTTGAGGAATGTGCCAAAGCGGGCATTGGCGCGCCGATTATTCCAGGCATCATGCCGCTCACCAACTATGCCAATTTGGTCCGCTTCTCCGAAAGCTGCGGCGCCGACATCCCGCGCTGGTTGCGCTGGCAGCTGAAAGAGCGCAGTAGCAATCAGGAAGACTTGATCAGCTACGGCATCGATATTATTTCTGAGCTCAGCCAAAAGCTAATCGATGGTGGCGCACCCGGTTTACACTTTTACACCATGAATCAATGGCAAGTTACTGATATCCTCTGTCGCAACCTTGGCTTTTCGGAAACTGTTTAAACAACGCCTATGCGCATACCTCGAATATTTACCGAGCTGCACCTCGCCAGTGGCGCAGAGCTGAGCCTCGACGAGCGCGCCGCACGCCACCTTGCGTCGGCACTGCGTATGACTGTCGGTCAAGAAATCACACTTTTTAATGGCGAAGTCGGTGAATATGCCGCAGCGCTATTGGCGGTGGGAAAAAAAGGGGTCAGCGTCAAAGTGACCGCGCACCGCAATGTCGAACGTGAGTCCCCACTTCACCTGCATCTCGCTATTGGCGTGTCTCGCGGCGAGCGCATGGACTGGATTGTGCAGAAAGCGACGGAACTTGGCGTCAGTGAAATTACGCCGCTGTTTACCGAGCGCACCGAAGTCAAACTCAGCGGCGATCGCCTTGATAAAAAACAACAGCACTGGCAGCAGATAGCCATTAGCGCCTGCGAGCAATCCCAGCGCAATCGCGTGCCCACGCTGCATACCCCCACACATATCGACCAGTGGCTGAGCGCTGGAGGTGACACCGCGGCAGAGCTGAAGCTCGTTTTGCACCACCGCACAGCAAAAAAGCTTAGCGAACATGCACCTCAGACCCATATTTGTCTCTTGGTGGGTCCAGAGGGTGGCCTCAGCGACCACGAAATCGATCAGGCAATGGCGGGCCAATTCCAGCCACTGGCATTAGGCCCGAGAGTTATGCGAACAGAAACTGCGCCGCTGGCCGCCATCAGTATTCTGCAATCACTGTGGGGAGACATGGGCTGAGCCAGCCTGTCAATTATCTGATGACACAACCGTGGTTACTCGCTGCTCAACGGTTTCCTCTCCTTCGTGCACTGTTGCTCGCCCTTGCCGGTGTCGGCACCATTGCACAAGGCGCCATATTTGGCGACGGCAATCCCCACAATGGCATCGAAGACCAACGCTCAGTCAGCGCCCTAGCCCTACTCGACGCAACGGGAACGATCTACTGTAACGGTGGTTTACGCGGGACAGCGGCCCATGTGACCGTTCCAGATGCCGATGTAAAAACGCTGGCTATTATTGTCACAGCCGCCCATGTTTTGGTGGATAGCACAACGGGTGATGCCTTCGATCAATGTCACTATCGGCCGAAAAACCAACGCTTCGACGAAGTTGCCTTTAAGCGCACCTCTGCGCACCAGTTTGACCCTCAGAGAGACAACAAAATCGAACAGGCTGAAACGGATATTGCCTTTGTCGAACTCGTGAAACCCCTCAGGCAGCCTGCATTGCGGCTTGCAATTGCGCCGCCGAATAATCCAGTGATGGGAGAGCAGTCTTTGCTGCTGATCGGCTACAACAGCGACTTAGACAAAATCACCAGCTCCGCAGACTGTGAACTCTTTACTTCAGCGCAGTTTGCCAGTGACGCCCTGTTACTCCACAACTGCGACGCGACGCGCGGCGCGTCAGGCGGACCTATCATTAGCGTCTATCCCAGCGGCGAAAGTCATTTTTCCCTCAGCACCGCCGAGATTATTGCCATCCACGGCGGCACTTTTTTTCTAAACTCGCATGACGGCAGCCCAGATAGCACAACAGCACCCGAAGGTGCTGTTGTCGATCCTGAACGTTGGATTAATCAAGCGCGAAAAATAGATCCGTCACTGTTGCAACAGCTGCAGCACTTCACTGCATATCCGGCCAAGGATTCTCGGTTTTAAACAGCACTGACTGCGCAAAGCCGGGGAGACGAAGCTCCCGACGAGAGATGGTTACTTCAGCATCATTAATTAAATCGTCGCCAAAGCGATAGATCACATTTAACTCCGCCGCGTCTGCTCGCTCAGCGTAATCGGCAGCGGCGGCGCGGGTTTTCTCGCGCTGAAGCAGATAATCCTGAAACTTGTCGCCATAGCGCGCGGCTAACATGCTATCGACCTTGCGCGGCGAGAGAACCACGGCCGTGGCATTATTGCCGCCAAAGCCCTTGGAGTTAATAAACGCCACATCCATTTTAGTGGCACTGACATCGAGGTCTTGCAGCGGAAAGCGCGCGCGCTGCTGATGCACATCCGACGCAACCTGAGTGATTGTCTTAATCCCAGGAATCAGATCGTACTTAAATGTGCCCAAGGCCGCGACCAACTGATCTCCACTGGCAGTAGACAGTGAGTGCCCTACATAGGCCTTGATGGCTGTCACCGGCCACTCATCGATATCAAAAGCCTCGGCCACGCGATCAATCAGCTCCGATTCCGTGGTGCGATTCGCCGGAGTGCTGGAGCCGTGTGCGTGAACAAAGCTGTGTTTTTGCACGGTCTCAGCACCGACAATACTAATCGCCGTAGCCACTGCTTTCGAGAACGAAATGTAGTTGCCCACGCCCGGCGCAGAGATCGACTTTTTCACACCGTCTGCATTGATAAAGACATCTGGAACAGCGCCGTGAATATCCGCACCCAGCTCCATCGCCAAGGCATCATCCATCAGCACGATATACTGCGTGGCCTCCGACAGGGTAAAGCCACAATTGTCACCGAACGGGCGGCTAGCGCGCCGCCAATCAGCGGTTTTAGTGCCGTCCAGCTTGCACAAATTCTCTTCACTGGCGAGGGCACTCATATTGGCAAAGCCCTCCATAATTTCTGGGGTGACACCGGCTTCGGCGTTACCCAAAATTGCCACGCGCCGACGACCGCTGCGGATATCCCGCACTGCCGCTTGCAACACGTAGAGAAAACTTGCGCAGGCGCCCGTAATGGCTTCGGTGTGCCCAACACTGCCCAGCACATAGGCATTGATAAAGTCGGCTGGCATTGAGTTCAGCCCTAACGGCAGCTGCTTGGCGGTGGTGCGGTTGCCTTTCAGGCGCGACTGTAAAAGACCGCCAAAACCCTCATCGCACATTTGACTTAACACGCTTGATGAGTAAACACCCACTTCGTCTGGCTGAACCGAGTTTGCTATCTTATCCCAAGAGATTCCCAGTGAATAAATGGCATCGCTAGCGCCCAATAGGGCCATTTGAAGACCGCGCGGATGAAAGCGGCTGTTGTAGTGGTCTGAGGGATTAAACCCAGTCGGCAGCTCGCCCGCCGACTTTGCCACTAGCTCATAATAGGATTCCACCAGCAGCGAGCTGGTGCTTGGTGCCGTTATTTCTGTCGTGCCATCGTCAAGGTCGCGCACCTGCCAATCGCTGGGGATAGTTTTCGGCAAATCCCGTTTGGCCATGGTAAAAGTAATATCGCTGCCCTGCGCTTGGGTCAGCGAAATTTTCTTATTTCCGGGGACGCGGGCGGGGTCAAATGACTCAATTCGGCGAATCAGCGTGCCGTTGATAATGTCTGCTCGGTAACGACTGTCCACCTCTGCGGCTGTCAGCAACTGTCCACTGGCGTCGCGGTAATCCTGCCCCTCCTTGGTAACTCGCGCCATCAGACAGGCGAGGCTGACAACCGTCTGCTGTTGCTCTGCAACAGAGAGAGACTCGAGCACCATGCGGCGAAACGCTTGATGTGAAGAACTGCGTCCGGCAGCGTTGTAGCCTCCGAAGCCAACAATAACAGGCAGCGCATTGACCATAGTGATTCCTTTGTAATCATTGAACAGATGCCGCTTAGTGTAGGCGGAGAACTGGCATTAATATTTTGTATATTAGCCATTGTCTTTAATATATTCGCCATTATGTGGTATATTTTTGTCACTATGGCCTTTAACCTTACCCTTTTACTCTGTGACAATATGCTCGTATCGAGCAGTACGCTGGCGGCTGAAATTTTCCAGTTTGCCGAGGCAATGGCGCGGGCGACGAAGCGCAGCCAGAGTGAGGTCATTGTGCGCAGAGTGAGCGCTGACGGTAACTCTGTGCAGACATCGGCAGGATTTGAGCTGATGCCCACCCATTCTATTGATGATCAGTTCAGCAGCGATCTTATCCATATCCCCGCTCTCTGGCGCAACCCGCGCCCTGCGGTGCTAAAACACGCCGCCTTTATTCCATGGCTACAGGAACAGCACAGACGTAACAGTAGCTTTACCGCTGTTGGCACGGGTGTCTGTTTTCTCGCGGAAGCAGGCTTGCTCGACGATAAGCCCGCAACAACCCACTGGCACTATTTTGATCAATTGCAGCGCAATTATCCGCGCGTAAAATTAGCTCGCCAACACTTCACCACACAGGCCGGCAATATCTACTGTGCGGCGAGTATTAATGCGATGGCCGAGCTGATCATGCACCAAGTTGAGCGTATATTTGGACGTGTGATTGCGCGTCAAGCGCAGCGTAATTTCTTTCATGAAATCCGCAACCTTACCGACCCATTAGGCTACAGCGATCAACAGATTCGACACAGTGATGAGGCCATTGTGCAGGCGCAGATGTGGCTGCAAGACAATCACAACAAGCTGCTGTCAGTGCCCGACCTCGCAGCACAATTTGGTATGACAACGCGCACATTTAATCGACGGTTTGTTGCGGCAACTCAGAAAACCCCGGGGGAATACATTACCGAGGTGCGTATGACCTTTGCCTGCGATCTGCTGAAAAACACTGACCTGTCGATCTTGGAAATCGCAGGGTACAGCGGTTACAACGATGCCAGTTGGTTTTCGTCGAGGTTTAAACAGTGGTCGGGGAATAGCCCAAAGGAATACCGAGACACCGTCAGGGCAAAACTTTTTTCGGCGGGGAAAGGTTGATCAAAGACAAAAAGAAGGGGGAAAGGCCCCAAAAGCAGGGCCTTTGGGGCTTGTCACAACCAGTCGTGCTTAGATAATGCGAACGTGCACAACACCATCAACAGCGGCAATTTTTGCCGCCAGCGATTCATCGAAGTCACCCTCGACGTCAATAATGTTGTAGGCAATTTCGTCGCGGCTTTTGTTGACCATATCAACCACATTGAGCTCGCTGTCGGCCAAGATGGCCAACACACTGCCCAAAATCTTTGGCACATTCTTATTGGAAAAGGTGATGCGCGTGCCGCCGTTGCGCACCATCTTGATCGGCGGGTAGTTCACGGAATTGCGAATATTGCCGTTCTCTAAAAAATCCATCAGCTGATTCGCGGCCACAACAGCGCAATTTTCTTCCGCTTCTTCAGTGCTGGCGCCAATATGTGGCATCAGCAAAACGTCTTTGCGGCCAAGCAGTTCTGGGGTTGGGAAATCGGTGATATAACCTGCCACTACGCCATTATCCAGCGCTGTAATCATATCTGCGGTGCTCACGATTTCTTCGCGAGCAAAATTCAGAATTTTCGCTGTGCTTTTCATAATGCCCAGCGTTTTACTGTTGATCAGGTGCTTAGTTGCTGCAATTGCGGGTACATGCAGGGTAATAAAATCTGAGCGCGCCAGCAGCGCTTCGATACTCTCCATGCGCTCAACACTGCTCGATAGCTGCCACGCCGCTTCGACAGAAATCGCCGGATCGTAGCCGACTACATTCATGCCCAAATCCAGTGCCAAATTGGCAATCATGGAACCAATGGCGCCCAAACCAACAACACCCAGTGTCTTACCCTGAATTTCACCGCCAGCAAAGTGCTTCTTTTCTTTTTCGAGCAGCTGGCCCATTTCGCCTGAATCGGTGATATGAGTCAGACCTTGGACATAATTCATGCCACCGTATATATCGCGAGAGCCCAACAACAGGGCCGCAACAATCAACTCTTTCACGGCATTGGCATTAGCCCCTGGGGTGTTAAACACCACAATGCCCTGCGCGGTGTAATCGGCCACGGGGATATTGTTCACCC
>Ga0075467_10003919_pt1 | contig 11224 bp, 14 predicted proteins | sample DEB08_DNA_9_FD_75067 | JGI IMG/M metagenome (GOLD analysis project Ga0075467, IMG submission 75067) | Aqueous microbial communities from the Delaware River and Bay under freshwater to marine salinity gradient to study organic matter... | ecosystem: Environmental > Aquatic > Marine > Coastal ...
CTGGCGTAAGCTTGTCAACACCAATAAAAGGTTATATCTATCACTTCCGAAGAAGCAAAAAGCTCTGGTGGCGAAGTCAATTGTTCATGCAGTCCGAGCGCAGAACCCACCCGGGAGATTCCTGGCGAGAGACCCATCAAACAGCCTGTGGTGTGACATAGGTGATCAAAAGGCGACAGAAAAGACATCACAGGCGTTGAGGGAGGGGGCCCCTGACATCCGCACCGAAATGGCCAAGGAGGGGCAGATGGAGAAGGGACACATCAGAGGAGGGCAACTTTTGCGAAATGGTTTGATTGGTTTGGAGCAGAGTAAACCTGGGGACACAGTTCATGAAAAAGGCGCTGCCCCATCTACCCCAGCGGTGATGCCAACCACCAACCCTGTAGTGTCATCTTCTCAAGGGGGGTTGCCGTTGCCCGATGGTCAAGGAGGAAGCGCGTCAATGATGATGGCGTTCCATCAATACTTAGGAGGAAAGAATCCAAATCCTTCACCAGCAACACAAGCAGCAGCAACGGTATCTGCAAGCAGTATGCCAGCCAAAGCTCCCTCATCACAAAATCCTTCATTACAACAGCAACTACCGCCACAACAACTACTACACCAACTACCACAACAACAATTGTCACAACAACTACCGTCACAATTACAACCACAACAATTCGGTTCCTTAGCATCAAGACAGGACCCAAGGCAGTTACTTCAGCGTGACATGATATATCCACAAACTGTCATGTCTAGGAAATTGAGTGGACATTCCACTAGTGGATCTGTTCTTGACACTCGATTCATGAAAACAAACCCACAACATCTTAATTTTGCGCATGGCACAATGATGAGTTACAATGATTTGGCGCAGAAAGCCGCCGATTCCGCACGGGCTGGGCTGCAAATGACGAATCAAGCTGCACCGGCGATGAGACATCAATCAGGACAAATAATACCAAGCCTGAATAATGATGTTGGTTGGAGCAGACCAACTGGCGTTCCGCTTGACAGACCTCAGCTGATGACGGAGTTACTCCGATCTTCCAGTCTCTCTTCTCAAGCAGCGTTGGGGAGACCAAATAATTATCCGGGCAACAACAATTTTACGAACAGTATGCTGGGAAACACAGCAAGTATGGGCTCAGGGAGCAACTTCATCTCACAGGCGGATTCTAATAGGATTGCAAGACTCGTAGAACAACAAAAGGCATTAATGAACAATCCACTCAGAGGCAACACAATGACCCGGTTAGATCCTACGAACCTCTACTCGATGAGCTCTCTCGGTCGGCTCTCCCATCCAGCACTACGAAATGAGAGCTCATTTGGCGGTCAGCTTCCTCAACCAAGCCCATCGATTGATTCGGGGCAATATAATGGTGGGATCACTGGCTTGACAGCACTACATCCAAGCGTTTCTGCAGTTATGGCGCAAATGAAATTTGAACAACTCATGAAGAAAAACAGGGCAGAAGCCCCTCATCTCAATCCCGTGGCTGCTCAACAACTTAATTCTTCCAGAGATGATGCAGAAATTTCTATACCTGCACCTTCTGTCCCGAAGAGGGGAGTGTCTGCGTCATTAGATGATTTATGTAGGGCCGCAGCTTTGAATGAAATGCAGGCGATTAGTACTCATCCAGATTTGGCCAAAGAAAGCTACAACAAGGACGACGACGAGGACGACAAAGTGAGGGACTTTTGTAATCGCGTGAAAGCAAAGAAAAGACCATTGAAGAAGGGGAAAGATAATACAAAGAGTGCTATGCCAAAACTAGGAGTAAATGACTCTAGTCTAGTGGACGATGACTCGGATGACGGTGTCATCAAGTATTTGACAAATAAACGCAAGCGTGCCGTTGAATCTAATATCAGTGTTGAGGAGCATTCCAAACACAGTAAACTCAAAACAAAGGGCGTAGAAGATTCAGAATTGGACCGCTTTGCACACAAATCAGAAGGTCTCAGAGATGCTGACCTTTTATCAAGGGGAGTCAGTCTCAATCGCAACTTTTCTCAGAAAATCAAGAGCTTACCCCTTTCGGAAGCTTCACTTGATAGAGGTCACAGTCTTGCAATGTCAGAGATATCTCTTGATAGGGGCCAGAGTTTGAGTGGAATTGGATTCATGGGTGGCGACGATGGACAATTTGACGACGCCAGTGAAGATGATGATCAAGCACCTAAAACGAAAAAAGTTGCCAGAGGATATACATTAGGAACGATCAACACGTTTCCCCTGGATATGTAGATAATTAATTAATCGAATGTGCAGCTTTATGGTAATAAGAAAATGAAATACATTTAGCTAACGTTTTCTTTACAATCTTCTTTATGACGTTCTGATATTGATACACGGCAAGCGGCCTCTAGGATAAACAAGGAGACTTTTAAACAACCTTGGCCGCTTTTGTTTTCGTATGTGTGTATGTACATTTAGGTCATGAATCATAACTTTCTTGACGTTCTTCTCTGTTTACAACATCATCCTCGTGCAAATCATACAAGTGGATACTTGGCAGCTTAGGGATGGAGATTGGAGATCTTCTTATCCGCAACACCAGTCACCTTTGCCAAATCATCTTGGAAGGCGCGAGCCGATCCAAGCAACTCATGGTCTGCAAACCATCCTTCTTTCTTTGTCCAAATAGTACCCAAACTACAGAGATGAAGGTTTCCCTCCAAGTGGATCATGTCACGCTCCAATGGCACTTTCTGATAGGACTGCAATTCAAAGTAATCTTGGTTAGACTTCTCTATCACGAAGGGCCAAGATAAATTACTTTTTCATAGTACAACCACTTACCCTGTAGCCAGAATAGTCGAGATCTTCATGTGCCTTGCACGCATTACGGAAATGCAAAGCTTTCATCAGGGGGTTATTTGTTTCTTGCATCATGCGAACCTCACTCGCATGCCTTTCAATAGCCTCGGTAGCTTTTTCTTCCGCGTTGCCTTTCTATCACGTAGGTCTAGCAAAGACTCAGACGTCCACAAAGGGAAAGTCAAAAAGAAACGTCCTTTGGGGATTGCAGCATCGTTTCTCTTGACTTCTTCGGCTAGGTGGAAGGCTACAATGAGGGCTCCTGCCCTTGCATTGCTCCTCCACACCATCTCCCAAGCACCATCTTCCAAATTGACGTGTTGCGTGCCTGCGAGATCGACGTAGCTGCCTTGATTGACAACCACAAGCGATTTAGGGCCAGAGCTCAGTTGAGGATTTGGCCCGTCAGCACCTGGAAGACTCGCATGCTTAGGACTAGCGCTCTCCTTGCCTCGAAGCTGAAGAAGCAGGTTATCAATGCCGAGCCGGTTGCCTGTAATCAACGGTTTGCCATCTTTCATCTCAACCTGACCAATGTCTAGATGGATCTTGAGCATGGCATCCTCTTGCGCTTCGGCATACTTAGAGAGGGATGGATTTGCCTTGTTAACTGTAGAGAGGCGAGATTGGCATGGTGGGCAAATGGTTAGATGATGCAGCGGTGCAGTGACGAAACTATGCAACACAAAGTTTCACTACTTACTCAACGATAAAAATGCACTGCTAGGTGCAACAGCCGTGGCACCGATGGTGCAGATGATAAGAGCGGAGATTTTCATTGTAAATCTGGTTTGGTTGTATTATTGTCGAAGCGTCGGTATTTATGAGCCGTTATTAGATGGTGAAGTGATGGGTAGGTCGGTGGTTTCGGTGTCATTGCATTGGGTGTTGACACCCTAACGATACTGAATTCCTACGTAGACATCACTCAAAATCATAATCAAAAATTCTTTCCCTTTTCTTTCCGGACATCAGAATTTGCGAAGTGAGCTCTCCTCTCTGGTCGGTCGTACCGGTGCAGCTAACACAAGTATAACTAGCCAGCAAACCAACCAACAAAAGACAATGAGGGAAATAGTAGCTGTAGCAATGGTAAGCAGGTATGGGATCACAGTAAAATATTGTTATCATAATCATCAACTGAAACTCTTTCAATCAAGACAAGAGTGGCGAGATGCTGATAAGAGCAGTATAGAAATGATAGAAACTTGCGAGGAAGGGGCAGCTAGAGCTGGTGCATGCTGGCTAGGTAGCTCTATCATCTTTCTGGAGTCGGGAGCGAAGTCTGAAAAGTATCCAAGATTCAAGCCAATTAAACTGCTATCCAAGCAAGCGCAAATCAAAACGCAGACCGCAGACAGCCAGAGCGTCTACCTACTTACTACTTTACAAGTGAGTTATTTGTAGGTACAAATGTGCCGTAGATGAAGATACACAGACGGTCATTGGGCCGGTTGGATGGTGGATGACCCCGTGACAGTGACCCGTTGAGAACCAGTTCAGGACAGTTTTGAATTTCGGGATCACCACACCTCCTCGCCAAGCAGCTTTCACCCTCCACTTTTGTCCTTTTTCAATCACATCAGACAAAACCCAACTTCCGTCACCAAGAAGTAATGGAAACTGCTTACATATTGTACGCTTATGCAATTGTATGAGAGTCGTTTGCAGTTCTGTAAATTCTACCTGCCTGAAGCGCTCGCAGAACACTTGCAGAACCTGCATAAATAATACTTCTTGCAAAAGTATCACGAGCAGTCTGCCATACTTAAAGTACAATAGTAACACCGCCCGAAAGTGTTCATCGTGCCGATAATGACGAATATATTGAAAAGAATGTCAAAAAAGAAAAGAAATGCGCAATCAATGGTAGCTTCAGGAAAGGCAACCATCACGAGACTCGTCTGCCGGAGACAATGGAGCCTACTTGGCGAGCTGCTGCGACAAGACGACCCAGAAATAATCCCCATCGACGATGCTGTTGGCCATCCCATTACCAGTGATCTCCTAGTTCATTTTGTATGCCGCTTCCAAGCGCCTATTTCAATTGTGCGCATCGTTGCGAAAACGTATCCAGAGAGTCTTCACTGTGCCGATGCACTGGGTAGATTCCCAATTCATGTAAGCCAGAATTGTTTGCTTCTGATGTATGAATGTATATTATCGCATCGCTCAAATACTCACAATGATCTTCACTCAACATTCTCACTCAAAAGATTGCTTGTGCATGGGGAGCATCTCCAGCCACTATTCAATTTCTCATTGATGAACATCCGGTCGCCGCGTCGATACAAGACAACGAGGGCAAGGCCCCCATTCACCACTTGTGCCAATCCTTTGTGCTGAATTATCAAGATGCATCGATCATGTCCCAAGATACATCGCTCATGTCCACGTCAGTGACAGATAGTATGTTGTCTATTGTCGATATGCTCAAGACTGCTTCACCCCATAGTTTCAACCTTGAAGATAACGACGAGATGAATGCCGTAGAATATGCTTTATTGAGTGAGTCAGATATCAAGGTAGTCAAGATCATTCAACGAGCATGTAGAGATGATTGGCGTGAGAGAAAGAAAGAAACTGACGCCTCACACGATGCTCTACAGGACGACCTGCAAAGAATACAGATGGACCTCAGATCTCAACATCTATCAAGTTCAAGTCCACGTTCATCTTTTACGAAACGTATTGGCGAGAGCACAGGGGTACCAATCACTGGTCAGCTAGGGGCCAAGACACAAGCCGCAAGGATGGCATAGCACCATGGCCTCAATTTTGTACATGGTACAGCCGATTTTATTTCAAGGCTACGGACTAATAATATGTAAGAAGTAATGTTGCTAAACTACCTCAATCATAATCTTTTCAAAGCATCGACGTATTGACTGCCATGTCATATTTCCAGTGCACGATGCCATAAGCTGGTCAGGACATCTAGACTAGGCAAATGCATCCTTGCTCGACATCTTCTTCTTGAGCTAGAAACTGACAAGACTCTCTTAAACAAACCCCTTTGACTCATGATGAGAGTCTGTATTGGTCTCTTGATCGCTCTAGCAGCCGCCAAATCTCTCTATCCTTCTATGCTATGAACTAAACCCTTGCTACTACGGCCTTGTTCTGGCTCTTCTCTCCTGTCTTATATAGAGGTAGGTCCTCGGCTTGAATTAAGTATCATTCTTGGCTTGAAGCAGTCGAAGGTAGTCGAAGGTATGTCCGAATACCAGTACTTTCTAAAGATTCACAAACATTCAAAATCGAATCTTCTGAATCCCCCCCGTGAAGCCTAAACGTGGTACGCTGTGGGATTCTCACAACATTAGAAATGAATCTGGGACGCTAGATCGTCGTTACTTCAACCAGCTAGAGTTCATTCATGCCTCTTCAGCAGAAATAGTTGGAGGAAGAAGAAGAACAATCCTGCATGAGCTGTACTTAAATTATTCATCCCCCCGAGGCTGATCGATGTAAACAATAATTTCGGCTGTGTTTGAAAGAATAATAGTTTTGATATAATATCATATCCAGTATGAAGTTCTGTCGAAATCTGCAACGCGTCATTGATATCACTGATCCAGAATGGGCGCCCTACTGGACAAACTACAAAATGCTCAAGAAATTTCTCAAAAAGATGCCATCAATCGTGCCATCAGACGCAGCCACGGGAGCGCTAGTCAAAGAAGACCCCGATTCCGACACAACATCCATGCATTCATGCGAAGGTGGGGATGTCCATGACGAGTGCGAGGCCAATGATATTCCACCGACGGATCAACATGAAATGGATCTCGGCGAACACGATCCAAAAGAAACTCAGGAGGAGGGGGGACCAATCAAACGCACTGATGGTCGCCGCGCTGCTGCTAAAATGAGCCGTAACCCAGGAGAGGTTGCCTTCTTCAAACTGCTAAATTCAGAACTCAAAAAGGCTATACATTTCTTCGACAAGGCGCAGTTAGAGTTTGATATTCGCGAGGCTCGTGTACGTGAGGGCACTGAGATAATGAAAAAGGCCAACTCACTGATGGTGAATGAAAAGTGGTCTTTAATGGCCAAGAGTTTGTATCGACTGTATAAGGATTTGCTACTATTAGAGACCTACGCTATCATGACCTATTGCTCGTTTTCCAAGATACTGAAGAAGCACGACAAGGTTACTGGTCATAACACAAGAATCGCCTTCATGAAGAACGTTGTCAATAAGGCGAACTTCACTCATTACCCGAAGCTGATGCAAATGATCACCCGCATCGAGAGCATGTACGAGGAGGTGTCCCAATCACTAATTGACGAGGGCAAATCGGGTCTATATGAAGACGAACGCTTGTTCATCAACATGATCCACCGCTTGAATGAGCAAGTGCTAGATACCAAGGAAGAAGAGGGCGCTCCAGATGTGGGAGAGCGTAAAGAGAGTAGACGACAGTCGAAAGAAACTACCAACTTGGTGGACCTCGGAACCAAGTCTCCTACATCACCTCACCCAAGCGAAGCAGTATCAACACTGCGTTCTCTCGTGGAAGAAAATGCATTGAACAAGAGTTCGAAAGAGGGTCTTGCTAAAATATCAGAAGCGGAGAAGGAGAAGAAAGTGAAACGGCAGTTAATGTCAGATGCACCCCCTTCGAAGCGGACCCGTGCTTCACCATAACGCACACGCACGAGCGAAATCTTCTGTACAGTCTAGATTTAGATCGATTTAATTGTCAAATTAAGCTACTTCCGTTATCTCAACTGTTACCCCCTCTATCGTATAAACTTTTGTTAACTCTTGAGCACCACTTCTTTCAATTCCCCTCCGCTGACATCTTCTTGACAACATCAACCACTGCCTTGAAACTAAACGGTTCATACATCGCCAACCCACTCAAAATCTTCCTATCCAACTTGACGCCACTTTTCCCTTCCATTTGAATAAATCTGGAATACGACAACCCCTGCTGCCTCACACCTGCATTCAATCTTTGTATCCACAATTTTCGGAATTCACGTTTCTTCACCTTCCTATCTCTATACGCATACTGCCATGATTTTTCAAGGCGACGTATCGCGACACGGAAGCACCGATTGGCTCGTCCACGAAAGCCTTTGGAGAGTTTGATCACACGTTTATGCTTTTTTGATGCAAATCCACGTGCTTGATGTTGTGTGGTGACGGATGAAGTACCCAACGTTATGCTATTATTTATAGCAAAATTTGTATTGGCAAATACACTTCGTGTCATCAAGCTGTTCATAGTTGTTCCACTTCTAATGGTTGCAGCTGACGGCAGTGATGCCATTGAACCAATCGATCTCGCAGCAGTAAGGTTTGATGTGTTGTTTCTCATCGTAATATTCAAACCGCTGAACAGACGCGGCAAAGTATCTGCTTTTGCTGCCCGGCCGAGCACTGGCACTAATCGCCGTGACATTTGACTCAACATAGTTAATGTTAGGCTTCTATATGTTTGCAGGGGCCCTATGGATCGATGGGAGGCGGGGCAAAGCAAGTGAGTGCAGACGTTTTTTTTTTGTGATTTTTGATTTTGGTCGCGGTCGCTGTAGGTGGGAGCTGGCAAGGCAAAAACAGAAACAAACCATAACTTATTAATGCAATGGATCGTCGGCCGAATATTGTAGTAATTATAACAGATCAAGAGCGCTCACACAAGCACTGGCCGGAGGAATGGGCGGAACAAAATCTAAGAGTACACTACGATCGTCTAATTGGGTGCAGCGACCCAAGTAGATCATCGGCTGTTTTCACAAATGCATTCACTGCCACTACGGAGTGCTCCCCAAGCCGAGCATCTCTGTTAACATCATCCTACCCTACTGAGCACGGAGTTACTACAACTCCGGGCGTTCTGGACCCTATTTCTGATCGTGGTTCATCAATTGAGGATGCAAGTGAAAGATCACGAAGACCGAATCTGTTACGACTCTTGTCAGCCCAACATACAAACTCAGCAGATACTAAAGGATATAATGTATCTTGGAAGGGTAAATGGCACTTGAATCACTCAAATGATCCAAAACTACTCAATTACTATGGAGCTACGAGTCCATGGAATCCTCCAGATGCTGGTCATTCTCTATCTGTATCATACACTCTTGGAGGAGGAATGAAATTTAATCACGATGGACGATTCTTGAGAGGTAGCAAGAGAAGGTTTGATGTCTTAGTGAAGCAACAACAATCTTTAGATAGTAGTCTGGAAAGAACTCTATCGGATGGTGATGAATCGATGGAAGAGACTGAAACAGAGTCAGTTTTCGACTTTCTCTCGAAGCAAAAGCTTGACACAAATGGAAACAGAGCACAACCATTCTGCCTAATAGCTTCACTTGTCAATCCACATGACGTGTGGGCCTCATCTTGCTTTTCCAAACTTTCGGATGAAGAATTTTATCTTGAGACTGGCTATCACCCTCGTGACTTTGAGTCAATACCAATCGACTTACCACCGAGCCGTAATGATGATTTATCTTCTAAGCCTTCTATCCAGTCGCTTATGAGTTCGCATCCTGTGTTTGGTGACTTATCTGATTCCAACAACATTGATGATCAGCAGCGTAAGAGTGATGCATTACGGTATATCCGATTTTACGCCTACCTACACAAATTGGTTGATGATGAAATTGGTTCTCTCTTGGACGAACTGGAAGCTACAGGACAAATGGAAAATACTATAATCGTACGTTTGGCTGATCATGGCGAGTTGGGACTTTCTCATGCAATGAGGTAAGCAATTTATTTTCATGGAGCGAGCATTCCCATCTTTTCCTACTGTTTTTCACACTTTTATTACAATCAATCCCACCATCACCATGCTTGTCTTAGAGAAAAGAGGATGCAATGCTACGAAGAGACAATGGGCATTCCTCTGGTGATTAATTACCCAAGCAAATGGTTTAATGATGGAGACACAAACAGCCAAAAGTCAACCACACAAGTCTTCTCGAATCTGGTATCTTCTATTGACATTTTACCAACAATAGCTGATCTAGCGGGCGTAGATTGTAGTCAGTACCAATATCGTGGAACATCTCTCGTCCCATTCTTACGGAACGAAAGCACAACCTGCAAAAGTGAAGAAGAAATCCTTTTCACGTTTGACGAGCAGTTAGCTCCAAGCGGTATCCCAGGGTATATTCGATGCATACGCACTCATGATATCAAATATTCAGTTTACTTCACAAGCGATGGCAAGATAATGGAGTACGAAATGTACAGCTTGCAAGAAGACCCACACGAAATGCTTAATCTGTGTGGCCCAAATACAGTTCCTGATGAGAGATGGTATTCATGGCACCAAAGGCTAACACAACTAATGAAAAGGAAAGGAGCTGTTCCTTTTGATTTTGATTGGGAATCCATGTCAAAACCAAGGAAATGGACACATTATGTAGACTTGTCGCAATCTGATCTCATAAAGTAAATAAGTTGTATACTTAGATGTCAAGATATTTAAAGGCATCACGTCGCGAGAAAGTTATTGGCCAGACAACCCTTCATGGATACCGGGGGTAGCTTCGTGGAGGCCTCGGTGGTGGCTGGTGACCTTTAACATTATTTATACCTTTTTTTTTGTAGTAGTCCACTCTTGCAGCCTCATAAGCAGCAGCTGCAAAGCCTCCAACCAACGGCCTGTGTTCTGGTCCTCCACTCGCCTTTAGATTAGGAACATGTGGAGCTGGTGCAGACGATGGCTCTTCATCATCACTGTCAGAGTCAACCAAGTCTTGAAGTTCCGCAAGAGCATTCGGCATCATAGCATTGATACTAACACTATTTCTTTGCTTTGCTTTTGCTGATGCCGCTGCAACGCCTTTAATTTCTTTTATATCTCCTTTTTCAGAGACGCTTAATAAACTTCCTTTTTCATTATCGTGTGTCGAGCCGGCAGTACCCCCCGTATAGGAATTATCGGAATATGTCTCTGTACAACTTGAAGATGCAGCCGCTGATTGCGGTGTCAACTTGTGGCAGCAGCTAGCGGCCTCTTCAATAGCAGCTAATTCATCGTCAAGGGATGCCATCATAAACTGCTTCTTCTATCAGTGCTAGTGTTCCGTACTCTGCTTCTATGTTCGGTTTGTTGAGTTGAGATAGGAGCCTACCGGACCCGGTTCATGGTCTTAGTCGTCTTAGGTTGATGCTACAGATTTTTGTGATTTGTGACTGAAAATAATTTGCAAAATCTCATAAAAGGTGTGAAAGAAACCATAGCGAAGCAAGAAGACGCAAAGCTCCCTCCTCGCAAAAGAAAAGCTATGATAGACGCCAAAAGGAAATACGGGTAGCAAAGTGAAAAAATACTAGGCTCCCTTTCGACCATGGGTAAGCCTAACAATCTCGCCTCGTGCTAAGGAAATCATTCCCAGGAAGGTGTTCTCAAGAGACATGAGTTTGGAATTTTA
>Ga0075467_10003920_pt1 | contig 11222 bp, 10 predicted proteins | sample DEB08_DNA_9_FD_75067 | JGI IMG/M metagenome (GOLD analysis project Ga0075467, IMG submission 75067) | Aqueous microbial communities from the Delaware River and Bay under freshwater to marine salinity gradient to study organic matter... | ecosystem: Environmental > Aquatic > Marine > Coastal ...
AAATCAGCAGGGTTCTGGGTCCGTTAACTGGCGAAAATGCCCGATGTCTCGGCAAAGCCCTTGATCTCAATCGGGTTGCCAGATGGATCGCGGAAGAACATCGTCCATTGCTCGCCCGCCTCGCCTTTAAACCGCACCGATGGCGCAAGGATAAAATCGGTCTGCCGCTCTTCGAGACGTCCCGCCAGCGTGTTCCATGCATCAAGTGGCAGAACCACACCAAAATGCGGCATCGGCACCATGTGATCGCCGACTTTGCCCGTTGGTTCATTAGCAAAGGGTTGTCCCAGATGCAGGCTCAACTGATGTCCGAAAAAGTCGAAATCGACCCAAGTTTCGGTCGAACGGCCCTCAATGGCCCCCAAAGCTCCAGAATAGAATTCTCGTGCCTCATCCAAATCCAGAACATGAAAGGCGAAGTGAAAGGGAACGGGCATAGTTTGATCCTTTTTAACCATGGGCGTTGAGTGGGCCACCTTTTGCGAATACACCGTTGAGCAACGCATTTCAAAGGGAGAAACCCATGACCGACAAACCGACCTTAGGCTTCGAGACACTACAAATCCACGCAGGCGCTAACCCTGATCCAGCAACTGGCGCGCGTCAGGTGCCGATTTATCAAACAACAGCCTATGTTTTCCGCGATGCGGATCACGCAGCCAAGCTGTTTAACCTGCAAGAAGTAGGCTACATCTATTCACGCCTGACCAACCCGACAGTCGCCGCATTGCAAGAACGCATCGCGACACTTGAAGGCGGTGCTGGCGCAGTGTGCTGCTCGTCTGGTCACGCGGCACAACTGATGGCGCTTTTCCCCCTCATGGGTCCGGGCAAGAACATCGTGGCCTCGTCGCGCCTTTACGGCGGCACAATCACCCAGTTCAGCCAGACCATCAAGCGTTTCGGTTGGTCCGCAACTTTCGTCGACATCGACGATGCAGCGGCTGTGAAAGCGGCGATCAACGACGACACGCGCGCGATTTTCTGTGAAACAATCGCCAACCCCGGCGGTCATATCGCCGACCTCGACGGTTTGGCAAAAATTGCGGATGCTGCGGGCATTCCACTGATCGTCGACAACACAACAGCGACACCTTACCTGTGTAACCCGATCGCACATGGTGCGACGCTTGTTGTGCATTCTACAACGAAATACCTGACAGGCAACGGCACAGTCACTGGCGGTTGTGTGGTCGATTCAGGTAAGTTTGACTGGTCCCAGAACGACAAGTTCCCATCCCTGTCCCAGCCAGAGCCTGCCTATCACGGCCTCGTCTTTGCGGATGCACTTGGCCCGATGGCCTTCACGTTCCATTCCATCGCAATTGGTCTGCGCGATTTGGGCATGACAATGAACCCACAAGGCGCGCACTACACGTTGATGGGGATCGAGACACTGTCCCTGCGCATGGAGCGCCACGTTGAAAACGCAATGAAAATTGCGGCTTGGCTCGAAAATGATCCGCGCGTGGATTACGTGACTTACGCTGGTCTGGACAGCTCGCCTTACAAAAAGCTGGTCCCGCAAATCTGCCCGAAAGGCGCAGGCGCATTGTTCACAATCGCGGTCAAAGGCGGCTACGACGCATGTGTGAAGCTGGTTGATAGCCTTGAAATCTTTAGCCACGTGGCAAACTTGGGCGATACGCGCAGCTTGGTGATCCACCCTGCCAGCACAACCCACCGCCAATTGGCCGAAGCCCAGCAAGTTGCTGCAGGCGCAGGCCCGAACATCGTGCGTTTGTCCATCGGAATTGAGACAGCGGCAGACCTGATCGCAGATTTGGATCAGGCCCTCGCCAAAGCAACAGCTTAACTAAACTTAACCGGCCCGCAGTTTATGCGGGCCGGTTATTCCCCCAAGCCCCAAACCATCGTGATATTGGCCGCAATCGTCATTTCGCCCGCCGAAACAGGCACCGAACGTGCACCAGAATCAAACGCCATCTCTGCCATCATCGGCATAGGCCCCACATGCGCTCCGCTCTCTGACATCATTAAAATCGGCCCAAGGGTCACGCCAGCCGCCTCGGTGTAAACCTCTGCTTTGGCCCGCGCATCGGCGACCGCCGCTTGCCTTGCCGCTGCCATGACAGGCGCACGATCGGCCACATCAAACTGCAAACCGTTCATCTGGTTGGCCCCATCACGCACGGCAGCATCCAAAATGACGCCAAGCTTTTCAAGGTCATAGACCTGAACCTGCACATCAGCATAAGCGGCATAACCCGAAGGTGTCGCAGTCCCCATGCTTGAGTTTTCATAGGTCTGGTCAAGCCGCAGATTGCTCGTTTGGATATGTTTGGGATCAACGCCTGCCTCGGCCAGTTTCGCCAAAACCCCGCGCATGGCCTCGCTCATGGCATCCATCGCCGCGGCGGCGGTTTCGGCCTGTTGCACAACGCCAAGGGTGATCCGCGCCATGTCAGGCGTGACGCTCACTGCACCCACGCCTGTGACGGTAATCTGCGGCTGGACGCCTTCTGCACCAGCCAAGGCAGGGGCAACTGTCAGCATCGCTACGCTAACGGCGACCATGAAATTACGCTTGAAGTTTGTCATAACGTTTTCCTTTTTTATAACGCTCATAGACTAAGACGCAGGATGCCGCGCATTCCTTGGAAGTGCATCCGCAAATACTTGGATTTCGCGAAAAACTGCTGTAGGTCTGTAGTGGCAGGGCAATCCGCTTTTGCCCAAAGACACCAACATGATAGACGGCTTTATGACCACTAATTTTGCGCTCTCGTTATCGTTCGACGGAATTCGGCTGCTGCAGCGTGTTGCCGACGGGTGGCATCTTGTCGGAGACGTTGTGCTTGATTCCGCTGATCTAAAGGGCGATCTTGCTGACTTGCGCGAAAAAGCGCTGTCACTGGACCCATCAGGTTTGCGCTGTAAGATCCTGATTCCAGAAGAACAAATCAAATACATTACGCTTGAGACGGCGCAAACCGACATCAATGATGTGATGGAAGTCCTTGAGGGTGCGACGCCCTATGCCATCAAAGATTTGGTGATCGATTTTGATCGTAATGGCGGCCGCACATTTATCGCGGCGGTTACGCGCGAAACGCTCGAAGAGGCCGAGGCCTTTGCCAAGGATCACAAGTTCAATCCTGTTTCATTCGCCGCGATCCCCGCGCCGATTACCTTTAAGTCCGAAGTTTTCTTTGGCCCAACCAAGATGGCATCGTCCATCGTTGGCGGTCCCATCGTGCGCGATGAAAAGAGCATTGTTGTCACTGGTGTGGTTTCTGTCCCAGAGCTTGACCCGATTGAAGACGAAGAGCCGCCAGTTTTCACGCCACGTCCACGGATGGCCACCCCCGAAAGTGTCGCGGAACCAGCCTCGCCCGAGGCCGAGCAGCCGCCAAAATCCGACGACCTCAAACAGCCGCTGGCCGTCCCTGTCGGAAATACAGAGGGTCCGACACTTGGCGCGGTCCAAAAGATCGCAACACCAACTATCGGTGCCGCGAAGATCAAAACTGCCGCGCCAAAGCCAAGCGTTGCGCCCGCCGTCACAGGCGAGCCCGAGAAGAGCGCTACCGCACCTGCCATCTCGGCCCCACTTGCAGATGATATGGCTGCAAAGGGTGGTTTTTCATCGCGCCGCACATCACCTGTTGCGGATGCTAGACCATCCGACGCAAAGCCTGCGCCAAAGACCCCAGAAGAGACCCAGTCTGCGGAAATCGCCACCAAACAGGCGCAAGCCAAGCGTGGAAAACCCCGCTTCCTTGGCCTGATCCTGACAGCAATTCTGCTGGCTGTCATGGCCGCCGTTGCGATTTGGGCGTCCACGCTGACCCAAGATCAAGTATCGTCTTGGTTTGGTTATGATGCTGGCGGCATTATTGAAACTGTTGAGGCGGCTCCGCCAGAAACAGCGGCACCAGCCACACAAGTCGTGGCCGCCGCACCACAAGCGACTGACGCTGAGGTGACGGCGGCGACAGAAACCGCCCCGCTCCCGCAGGTCCGTGCGGATGAAACCGGCCAAGTCCTTTCCCCCGCCGAAGCAGACCGCATCTATGCCGCAACTGGCGTTTGGCAACGGGCTCCGCGCTTTGCAATTGAACCACGTGAAGAAACCTTCTCAGGTGCCCTTCCCGCCCTCGACCCAACTTTTTCTACATCGTCCCATCCAGTGATGCCCGATGTGAATGGCATGTCGCCCGACTTGGCGCTGCTGTCCCCCGTCAATCCCCCCGCAGCTGGCACCACATACGCGCGTGACGCTGATGGATTCATTTTGGCGACGCCTGAAGGCACACAAACACCGACAGGGGCCATGGTCTTTGCTGGTAAGCCGCCGAAGGAACCACCAGCACGCCCTGCCGCCGCAGGATCGGTCGCGATTACGCCACCAGTCAGTAGCGATGTTCCAGAAGGCGTCGTGCTGATTGCCGGTCGTCCGTCAAAAGTACCGCCTCTACGCCCTGCGAATGCGGCGATCCCAGAAACTGCCGCTCCGGCTGATGAGGCTGCGGACGATCCAGCACTTGCAGGATCACGGCCCGCTGTCCGCCCAGAAGATTTGGCCCCTGCCGAAGAAGCGATCGCATTCGCTGCTGATCCCGCCCTTGCAGGTTTCCGCCCCCGCGTCAGACCGGCAGGGCTTGCCCCGCCTCAGGCGCCCGAAGAACCTGAGCCAGTCGCTCCTCCGACACCGGATATTACCGATGTCGTGGCGGCGATTGCAGAGGCGGCCCCCGCGAGCCCTTATGTTACGCCGACCGCGCGTGCAGTCAAAGCATCACGCAGACCCGACCCGCGCCCGCGCAACTTCTCGCGCGTCGTAGCCCGCGCAACACAAGCCGCAGCGCAACAAGACGCACGCGCGGCAGCCGCAGCGCCAGCAGCAACATCAGTATCAAACGCAGCCGCTCAACCTTCAGGTGCTGTCCCAGGCGGGGTCGCGCGCGCCGCAACACTTGAGGGGGCCATTCGCCTACGCGATGTCAATCTCATCGGGGTCTATGGCCAACCCAACAACAGGCGTGCTTTGGTCCGCCTCGGCAATGGCCGATATGTCAAAGTTGAAATAGGCAGCAGCCTTGACGGCGGCCAAGTAACTGCTATCGGCGACAATGCTCTTAACTACGTCAAACGCGGCAAAACATACGCCTTGCAGTTGCCTTCGGGCTAAGATTTAGCTTTCGGCAAAACAGGCAGGGAAAAACAAAAACCATAATGGAAAGCTTCCTCTTTCAGGCGACAATTTATCTTGGTGCTGCCGTCATCGCGGTGCCGCTCGCTGCGCGTTTGGGCCTCGGGTCTGTGCTTGGTTACCTGACCGCTGGGATCGTGATTGGCCCCATGCTTGGGCTTGTTGGAACTGAAGCCAAAGAGATCCAACACTTTGCCGAATTCGGCGTTGTGATGATGCTTTTCCTGATCGGTCTAGAGCTTGAACCCCGCGCCCTTTGGGATATGCGCCGCCGCCTGATCGGGCTTGGCGGGTTGCAGTTGATCCTGACCACTGGCCTGATTATGGGCGCGGCAATGGCGCTTGATTTTGATGCTTATACGGCGCTGGCGGTTGGTCTGATCTTTGCGCTCTCATCAACCGCGATCGTGCTACAAACCTTGAATGAAAAAGGATTGATGCAAACCGCAGGCGGCCGCTCGGTCTTTTCCGTGTTGCTGACCCAAGATATCGCTGTGATCCCGATGCTGGCGCTATTGCCGCTCCTTGCCACATCGTCACCGCTGTTTATCACCGCTGACGGATCGGTCTCACGCCACGTTGAGCCTCAGGATGCGGACCACGCAATGAACCTCGTGGACGGCCTGCCCGCTTGGGGTGTGACGCTAGTCACTTTGGGTGCGGTTGTTGCGATTATTCTGGTTGGCGTGTTCCTGACCCGTCCTGTTTTCCGCTATATCCACCAAGCCCGCCTGCGCGAAATGTATACCGCACTCGCCCTTCTTATGGTCGTCTCCATTGCGGTTCTAATGACGATGGTGGGCCTGTCGCCTGCGCTTGGCACCTTCCTTGCGGGCGTTGTTCTGGCCAACTCCGAATTTCGCCACGAGCTTGAAAGCGACCTTGAGCCGTTCAAAGGGCTGTTGCTTGGTCTATTCTTCATCACCGTCGGTGCAGGCATTGATTTCGAGCTTTTGGGCGAACGCCCGACGTTCATTTTCCTCGCCACTTTGGGCGTGATCCTGATCAAAGGTTCCGTCCTCTTTGGCCTTTCTTTCCTGTTTAAGATGAAGGGTAAGGACCGCTGGCTCTTTACACTTGGCCTTGCACAAGCGGGTGAGTTTGGGTTTGTCTTGGTTTCTTTCTCGCTGCAACAAGGGGTGCTGGGCGAGGTGATTTCCTCGACCGTTCTGCTCATCATCGCGATGTCGATGCTGGTCACGCCGCTCCTGTTTATCGTTTACGACCAACTGATTAAGCGGATCAAAGTTGGAGCGGATCAAGACGCGGATGAAGTCGATATAAAGGGCACCGTCATCATCGCAGGCATTGGTCGCTTTGGGCAGATTGTGAACCGTTTGGTGCAATCTGCGGGCTTCTCGACCGTTGTGATCGACAATGACTTGCAGACCGTACAGATGATGCGCAAGTTCGGCTTTCGCGGGTTCTTTGGTGATCCGACACGCCCTGATTTGCTGGGTGCTGCGGGCCTTGATACAGCGCAGGTTCTGGTTGTCGCGATCGATGATAAGGCCTCAGCCGTCAAGCTGGTGGCCTATGCCCGCAAGGCCCGCCCTGACATCCACATCATCGCCCGCGCCCATGACCGCGTGCATGTTTACGAGCTTTATGCCGCTGGCACCAATGACATTGTGCGCGAATTGTTCGACAGTTCCCTGCGCGCTGGTCGCTACGCGTTAGAGCATTTGGGGCTTTCGGAATATGAGGCCGCTGAGGCCGAAACCATGTTCTTTCACCATGACCGCGCGGCTGTGCGTGAGTTGGCCGAACTCTGGAAACCGGGAGTGGCCTTGGGCGATAACCCCGATTATGTGGCCCGCGCCAAAGAGCTGAACAATGATCTTGAAACAGCCCTCAGCACGCGCCAACAGAAAAAGGAAAGCGGCGACAGTTAAGCGCCGCTGACCCCTGCCTCTGCAAATGTTGCCATGCCTGAATGGCAGGCAACGGCGGCCTTGAGCACACCAATCGCAAGTGCGCCGCCCGACCCTTCGCCAAGGCGCAGGCCCAGCGACAAGATCGGCTCTTTGCCAATCGCATCCAGCAAACGGCGATGCGCGCCCTCGGCACTCAGGTGTCCAGCGACCGTGTGGTCAAGTGCACCGTCGTGCGCCTTTTGCAAGGTCGCGGCCGCAGCCGAGCAGATGAACCCATCAAGGATCACAGGGATACGCAAATGCCGTGCCGCTGCAATCGCGCCGGCCATCGCCGCCAATTCACGCCCACCCAGACAGCGCAATGCTTCCAACGGATCAGTCGTGTCGTGCAGCGCCAAACCACGTGTCACGACGTCAGTTTTCCGCGCAAGGCCTGTGTCATCAACACCCGTCCCGCGTCCTGTCCAATCAGCAGCCTCACCACCCAAAACCGCCGCCGCAACTGCCGCCGCAGAGGTCGTGTTGCCAATGCCCATCTCGCCTGTGACCAGCAAGTCTGCCTTTGGATCAACGGCATTCCAGCCTGTTTGCAACGCGGCCACAACCTCGGCCTCGCTCATCGCAGGGGCGGTTGTGAAATCGGCTGTAGGTGTGTCGAGATCAAGCGCATGCACAGTCATCGTGGCACCAAACGCCTTGGACAACTGATTGATCGCCGCACCGCCATGCTCAAAATTCGCGACCATTTGCGCGGTCACCTCTGGCGGAAACGCCGAGACGCCTTGCGCACAAACGCCGTGATTACCTGCAAAGATAATGACCTGTGGTGCCGTAATCGTCGGCCGCGCATCGCCGCGCCAACCCGCATACCAAATCGCCAAATCCTCAAGCCTGCCCAACGCACCCGGAGGCTTTGTCAATTGGCTGTTGCGATCCTGTGCGCCTGCGAGGGCTGCTGTGTCAACGGACGGGCCTTGGGCCAAAACAGTACGGAACTCATTGAGTGTGGAAAATGGCGCTGACATCATGTCCTCATTGCGGTTATGTTGGTTCCTGTCTAACGATCATCACAGAGATGAAAAGGCGACAAAGGGCTAGAAAATGCGCAAATCCGACAAATCCGCCTTGTTGCACTGGATCGATGTGCCCGCCGCTTTTGGCCTGCTGACACGCATCCCGCTACGGTTGAACACGGCCAAGGTCACAGCACGCGGCGGGTCGTCAGCTTGGGCATTCCCCATCGTCGGTGTCTTCATCGGATTGGTGGCCGCAGCCGTGACCGCAGCCGTGCATTGGATCGGCCTGCCGTCAGCGGTTGCTGCGATATTTGCGGTCCTTGTGCCTGTGATCATCACTGGGGCCATGCATGAAGACGGGCTGGCCGATACCGCCGACGGATTTTGGGGCGGCTGGGATAAGGAGCGCCGTCTTGAGATCATGAAAGACAGCCACATCGGCACCTACGGCACACTTGCCATTGGTCTTTCGCTTTTGCTGCGCGGCGTATTAATCACAGCGCTCGTCAGCGACGAAGAATACATGCAAGGTCTGATCCTTGCCGCCATGATGAGCCGCGCAAGCATGGCGGGGCTTCTTACCTTCCTGCCAAACGCACGTGGTGTTGGATTAAGCAGCAGTTATGGTCGCCCGTCCAATTCCGTGTCTTTGCTCGCGATGATCATCTGTATCTGCACGGCGCTGATTATCATCCCGTCCCATGCGGTCTCAATCACCTTGGTCGCCTTGATCAGCACGATCCTCTGCGGGCTATATGCCAAGTCAAAGATCGGCGGGCAAACAGGGGATGTTTTGGGTGCGACACAGCAAGTCACTGAAATCGCAGTGCTCTTTACGCTATTGGCCGAGGTTGGATTTTAACAGCCCATCGCCGCAGTCAATGAAGCGCGGCCCGTATGCGGCCCCATATCCCGCGATACGAGTTTCCCACCCTCTAACCGCGTTGCAATCACCCGCGTCCAATCTGCACTAGCGGTGATCACATCAACGCCTTCCGCACAGATACGCATACCGCCACCAATGTCAGTCTCGCCAATCTGGTGGTTCGTCAGCCCGTCTTTTGTCGCCACAAGTGCGAGGTTCACAGCCCCCTCACCCTGCGGCACATAGCGCCAAACTTTGAGTTGCTTGGCCAAATGCGGGCGGTCAAAATAGGCGATCTCGATATGCCCGTCGCCATCCATATCCGCCGCACCCGCAACGGCCAACCAACGAAACGCGTTGCCAATAAAGGGAGTGAATGCCTTTTCAACCAAGCGATCTTCGGCATCCAAACCCCAGATCGCAAGGCGCGCACCTTGGTCTTCATGGCTCTCGACGACGATAACTTCGGGCGCGCCGTCACCGTTCAAATCAACAAGACGGGGCGCAGTATCTTCAAAAACGATCTTCTCGGACCAAACTGCCGATAACGCACGGCCATCCGACAACGTCACGCGCAGGCCCGCGTGTTCAATCTTGTCACCCAGAATGCCGTGCGGATACCGCTCGGTTGGGTGGGTATAGTCGGCGGCCACAATGGCGTCTGCCCCTGCCGAAGTGGTAAAAGCACACAAGAGAATGGCCGCCAGATTCATCAAATTTGCTTTTCTGGCATCTGCACGCGCAGGCCGTCCATCGCATCTGTGACCTTCAACTGGCAGGTCAGGCGGGATGTCACCGGATCAGGCTTAAAAGCGAAATCCAGCATGTCTTCTTCCATCGCGTCCTTGGCCGGAATCTTGTCTGCCCAAGCCGCATCCACATAAACGTGGCAGGTGGAGCATGCACAAGCACCGCCACAATCAGCCTCGATCCCTGGAATGCCGTTGTCACGCGCGCCTTCCATCACGGTCAGCCCATTGGCGACCTCAACAACATGCTCTTTGCCACCATGCTCAACGTATGTAATCTTAGCCATTCAATGCGGTCCTTATTGCGCAGTTCCAGTCTGTTACGCTTATATCTAATGCTGCAACAGCCGTGCTTCCACCCCTAAAGAGACCCAAAACTGTGCCATGTGCGACAACGCGTTCAGCAAATCGGTTTTGAAGATTTGCTCAAACGGCTCTCTTGGCTATATGGTCGCCCAAAATCGCCCGCAATAAGGCATATTGAGCAGATGAAATCCTTCCTACTTCCCAGCAGTTTCGCGGTGATTTGCGCATGTGTCCCTGTGCAAATGACACAACCGTCGAATGTGCTGATTGATATGGGGCAGATTGAGACTGCCAACGATGGGCGCTGTTATGCCAATGACATCAGTCCAGCGGTCATTGAAACAGTCATCATCCAAGAAATCGAAAGCCCCGAAGTGCGCGATGCAAACGGACAGGTTACCCGCCCTGCTGCGTTTCGCACGGTCAAACGCCAGCAGATCGTACGAGAGCGTGTTGGGATCAGGTTCGAGACCGTTTGTCCGCAGAACTACACGATTGAACGGGTCAGCACCTTGCAAAGGGCATTGAAGGCACGCGGTTTTTATAACGGGCCTATTTCGGGAACGCTTGATCGGGCAACGGGGTTTGCAATCCAACAATTCCAACGGACGGATGGGCCTGACACGGTTTTGCTGTCCATTGCAACCGCCCGTAAATTGGGTGTTGTTGCCTTTGATCGCGCCACTCTGGACGCCGGTTAACAAAAAAGGGCGCACCAATGGCACGCCCTCTTCCTCTATTTTACAAAGCTTTAATCGATCAATAGCGCTTCAAAACGTGGATCACCGCCACGACGAAGCAGCAGCAAAATCGACTTGCGACCTGCCTCACGCGCAGCCTCAATCTGCGCCTCAAAATCGGCAACAGTTGTTACTGATTGACGTCCCGCCTCAACAATCAAATCACCTGCAATAATGCCTTTAGTTGCGGCATCACTATCTGCAGCGATGTCCGTAATCACGAGGCCTGTCGCATCGCCAAGACCGAACTGCTCGGTCAGGTCAGGTGTGATTTCAGAAAGCGACATACCCAGAAGGTTTTCGGATTCAGGTGCCGCCGGTGCCTCAGTAGACGCTGGGAATGCGACAGCTTCGGATGTTTCACGGCGCCCCAAAACAACGGTAAGATCAATGACTTCGCCGTTACGCAGCACGATCATTGGTACCTCTTTGCCAACGGGTGAGTTGCCCACGATTTTCACTAATTCACGCGTGTCTTTGATCTCTATTCCGT
>Ga0075467_10003924_pt1 | contig 11215 bp, 8 predicted proteins | sample DEB08_DNA_9_FD_75067 | JGI IMG/M metagenome (GOLD analysis project Ga0075467, IMG submission 75067) | Aqueous microbial communities from the Delaware River and Bay under freshwater to marine salinity gradient to study organic matter... | ecosystem: Environmental > Aquatic > Marine > Coastal ...
ATTAAGTGACCAACAGAGTAATATGTTGGTTTTCTATCAATAACTTCCCAAGTTCCTAATTTCCATTTTACAACTTCAGATGAAATAAAGAAGGTCGTATACGCATTACCTTTACCGTCAAACTCAGTATGAAGTGGTCCTAATCCTGGTTGCTCTACAACACCAGCTAAAACATCTTCAAAGTTTAAGATTGGAATACCATAAGCCTCACCTGCAAATTTTTTGTTCTCAATTGCATCTAACATTTTTGTGAATGAATGAACTGTAAGGTTAGCTGATAATTTTCCGTTACCAACTATATACTCACCTGAAGGATCTACATCACAACCATGAGGTGATTTTGGAGTTGGCAAGAAATATACAGCACCTGGAACATCTATTGGATTTACTGTAAGCACTTCCTTCTTCATTGTTGATGTTGCCATGTGAGTGTCATCGTCATAGACATTATGCGCATAATTTGCTGGCATCATAGTACCTCCTCCATTATTTACATATTCTTCAATTTTTTTCCAGTTAATTGCAGCAATAAAATCTTTATCATTTTGTGACGCATTTACTTCTAAAAGTGTATTTGCTTCTTCGGTGTTATATGTTGTAAAGAAGAACCAACCATGAGATTTCCCACGTCCAGGATGAGATAAATCATAATCAAATCCAGGCATAATTAATTGAAATTTAATATCCATTCCTCCATCTTCAGGATCAACAGAAATAAAAGACAATGACCCTTTAAAGTTTCCTTTGTAATCTTTAATTGGCATATCTCTCTGTGGAATTGGCACAGAAAAACGAGTTCCAGCTACTACATATTCAGTGTTTTCAGTAACGAAAGATGAACTGTGGTTTCCTGCACTATTAGGTATTTCAATAATTTCAGTAGTCTCAAACGTTGTAAGATCTATTTTTGCAATTCTAGGTGTATTGTTACCATTAATAAACACGTAACGACCATCTAATTCTCCAGCTGTTTGTGAAATATCTGGATGGTGACTATCATCCCAAGGCACAAATCCATGAGATGTATTTAACATTGGTTTTGTTTCTTCATTATATCCATAAGCTTTTTCTGCATCTTGTGAAAAAACAGGAATCACCTTGAATAAACGTCCAGATGGCAATCCGTAAACAGATAACTGTCCACTAAATCCTCCAGAAATAAATGCGTAAAATTCGTCATGCTCACCGGGAGCTACATATACTTTTTCAGCAGCATTACTTGATAAAGCACCAGACTTTTTATCTGATTGCGTTGTATTATTGCAACTTGTAAATGCGACTAACACACTAAACATTGCAATAGTTGATTTAAAAATATTTTTCATTTTTTTATAATTTTAATTAGTGTTTTTTTATTCTTGTGCTGGTGGCAATAATACTTTATCAATAACATGTATGATACCATTACCTGCTGAAATGCTAGCAAGAATTTTAGCTCCACCAATAAAAACATCATCACCTTTAACTTCTACAGTAACATAGCCATTATTTGCCTGCCCTAGTTTTTTAAATTTTTTTAAGAAGTCTTTTGAGTAGTTCCCTGGTGTTACATGATACTTTAAGATATTAGCTAAAGCATCTTTATTTTCTGGTTTTAACAAGTTTTCAACTGTACCTTCTGGTAATGCAGCAAAAGCGTCATTTATAGGTGCAAAAACCATTAATGGCCCAGCATTTACTAATACGTTCTCTAATTGAGCTGCTTGTACTGCTGCAACTAATGTCGTATGATCTGGAGAACCAATAGCAATTTGTAATACATTTGGTGTTGATCCATCATCTTCAATAAATGCTTGACCAGATTTATCTGTTGCAGTTTCATCAGTTTGATTTACTGTAGAGGTCGTTGAGGCTTCGGTGTTTTCATTTTTGCATGAGCAAACCAATGCTACTAATGCAAAAACAAAAAATAGATGTTTTATTGTTTTCATATGGTTGGTTTATTAAAGTGTTCTAAAATATTCTAATACAGCTCGAGCTTCATCTTCAGTAAGATTTTGATTAGCCATAGGTGAGCCGTTAAATTCCATAAGTAATTGTTTAGCTAAAGGATCATTTTTAACCATTCCTTCAGGGTCTAAAATCATGTTCATTATCCATTCAGGACTCCGTTTCTTAAAAATACCTGTTGGAGGCGGTCCAATGAATTTCTTGTCTGCTCTATGGCAAGCCGTACACATTTTGTCGTACACATCTTTACCTTGTAATGCCATAGCTTGATCAATTTCAGCTGGAAGTATTAAACTTTTTATAGGGCCAACTCCTTTGTTAGTTAAATCAATAGTTTCTGATGCCTTTGTATTAGATGCAGAGGATTCAACTGCTTTGGTTGTGGTTTGCTTTTTAAGCTGAACTTTACCTTTTTCTTCTTTCTTTTCTTCACCTCCGCAACTTACAATTGCAAGGGATAAGATTAATACTATTAGTTTTAGTGTTGATTTCATATTAAGTTTTGTTTTATACAACAAATTTATGGCCTATACATGTTAAAAAACATGATATAAATCATATTTAAGACTAAATTGTCTTCTTTGAAAATTTCATGACATCAAATGATCTATTAATATGGTTTTTACAAAGATTGTATCACCCAATCTAGTAATAAAAAAAAGCTAAGCGTTTGCCTAACTTTTTTATTATAAAATGAAGAAATAATTTGTACTCCGTTATCAAATTTTAAATGTAATCACGGGCAATTCTGAGTGGTTCGCAATATCTTCTCCTATGCTTCCCGCAAAGAAATGCGTGACGCCTTTTCTACCATGAGTTGGTATTGCAATTAAATCTGCGCCTATCTTATTAGCATAATTCAATATACCTAGTTCAACTGTATAATCTGCATGATAGGCAACTGAATTAAGTTTGTCTAAATTTCCATGAGCCGCCTTTAAAAATCCAGCTATTTTATTCTCAATTTCTACTGAACTTTTAAAGTGCTCATTTGGTAAATTAATATATAATAAGGTAAGTTTAGATCCTAATTTTTCAAATAAGCGGGATGCTCTAAGATATGGTTGAATATTTTCTATATCAAAATTTGTTGCAAATAGCACTTGATCAAAACTTACATTTGCCAATTCATGTTTGATAACAAGTACTGGAATTTCAGCATTTCTAACAACACGTTCTGTATTTGATCCTACAAAAAACTCTTTAAAACCACTAACTCCATGTGATCCCATTACAATCAAGTCTGCATCCTCTTTTTTTGCCACATCATTTACTTCGCTAAACACTTTAAAGTGTTTTACAATAGGGATAACTTTTATGCCCTGCAAGTATGGTTTTTCTAAAAAAGTTTCAAATTTATTTTCTGCTAATTTTAAGAAAAATACAGCTTTTTGATACTGTTCTCCTTCCGTTGTTGTAAGCGTAATATCAGACATTTCTAGCATGTGCAAAGCCAATAACTCAGCATTATATTTTTTTGCCAATTTAGCTGCTGCTTTAAGAGCATATTCTGAGTGTTCTGAAAAGTCTATTGGTACAATTATTTTTTTCATAGGATTAAGTTTTTGTTTATGCTATATTCAATTAATTATATACGTGTAAGTTAAAAGGTTTTAAGAACTTCAACTATGACAAATATCATGCAATATAATAATTTCAATCGATTCAAATTTAAAAGAAGTATTCCTAAAAAGAAATTTGCAATTCGCTTAATATTAAAGTAACTTTCAATCAAAATTTATTAACACTATTTAACTATGAAAAATTCGTTTATTTTATTGATAATTCTATCACTTGCATTAACAACCTCTTGTAAAAAAGACAAAAAAGATGCTGAAGGAGAGGTATCAACAGAAACTCAAGAAGACATAAAAAAATTAGAACCAGCTGACACTAGCAGAACTGAAGCTACAGATAAAGTAATTGTAATGTTAGAATCAAAAAGTGGCAGTACAGCTCAAGGAAATGTTGTGTTTAGGCAACGTTCCAGTACTGTTTCCATGACTGCTGTATTTTCTGGATTAAATGAAGGTACTCATGCCGTACATTTACATGAAAACAGTGATTGTTCCGCTGAAGATGGATCATCAGCTGGTGGACATTGGAATCCTTCAGGACAACCACATGGAGCTTGGGGAGACGAAACTGGATATCATAAAGGAGATATAGGTAACTTTACTGTAAACGCAAATGGCACAGGAACCATTACTTTTGTTACTGAAGAATGGTGTATAGGTTGTGGAGACGATACTAAAGACATTCTTGGTAAGTCAGTGATTGTACATCAAGGCACTGATGATTTTAAATCACAACCATCTGGAGCTGCAGGTGCTCGCGTAAGTTGTGGTGGAATTATTCAATAAAAAAAATAAAAGTCAAAAAAGTTGCTCGAAAAAAGCAGCTTTGTTTGTTTTTTAACTTTTTAATAGTTTTTACCATCAGAATATTTGGTTTCTCCATTTTTGCTATATTAGTGCTTAAGCAATAAATCATAAACACGTTTTAAATTACTTAAGTCAAGATGGAAACATTTGAAAACATTAGTCTATGGATGAGTAATCATCCTGTTTCAGCAAACGTTATTAAATATCTGATTTGGGCTGTATTTATTTTATCTGCTATTGCTTTTCTAAGACGATATTTAAGAAATAAATTACCGGACAGTTCAATGAGGTACAAATCTCAAAAAGCTGTTGAGTTTTTTGGCTATATTCTACTTATTTTTATCACCATTTCATTCTTTACTGGTAATATAAAAGACTTTGCTTTAGCTATTGGATTACTTACTGCTGGCATTACTATAACATTACAAGAGTTAATTTTAAGTGTTGCTGGCTCATTTTATATCTTTTTTGTTGGCGTTTACAAGCCAGGTGATCGAATTGAAATTAATAATATCAAAGGCGATGTTATTGATATTGATAGTATATATACAACCATGATGGAAATTGGTGAATGGGTTACCAGTGATAATTATAGTGGTAGAATAGTAAAACTCAGTAATGCATTTGTTTTCAAAGGTCCAGTATATAACTACTCCAAAGATTTTCCGTTTGTTTGGGACGAATTCAACTTGCCCATTAGATATGGTTCTGATATAGATTTGGCTAAGACTATTGTTATTAAAATTGCATCTGAAACATTATCTGAATATGTGTCAAAATCTATCGCAGAGTGGGATCAAGTTGTAAATAAATATTATATTGAAAATGCTGAAGTAAATCCAACGCTTGCTATCACAATGACAGACAATTGGATACAATTCAATCTTCGTTATATTGTAGATTATAAAAAAAGAAGATACACTAAGCACCTTTTAAATGAGCTTATTGGAAAAGAAATTAAAAAGACTAAAGGTAATGTTCAACTAGCTTCTGCCACTTTTGAGATAGTTAAAGTACCCAATATTAATTTAAACAAAGAATAAAAAACCATTCAAAACAATATATATCAAGTTTTTGTAATAACAATAATTGATATGTTTTAAGAATATAAAATTTATCTTTGCAACCAACAAAATTAATACCCTATGAATCCTTCGGCAAATGGATGGATTACAAAACTTTTAAGAGAATTATCTCAAAATCAGAATTTTTTGGATCAGACTGAAGAATCATTTTATAGCGACTTAAAAGAGTCAGGTTTTATTTATGGTAACAATAAAAGTATTGTAGTAAGTTTTATTGATGTTCAAGATTTATCAGATGAAGAAATATGCAAAATAAATCTATACATAGCTCTTTATTTTGCTCACTACAAATCAAACAGCAAACTAAAATTTATAGATAGCATTACCGACTTTTACAAGACCATTGATGTCTATAAGTCTTCATTCTTAAATTCAATATTTTCTGATAAGATTTCTAATAGTTTACTTGAAAAAATTATTCATAAACGGATTCAAATTGACGACAATATCCTCATTAAGAATTTTAATTATTTTTTAATCAACGCACTTTTATATGTTGATGTTCTTGCATATAAAAAATATTTAACAAGTAATTTAATATCAACAAATTACATTAAAAAACTTGAAGCATCAATTGAATCAATTGTTTTAGATGTTTTAAATTCTAAATTAACCAAAACAAAGTACGATGAGAGCCTAATTAGGCTATTTGAATCTTCCATGCGCTATCAAGCAAACGACTACATAACCCATGAAGAAGCTATTGCTAATTTAATCTCAAAACATGAAAAATGGTACTTGTTTGATATAGCTTGTATGTCCACTTGGAGTGATAAAATTATTGACGAGAAAGAACAACTTTTTTTGCACCAACTTGGAACAAAATTAATCTTATCTCAAGAAACTATTAACACCTCAATAACTTCTGTAAACTCATTTTTCACTAAATACAAAGACAATATTGATTTATTAAGTTCACGAAATATTGCTAAGAATTTTTACGACAATTCTAGTAAAATGGTTAGTAAACTTGTTTCAAGAAACAAGAAACGGTTGCAAAAAGAACTTCAGCAGAGTAAAGAACTTATGGTATTAATAAGTCAATCTACAGTTAGGGATTTATCTAGAGAAGAATCTAAACAATTACAAGAACAGCTTTTAGATGTTATAAAAACAATTCCAAGCTTAGCTATTTTTATGCTACCTGGAGGCGCACTATTACTCCCTTTATTTGTGAAGTTGATTCCCAAGTTGCTTCCATCTGCTTTTGATGATAATAGAATTGAAGAATAGTTACAAAACAAATGACACATTTCAAACCAGCACGAAATAAGCAAGATTATAAGGCAATATCTGATTTAGCAAAAGAGATTTGGACAGAACATTACACACCAATAATAGGTATTGATCAAGTAAATTATATGCTTGAAAAATTTCAGTCTAAAAAAGCTATTAAAAGTCAAATTTTAGATGATAATTATCAATACTTTTCTCTAATTAACAACAATACTTTTTTAGGATATCTCTCAATAAAAAAAGAAGAAGACAAATTATTTCTAAGTAAAATATACATCATGAAATCTTTTAGAGGTCAAGGATTTGGTAAAATTTCCATGGATTTTATTGAAACTCAGGCCAAAGATCTAAACTGTTCTAAAATCTATCTAACCGTAAACAAGCACAACATCAATTCTATTAATGCTTATAAAAAAATTGGTTTTATAAAAATTGAAGAACTAATTATAGATATTGGTAATGGCTATGTTATGGATGACTACAAAATGGAGAAAATTCTAATAAATTAACAATCTTACCCTCATTTTAAGCATTTAATTTGGTATTTTTAGAACACACTTAAAAACCAACTTTTTCAACTATTAAATTCTTATTATGAAACGCATTACAACTTTACTTTGTGCCGTTCTGTTATCATTTATAATTCAGGATGTTACAGCACAAAACTCAAATCAAGACACTGACATTCCAAAAGATTTTTACGATCAATTGGAATGGCGAAACATTGGACCTTATAGAGGTGGTCGCTCGTTAGGAGCAGCAGGAAGTCCAGGACGAACTAATGAATATTATTTTGGAGCCACAGGTGGTGGTTTATGGAAAACCGTTGATGGAGGAAACGATTGGTTTCCTGTTACAGATGGTCAAATAACCAGCTCTTCAGTTGGTGCAGTTGCAGTTGCTGAAACTAATCCAGACATCGTTTATATTGGAATGGGAGAAGTTCAGCTTAGAGGTAGCATCACTCAAGGCGATGGCGTATATAAAACTATTGATGGAGGAAAAACTTGGAGACATTTAGGCTTAGAAGAAACGCAAGCAGTATCTCGAATTCGCATTCATCCAACAAACCCTGACATTGTTTATGTGGCGGCTTTAGGTCATCCTTATGGTGATAACGCTGAACGTGGAGTTTTTAAAAGTACTGATGGTGGAAATACATGGACAAAAACATTATTTGTTAGCGAAAAAGCTGGTGCAGTAGATTTAATTATTGATCGAAATAATCCTAAAGTTCTTTATGCTAGTACGTGGCAAGTGCAAAGAAAAGCATGGCAAATGTGGGGAGGAGGACCTGATTGTAAACTCTGGAAAAGTATTGATGGAGGAGATACTTGGTCGGACTTAACAAAAAATCCTGGAATGCCAGAAGGACCAATTGGAAAAATTGGTGTAACTGTTTCTCCTGCAGATTCAAACCGCGTTTGGGCAATTGTTGAAGCCAATGAAGGCGGTGTTTTTAGATCAGATGATGCAGGTAAAACATGGATAAGAACTAATGACGAGCGAAAGTTAAGACAACGTGCCTTTTATTACTCTAGAATTTACGCAGATCCTTGGAATAAAGATATTGTTTATGGTTTAAATACAGGTTTATACAAATCAACAGATGGTGGAAAAACCTTTGATATAACCATACAAGTACCACATGGAGATAATCATGATTTATGGATTGATCCAAATAATCCTGATCGTATGATAAACTCTAACGATGGTGGTGGAAACGTTACTATAAATGGTGGAAAAAGCTGGACCGAACAAGATTTTATTACAACTCAACTTTACCATGTAATGACAACAAGTGATGTTCCTTATCATGTTGCTGGAGCTCAACAAGACAACAGTACAATTGCTGTGCCAAGTGATGGCTGGGATCATAAACAAGGAAGAGGTCCAAATCATGGTTGGTATTATGCTGTTGGTGGTGGTGAAAGTGGCTGGATAACACAACATCCTACAAAACCAGACATATTTTATGCTGGAAGTCAAGGTGCTTTATTAACACGATATGACAGAAGTAATGGACAAACAAGAGATATACAAGTATATCCACGTTTTTTCTCAGGAGAACCAGCAAGTGCATTACCTGAGCGTTGGCAATGGACCTTCCCAATAATGTTTGCTCCACAAGATGAAAATGTGATGTACACATGCTCTCAGCATGTATGGAAAACTACAAACGATGGCCAATCCTGGGAAAAAATAAGTCCAGACCTTACGTATGCAGATCCTGCTACTCTTGGTAAAACAGGTGGTATTATTACAATGGACATGAATGGTCCAGAGATTTATGCAACGGTTTTTGCCTTAGCTCCTTCTAATCATGATATCAATACTATTTGGGCTGGATCTGATGATGGAAAAATGCATATCACTAGAGATGGCGGCAAAAACTGGGATGATATAACACCAAAAGACCTTCCAAAGTTTTCAAGAATTAGTATAATTGACGAATCTATTCATAATCCTGGAACACTATACTTGGCAGCTAATAGATATCAAGTTGATGACAGAGAACCTTATGTGTTTAAAACTCATGACTATGGTAAAACATGGACGAAAATTACTAACGGAATTGCTAAAGGTCATTTTGCCAGAGCAGTACGAGAAGATCCTGTTAGAAAAGGATTATTGTTTTTAGCAACTGAACATGGTGTGTATTTTTCAATGAATGATGGTGAATTATGGCAAAGTCTTCAATTAGAACTTCCTGATACACCAATTCGTGATTTGGTTATAAAAGATAATGATGTTGTTTTGGGTTCTCACGGAAGAGGTTTCTGGATTTTAGATAACATTCAACCATTTCGTCAATTTAAAGGCGATATGAAAAACCAAAAAGCAACACTTTTTGAGCCAGCAGATGCAATAAGAGGCATTAATGATCTCGATATTCAATATTATTTAAGTGAACAAGCCGATACTATTACTTTTGAAATAATAGACTCAAATGGTACTGTTGTTTCAACACAAACGGGTGATAAACCCGAATATAAAAGAGATCCAAATACACCAAGATGGGAAAGAGGTCCAGCAAAACCTAAAACAGCTAAAGGCTTAAATAATTTCTCTTGGAATTTGCGATATCCTGGAGCAACGACGTTTGATGGTATGATTATTTGGAGCGGAAGTCCAGCAAGAGGCCCAAAAGCACCATTAGGGAATTATAAAGTTAAAATGACTGTTGGAGATTATTCAAAAACTTATGATTTTAAAATAAAAATGGATCCTAATTTAAAAGGGATTACAGAAGCAGATTTGCAAGAGCAATTTGATTTAGCTTCTAAAATCATGAATAAAACAAGCGCTGCTAATAAAGCTGTGATTAAAATTCGTGATATAAAATCACAAATTGATGCCGCTAAAGACAAAATTTCAAGCTCAAGTTATAAGAACACAGTTACACCTTTCTTAGAGAAGATTTCGGCTATTGAAGAAGATTTGTATCAAGTTAAAAATCAATCAGGACAAGATCCATTAAATTTTCCTATAAAATTAAATAATAGATTAGCTTCTTTAAGACGAAGTGTTGAATCTGGAGATGCTAAACCAACTGATGGAGCATATAAGGTTTTTAATGAATTATCTGCTGAATTAGAACAACATTTAGGCAAACTAAATCAAACATTAAGTTCAGATTTACCAAAAATAAATCCACTCTTAAAAAAAGCTGGTAAAAAAGAAATAAGCAAATAACTGTTATAACTTTTCCATTAGAATAGCAGTAATGGTTTTAATACCATCAACATAATTGCCCAAACGAATATTTTCGTTTGGGCTATGTTGATTATTATCAGGATTAACGGTTGGTACAGCAACAGCTGGCAGTCCCAATGTAATTACAAATGGTGAAATTGGTATTGATCCACCACCAGTTCTAATTTGAATTGGGTCTTTACCAAAAGCTTTCACCATTCCTTTTCTTAACCATGCTCCTATTTCTGTGTCAAATTCAGTTCGAAATGCACCATAGGAAACCTCTACATTAAAACTTGCAATTTTATCATAAGTCATACGCTCTTCTTCAGTTGGTTTATCATCAACTAAATAATAACCTTGATTAACAATATAATCCTTCACTAATTTAACCATTCTATCACCTTCAGTTTCCTTAACTAGCCTAATGTTCAACTCAGCAATGGCAGTTGCAGGAATTATAGTTCGTGTGCTCTTTCCAACCCAAGCTGCTTCTAATCCCAATATTCCCAATGCTGGATATTGTATAGCTTCCTGAAAATTACTACCAATATTTTCTGTGTTTGCTATCCCAAAATCCTTTTGAATTTGAGCTTCATCATCAGGAACTTGCTTTAAAATTTCTTTTACTTCATCAGATATTGTAATTCCATCATACCAATTTGGGATAGCTACTCTCCCATCTTCGTGCCACATACTAGACAATAATTTAGAAAGTTTCATAGCTGGGTTTGGTGAATAATTGCCGTAATTACCGCTGTGTAAAGGCACTCTAGGTCCGAAAACTTCCAATGAAATAGTAGCAATGCCTCGTGCTCCATAACTTAATGTTGGCGCGTTTGATAAATGTCTTGGGCCATCAAA
>Ga0075467_10003929_pt1 | contig 11207 bp, 10 predicted proteins | sample DEB08_DNA_9_FD_75067 | JGI IMG/M metagenome (GOLD analysis project Ga0075467, IMG submission 75067) | Aqueous microbial communities from the Delaware River and Bay under freshwater to marine salinity gradient to study organic matter... | ecosystem: Environmental > Aquatic > Marine > Coastal ...
CGGCAAACTATATTGATAGGCTAATAAACGATAGGTATTAAAAGCACGCTCGAAATCACCCGCATCATTAAGCGCTTCTGCCATTAAGAAATAAATATCTGCTGTTTTTTCATCATCAGGGAAAGTACGAATAAATTGGTCATACCAAGCTGCCGCTCTTAAAAAAGAGGCTTTTGGATCTGCCGTAGCTACATTGTTATTTTTTCTAGACCTTGAGTCTTTAACTAATCGCTGCCCTGTATTATGTTCATATTTTGCCAATTCCTCTAAGTACACTTTTAAGTTTTTTGATAAGGCGTCTCGAACAGGTTGAGGTTTTGATCGCCAAAACTCGCTATCGATACCATAATTATTAACATACTCTTCTTTTGCTGGAATCAGCAAGCTAGGAAAATTACCTTTTTCATAAACATCGATTATATAGCCGCTAAACAAAGGCGCGCCATCAGACAAAGGATTATCAAGTACGTATTGTCGATAGGCATTAGCGCTATCGCGATAACGTTTTTTAGAAAAATAAAGCTGGCCAAGAGCACGATATAATTTTGGAATGTAAGGGCGTTGCTTGTCGCCGGCAAATTTTTCAGATAGTGTTTTTTCACCATTCATGTAGGTGAAAGACAAACTCATAACACGCAGCGTATCGTCAACTAAGTTTTTTTGGCTATCGGGAATCTCTTTTATCGGCGGCTTATCTCCAAAAAGGTGATCCAAGACTTTAATAAAGGCAATAAGAGCCCCATCGTATTCATTATTTTTAAATTGCGACCAACCGCGCATATAAATCGCATTTTGATAAAATGGTGTGAAGGTACCCTGATCAATCACTTCTTTATAAAGCTGTTCAGAGACTTCGTAATTCGCATTACTAAATGCTTGCTCGGCTCGCCGAAATTTGGCTTCAGGCGAATAAGAAGAGTCTTGATAATCTATAGCTAATTGCTCTAAACCTTTATCGGCGGATTCAACTCGACCATCCAAGGCATACGCTTTAGAAAGCTGGTATAACATTTGATCTAATTCTTTGCCATATTGCTCGGGATCTCCGCCATCTGCAATCGCCTGTTTCTGTAACTGTATAAGTTCTCTGTAACGATCAATAGCTTCATCAAAAAAGCGACCCGGCTTTTCTGAATCCAACATATTTTCTTCACTGCGCAACATTAAAATATCAGCTAATCGAATTAAAATTGTTCTTCTTGTACCCGGATCTTTTGATGCATCTAATGCAAGCTGATAATAATTTTCTACTTGATCTAGTGTGATTTCAGCCTCTAACGAGGTTGATTGTGTCGGCTCATTATACGTACTAGGCAAATCAGATAGGGTAGGGCCGACTAGCTGCTTTCTATTTTGTCCAGAATAGGAACACCCGACCAAGACAGATACAATAAATACAAACGTTAAATTTTTAATTTTAATTCTAGAACAGATCACGGCTTGGACCTCTCTAGATATTTATTATCATATAATTGAGCAACAGCCAAACGAGACTCACCCAAATAAAATTGAACTCGCTGCCGCTGTAATGCAAGAGCAGTAAATAACTGTGCACGCAAGCTATTTTCAATAGACGCCATTACCGCCTTATTACTTGCCAACAAAACATCTACCCTACTAGAATAGTCATCGATTCTAGTCTGCGCTGACTTAAGATTTGGCGCATCAGTTATCAAACTTTGAATTTTATTATCTGCGTTTTTGGCTGAAGCCAATATGTCATCTATTTCATCTAAATCCGTTTCAACTTTCCATAATCGATCATCAAAATCTAAACTTGCAGACCACAATAACAAACCTCTATAACGTTCTATCCATTCGCGCTCTACATCGATATTTTGTCCATTAGCTGATAATAACTCTGCATTTCGCTCACCACTTTCAACCATACCCAACACATCTTGACGATCCTCATCAAGTAACATAAAAACATTTCTTTCTTGTTTTGCTTGATTAAATGTGGCGGCCAATTCATTTCGCGCTGCTGTGATCGATTCCAATTCAGAGCTCATATCTCGATAACCTTCGGGTAGCTGCTGAACACGGAAGGCCTTGAGTCGATAGTCCATTAAATCTCGATATGAATCTAAACTATTCGTCCAAGCTTCCAACCTGAAATTAACCTGATGCAAATCGAATAAACTTTGTATTGAATTTTGGAAACGATTCTGTGCAAACAAGGGGAGCAAGTAGCGCGAAACCGGCTCAACTAGATAATTATTTTCTGGCACCAACCAACTATAGGTCGCATTTGTAGAGTCCAGTTTAAATAGCTCTATTAAAGATTGATCTACTATTTTATTACCCGCTTCATCAATCAAAGCCAACTCTTTAATAAAAACATCTTCGGCTCGCGCATAGGCATCTAAAGCACGAGCAGTATCACCTAATTGTAAATACGCATGAGGAATAGCAATTAACGATTCCTGTACAGCATCATCCGCTATTGGCCGCTGGCTCAGCACAGTCCAAGGAACTAAGGCTGCCTTATAGTCACCCAACTTTGCCTTTGCCCATCCGTAACCCAGCAAGGCGTCACTAACCAAAGGCGTCGATTGCCTCACGTTACCAAACTCATTAATCGCTTGTTGGTAATCCTCCTGCTGAAAAGAGCTGAAACCGGAGGCGATATACGCCTTATCGTATAACGCCAACTGCTCTTTATGAAAAAACGATTTTTTGGATAAACGTTCTCGCGCTACTTTTGAAAAGAAATTCTGCGCCTTATCTAACTTTTCATAGCGGGCGTAAATAGCGCCGAGATTAAAGTTCAGATAAGGCCTCCAATATTGAAACTGCTGACCCGCAGCACTGCCAGATGAAACATTTTCTAACGCTGTTTCAGCCTCTTCAAACTTAGCTTCTTTGATCAGCAGTTGGATTTTCATCGCTTGCATTTCGTCAACTAGATCAGCTGAAATAGGCTCAACGATATTACCTAGACTAGCCTTGACTGCTTCCAGCTCGCCTCGCTGATAGCGAATTTTCGCCAAATAAAACCATGCTGCATTGCGCACAGCCAAGGGCTTATCTTCACCTAATAGGCGGTCGTAAATATCTCCCGCCTGACGTTCCATACCAAAGGCAAGACTCAAACTGCCTTCAATTAATTCAGGGTTATCTTTATGACCTTGAATTCCACCACGCTCTTTAGCAACCATTAATTCAGTAAGTGATTGAAAGTGATTTCCTTGGAAATACTCATAGAGCACAACACCGTAGCGAAGGTCGGCAACATTACGAAGTGGTTTTTCAGCGGCTATGACAGAAGGGCTGCTAATAACAGGTACAAGGCTAATAAAACCAATAATCAAAAAATACTGACGTAGTGGTTTCATCAGCTGGATAAAACCGGAATAAGTATTTTTTATGATTAAGTACATCTAGTCGTTAGGTTCCTTAAGGAAGTTCCCATTCTTTAATTTCAAAGATGGGCTGTAGTTTTTGAGTCGAGTCGATAATGCGTAGCTCAAGTAAAGCGGATTCACTGGTTTTTTCAAAGGTCATTTTAGCTGCTCGCTTATAATCTCTGCCCTGAGGGCCTTTACCAGTAAAAAAAGCACTGATTTCATGTTCGCCAGACTTAACATTGCCAACATAAATACGCTGCACACCACCGCGATAAAGGGCGCTCACTTGCTTTTCTGTATACAGATGACTACCTATGACTTGATCATCTATTTTGACTTTTACGGCATCAAGCTGAAAAAACTCCCCGACATCCATAGACACAAAGACTGCAACCTGAGTATTTCCCGGAAATAGCAACTCCTCTTCTAACAAAAGTAAGTCACGATTTAGGTTCAATGCTGCCTGCTTTAAGTCTTCTACGTCCTGATTAAGCGCTGAACTATTCTGTTGTAGTACCGCTTCTGGACTGGACACCTCTGGGCTGACCACTTCGGGACTGGCCGTTTGCGCAAGGGCAGCGTTACCAGTGAAAGCACAGAAACACAGTAGTGATAACACCTTAAGAACCTTCATTTTTACAGACCTAGTCATAAATTCACCATAAAAAAAATCATTCACTTCTCTTCTTCTTGTTTTTCCATACACAACTGCCAATTAACACCAAACTATTATGGCTGACTTAAAGGCTAATGCGAGGGGACATCATTACCATTAACTGATAATAGCGCTGTATTCACTTTTTTTCTGGTAATTGGCACACAAATTATCAATTTGCCCCTATTAATTAGAAGGTGATGATAAACCATCACTATAATGGACCGCCCCCTTCGAATCGATAATAATCGCCTCGATACCTGACAAGCGATTAACTAAAGACAAGCCCTTTGTAACCCCCATCACAAACACACTGGTCGACAAAGGATCCGTTTGAAGCCCTTTATCGCCTAATATTGTAACGCTAGAAATACCTTTGGCGGAGGCCCCCGACTTAGGATTGATTATATGATGAACCCTCTCGCCCGTTTGTTGGTCGATAAAGAAACGTTCGTAGTCTCCCGATGTTGATACCGCTGTATTGTCGAGCGGTAGGGTAATCGCAATTGCATCCTGCTGGCGAGGATTTTCAATACCTACTAACCAAGGTCTCCCACGGCGATCGCCTAATAAGCGGCTGTCGCCACCCGCACTAAAAGATGCATGGCTAATACCGTTTTTTTGCAAAATGGCGATTGCTTGATCTGCAGCATAACCTTTGGCAATACCACCAAGGTCAATCACAACATCGGGATGCTTAAAGCTGACTTTACCCTCTTTCAAAATAACCCAGCGATAGTCTATCGCCGCTTGCTTTTGTTTTCTTTCTACGTCACTCGGCTGTTGTTGCTTACGATAGTCGTAAAGATGGCCAACGCTGGCGAAGGTAATATCAAAGGCGCCCTGAGTTAGCTCGCTAACACGATAAGCGGTGCTCAGTAACAAGGCCATTTCGGCAGACACCGCTTGCGGAGAACGTGCGGCTTCTTTATTGAGTTGCGATAACTCACTGGTTTCTATGTACGGGCTATAGGTTTGATCTATACGCTGCATTTCTGCCATGACTTCAGCGATAGCTTGCTTAGCAACTAAGTCATCGTCATACCAAACCGTAACACTGATTCGGGTACCCATGGCATCTTGCTGCTCACTAAACCACTCGGCATTAGAGCCAAAGCTCAACAAGACAAACAACAAAAATAAAATAACTCGCATATATGAATTACAACCGGCAAGAGTGAAAAACAAACGACTACTCACTTATATTGATTCGATAGGAGCCATCACCCATTGGCTCACCGATAAATTGCAGCATTTGATTTAAGGCAGAGCGTGAAGAAGAGTTACTGGCACCCGGGGTAATAAAACCACTGACATTTAACACTGGCTTAGGCTGGGTCAACTGAGTTATCGAGACACTGACATCTAACTCGACCGGCGATGCAGCCTGCTGCGCATCTTCCACATGATTCCATTGAGTAGACAAACCTCCATTAGCGTCGTCTTTAGCGCGGCCTTGGATATTACCAAGGGCAAGCCATTGGTTACCGTTAAACAAAGACGCTCTTTGCCACAAAAGACTTAATTCAGTTTCGCCTAGACCTTGATTATGCCAAGTGGCTTTTTGAATATAAATATCGACTTCGCCATTAAGATCAACACTAAAATAAGGTGCCACTCTGGATATTGGTAAATTAACATCAACATCGCGGGCAACCGCTTTGCCGCTTAACAAAGAATAACAAACATCGCCTTTAAGCGTTTGCCCGCTTATGGATGTAGAAAAATTAAGGCAAGGATTTAATCTGAGTATAGACAAACCGTTCAAGCGCCACTTCAACTTCCCCAACGGTAAGGTATGACCCCTATCTACCCACTGGCTGTAATCTGCTTGACCCTCCCACAAAGAACCATTTACCCCAGAAACCTGTAAGCCGGGCGCTGCTTTTTGGACACCATAAATAACCCACGCAGCAGGAAAATTTTTGGCGACTAAAAATGTGGTTAACAGCAAGGTAATGGTAAGCCAGTAACGTTTTTTAAGAAGGAACATATAAATAGCAATTTAATTTTTATAAAAGTTTAATAAGGCTTTTACAGAGATGAGTTTATTCTGCTACTCGCAAGCTAACCATTAACCGCCCAGGCAGTTTTGATGGTGTTAACGACAGATCTTCTATTTTCACTTTGTGCTTATACTCTAAATCATAAAGCCATTGGGTTAGAGCCGGATAGGGTGCATTTTCTAAACGGAGACGCGCATCTTTTTTTGACCCCGGCTGAAAACCTCTCATCACCAATTCATTTTCTTGAATACTCTTATCAATAACTACCGCTAAAGACTGCCCCCCTTTAGCACTATTACCAGATTGCTTTTTCGCTTGAATACGTGCAGCCAACATTTGAACTTCGCTCACATCGGCTCTGGCTTGCGCTAACCGTTTCTTTTCTTGAGCATGCCAATCCATAATAGGGCTAATGACAAACAAGAAAAAAAGAATCAGCACCGCAATAAAGCCACCGACCGCGATCATCATTTGTTCGCGAGAATCGTGTTCTTCCCACCAATTAATTATCTTTTCCATTTTTTCACGCCCCCTTCAATGCAATATTTAATCGTGCCTGAAACCCATCACCTACCGCACTGGAGCTTTGCAATTCAGCATTGACACCTTGCTGATCTAAACTCTGACGAAACTGCTCCACACCATTAAACGAATCAGCTTTAATATTAATACGCAGTGATTGCTCACGATTACTATAATTTAACGTAGTCAAATTAATATTCAATTGGTCCAGCACTGGCGCCACTTTGGACAAAAGGTACACTACCTGACTGGACTTACCTTCATTAGTATTTGTGCCTAACATTCTTTTTAAACGCGTAACGGTATCATTTGACGGACCTTTAGGAACAACCGTACGATAAATCGATAATATTTCTTCTTGATAGCCTGCCCGCTGTTGCTTCATTAAATAAATATCGGCAAAACTGGCTATAAAGAAAACGGCAACTGCAGCAGCCGCTAAAATAGCTACCGGCTTCGCCTCCTTCCACCAACTATCGAAGGGTAATTTTTTCCCAAATTTACCCGTACAAAAATTCAACTGATTTGGCTGAGAAAAACGTAAAGGCGGAGATCCGATAACAACACTGTACTCAACCGGCGGCATAATATGACTTTCAATAATTTCTTGCGTCTCGGCATCATCAACATACACTCGAACCGACCAAGGTTCCGCCGTGTCTTGCTGGTTTTGCAACAAATCTTTTAAGAATGCCTGAGAGAACGATTGCGCAATACTAAAACCTATACCATTTGAATGATGCCCCAACACTTTTCCGTCGGCAAACCAAATCAACAGCTCATCATCTGACGCATGTAAAATTTGAAAATTAGCAATGCACGCTTCAACCTGTATATTGTTTGCACTCATCCAGCCAATTAAAGATGAAATCCAATCACGCTGTGCATAACCAACAGAAACTACTTCGGCATCTTTGTTACTGCTAACAGCAAAATGTAAATCGTCCACCGAACCTAGTACATCTTCCTCTACTTGATAAGGTAAAAGCTTTAGAAAATGTCGCGCTTCTTTTTTATTATAGACAACAGGTAAAGTAACCACTTTATCGCCAGGCACCAACAACAACACAGCCTGACGTTGGTGCGACAGTGACATTAACAAATCATCTTCCGAACCTGTATGTGAATCTGCAGGCCAATTCGATAGCTCATCAATAAAGCCCCATCGAAATTGTCGAGTCACCGTCACCGCACCGTCTTCTTCAAGCTCAGCATTATCCTGCATAACGGCTTCGTCAAACACTTTTTCGATAACTTCTTCTAGTAATTCAATAACGAGTTTTTCAGTCACGTTTTTCACTCTCTACCATCTCTTAAAACAGTGAATTTAAAAAATATCTTCACTGCCACGTTTAATCACATACAGCTGCGCCACTGAAGTCTTTGGGTCTACGGATCGTTTAAGCAAACTATACATACGTCTTTTTATAGTATCTAACTCCACTTCGAGGGTTAGTAAAAAATAATCGCTACCAGTTGTTAATCCATCTAAAGCTGGCATTAATTCTTGATCAGAACCAAAGAGCGCTTCCACTTCACTCGAGTCTAAAAAGTCTTCAACGCTAGTAAAGCCATCTTCCTTTACATCCGCGACATTACTTAGCGGACTTTCTTCACTGCCCTGACCCGCTAACACTGGTCGACTATTTTTAAGCGTCTCAGCATCCTCATCAGTTATCGGCACTGACTCTTCGGAAGAATTTAGACTTTGTAGAACTTGCGGCAGTGCCGTATTCACATTAATACCCGAAGTGTTATCTGGCAGAGCTATAACAAGAGGCGCAATCCACTCATAAATCTCTTCTGTCACACCTTTAATCAAACGCAGCTCACTCACACTGACCATCAAATTATTTGCTGCTCTAAAACGTGTCTCCTGTGACGAATAATAATCTGACTCTGCGCCACCGGCACCGGTCACACTGTTATTAGAGTCTATCCAATCCATAACCGACTGTGTGATTGCCTCGGCCGTCGAAGTGTCGACAACGCCATTAGGAACGGTTTGCAATAAACGAATAAAGCGTTTTTCATAACTCTCATAGCGCTCCCCAAAAGACTTACTCGCATCGTACGCGCCTGACCGGCTTCCTAGCTGATTAATATTAAATCGCCCTTGAGCATCCTCAATATAAATATCGTTAATTAGAATATCAGTAAATTCCGCCTGAATTAGCGCCTTATAATCATTTGATTTAGCCCACCGCTCTACAAGATGATCATAAAGCTTATTACCATTACTTATATCTTCTTTTTTATCTTCCCGTAAAGCCCACATAGCGACATGTTCAAGACTCATTAATGACTGTTGCATTTGAGCTGTAAAAAAACGATTTTCTGCACGCCCAAGAGACAGCTGAAAACGAGAAGAAAAATCAACCGCTAGCGCGGTAATAATAGCCACTATAAGCAGGGCTATTACTAATACAGCCCCACTCTGCTTCTTATACCTAGGCTGCTTAAGACTCAGTTTCTGACAACAATAAACCGTACATTGCTGGACTGGAGGCAGCATGAATATAAAAGTATCTTTCACTTGCCTGCCGCCACCGATAATGCAAAATGCCTAACTATTTTTCCCATCGAAACTGTCTCGATACTCACCTCCACCGCAGCAGGTAAACTTTGTGTGAGACTCTCCCCGACCGGCCAACCGGTTACCCATGTCGAATCTTCGATACTTTTAAATGAGATTGGTAGATAACGAAAACTCATTTCTTTAATACCATCTAGAATTCGACGCTGCCGCATGACGGGGTCACCACTACCATCAACTGGAGACCAGCTATCACGCCATAAAGACTTAGACTCGGCGCCCTCATCTTGCGTTAAGCGATAACCCACTAAAAATAAATTACTGCGCTGCTGATTGAGTAAATTACTGCGGTTGCCACGAACAAACTGGAGCAGATAATCACCTTCACTCGCTATCAAAACATCACTTTGTGATAAGCGGTCCCCAAAAACACCGATCATCGCAGATTTATTTTCTCCGCCGTTATCTTTCCATGTTCGCTCAACAGCGAAAAGTAAATCATTACTAATATTCTGCCAAGCGCGATCTATCTCATCGACCTGCTCTGTCACTTTCGAAATTTTTTTATCCGCTCTGATAGCACTATCGAGAGACTGATAAGACATAACAGCAACAGTGGCGCCAATCGCTAAGGCAATTAGCATTTCTATTAAAGTGAAGCCTCTTTGGCCAGCACCTAGTTTAATGGCACCCACCTTCGATAACATCAGATTAACTGGGCTTATCAAGATAAGTCTCCAAAGTAACTAAGGGCTTATCGGCCTCTCTGGCAACGCTAATAGTATACTTAGCCCAAATTTGGGCCGTAGTATCAATATCCACTTTAAGAATCCATTCCGTGCCTGCCATTTCTACTGTTTCGTTTTGCTCCCGCAACATTAGCTGCTGTAAAAACACTCTCTCTAGCCGTAACTCGGTAGCCTTGTTCTCTGCTATCCAGTTAGCGATTGTCTTGTCCCTGATGATGCCAGCATAGTCAGCTTGCTTAATCATTAGCAACATCAGCGCCGGCAACACTGCCGCAATAACCGCAACAGCGACCAACACCTCGATAAGCGTAAATCCATAGCCTGTTTTTCTGCTTTTTTTAGAACGCAAGAATCTGATCATTCGTCGGGCACACCAACAGGGTAACGAGCTAACTCACCTCTCTCGTTCAAGCTTATCTTATAGCGCTCCTCAATTGCATCAGGATCATCCTCAAGCGCTTCTTCAGATAAAGTAATAGTGATAGCAAATTCCGACACCTCACCGCTGGGATAAAAAATAATTCGCGGCTGAGGCTCTTTGTCATCATCCTCTAAAAGCCGATCCAAACTTTCTTCGAGAGAGGTATCTTCAATCTCAACATCCCAAAAAAGATCTTCAGCCAACTCACCGGAACTAATATAACCTTTTACATCACTCCAAAGGCGTTCACGTGAGTCCTTATCGACACCATTATCACGCTTCCAGCGATAGCGTTTTGAAATTTCCAGCTCGTCTTTATCTTGCTCTATCAATAAGCCAAGCGCAGTATTTCTTATCACAGCCTCATCAAGCGCGTATTGCATTTGCGCATACAAATTATCGCCTTGCTTATTAATCTGCTTTGCGCTCGAGCTACTATTAACCAGCGAAACGCCCGCCGCAATAAAACCAACGATGGCCATTACAACCAACAACTCTATTAACGAAAAACCTTTTGCTAAACGCCTGCTCGCCAAATGTCCGCCTGTAAAAAATCTACAAGCGTTAACCTTTCTACTATTTTCCGTTATACAAATCTTTATCATAACTTTCGCCACCGGCACGGCCATCAGCACCTAAAGTGTATAAATCGTAAGCGCTAGTTTCGCCCGGAGTAATGTAGACGTAAGGATTACCCCAAGGATCGATGGGTAATTTATCTAGATAACCACCGTCTTGCCATTGCTTAGGAATAGGGTCCACACTAGGCCGGTCAATTAATGCCTCTAAACCCTGCTCACTAGTAGGGTACTTATAATTATCTAACTTATATAAAGAAAGTGCTTTCTCCATCGTTTTAAAATCAACTCTCGCCTGTTTCACTCGCGACTCGTCAGCCTTACCCAAAAATTTACCGCCTACACCAGCAACGATAACGCCGATAATCACCAGCACGACCATAATTTCGA
>Ga0075467_10003930_pt1 | contig 11206 bp, 12 predicted proteins | sample DEB08_DNA_9_FD_75067 | JGI IMG/M metagenome (GOLD analysis project Ga0075467, IMG submission 75067) | Aqueous microbial communities from the Delaware River and Bay under freshwater to marine salinity gradient to study organic matter... | ecosystem: Environmental > Aquatic > Marine > Coastal ...
GCTTATTCACTCTAAGCTCACCTTTGGTTACCTGCTCGAACATCAGCAAGCGCGTATTGCCTACCTAACAGACACCAAAGGCTTGCCACCAAAAACTCAGAATCTACTCGCCAATCAGTCCCTAGACTTAATGGTGATTGATTGTAGTTTTATACCGGGCAGCGAAAAGCAAGGGCACAACAACCTCGATGATGTTCTGGCCATTGTTGAAGTCGTACAACCCAAGACCACGGTGCTCACTCATATTGGGCATGAGCTGGATATCTGGCTCAATGCCCACCATCAGCAATTACCTGTAAACTTACTGATAGGGCGTGACAATACCGTCGTGTTCCCTCACATGCCGTGCTAGATAATGCGTATGTATTAATTGGCTTATCGGTATTAATGCATGTCGCTTGGAATTTATTAGCTCGACATGTCAATACTCTTTCCAATAACAAGGCAAACTACCTCTGGTGGGGCTTGCTCGCGCACTTAGTGCTTCTTGGGCCCTACGCAATTTGGCATCTAATTATCTCCGCGCAATGGACTACAACTCTAGTAGTCGCGCTATTAATCACTGCTTCTGCCAATACGCTTTACTTTATCGCCCTAAGGCGAGCCTACCATTTTGCTCCCGTTGCACTGGTTTACCCCTTGGCGAGAAGCTCCCCCATTTTGATTGGATTATGGGCTTGGTTATTCTTTGAGGAAAGCCTGTCCCTTTTGGAAACCTTGTCTATTGCCATCAGTGTTGCTGGTTTATGGGTGCTCGCCGCCTCATCCAAAAATGGGGATTCTCGTCACGCTTTACCTTGGGCGGTAACAGCGGCGGTGGCCACCAGTATCTATTCTCTCAGTGATAAGGCCGCCGTTGTTTATCTCCCCGGTTTCGCTGCACAATTAGGTTTCATTACAATAGGGTATGCGGCCGCCTTTATCGGCTTATCCATTGTGCAATACAAAGAAACCAAAAATTGGATCCCCGCGGCTCGTCCTGCTTTGATCTATATTCTAGTCGGTGGACTATTTATAGGGACGGCTTATGCCTTGGTGGTTCGAGCCATGCGTGAACTTCCCGCTTCACATGTAGTGTCATTCACCAACGCTGGTATCGTATTGGCCGTCTTATTGTCAATTACCCTTTATCGAGAAAGAGTCCATTGGCAAAAGCGACTTATTGGGAGCTTGATCGTGACGGTGGGGCTGGGTTTATTGGCTTGGATGAAAATCTAATGCTACTGATTGGCATTAAGTTCGACTGCGTATATTTACGCATTATATTAAATGTTTAACAGGGTCCAAACGCTAGAGAGTGAATAGCGAGCATCTTATTCGCTTCCCACTTCTGCTTTGTGGAAAAAGCAGCCATCCAATACAGCAATTGGAAAATTCGCCTACTTATTAGTATTTATTGCTGTACTGCAAAAAAAGGAGTGATGTAAAACTTTTCTAGTTGGACAGCAATTGTCAGGGCCGGCTCCATCCAAATATATTTTGCCCTAGGATATCTACGTCATGTCTGGAAAGGTGATTGATTTACTCATCTTATGCAACGTGTTGCCGAGGTCTTGTATTCAATAATTCCATGCTATCAATAATTGCAGCGCTAATAAATTCTTGATCACGAGAACGCTTGATTGCATCGAATAAGACTTGGGCTTCAGTATACTGTCGACAGAGGTAAAACAACCATTGCTTGAGGCGATTACCTATATGTTTAACGTGGTAGGCCGTTGCTGTTTTATCAAAAAAAGTGGAGAGTAAAAAGCAAATCTGTGCCCACGTCATGGCTTGGTAATCCTCACCAGTATGCGCTGCTTTGATCTGTAGCGCTAAGTCGGGGCAGGCTAATAAGCCGCGTCCCAACATAAAGCTATCGCAGCCCGTTACACTTCGGCAGCGCTGGTAATCCGCGAGGCTCCAAATATCGCCATTGGCATTGACCGTAATAGGGATGGCTTGATTGATCTCGGCGATATATTCCCAATAAGCTGGTGGTTTGTAGCCATCGGCTTTAGAGCGGGCATGTACAGTCAGCTCATTGGCACCACCTTCATAGGCAGCTAATGCATTGTCCATATAAGCACTGCGATCATCAAAGCCCAAACGAATTTTAGCCGTGACCGGTATGGTTGAGGGTACCGCTTGTCTAACGGCGGCAACAATATTTTGTACTCTATGAGGCTCTTTTAGTAGGCAGGCACCGCCATCACTCTTGTTAACGGTTTTTGCTGGGCAGCCAAAATTGAGGTCAATGGCACTGGCTCCCAGCATAGCGGCTTTATAAGCATTTTCGGCGATAGGTTCGGGTTTGCCTCCCAATAACTGTACTCGAACGGGAGTTAAGGCGGGTGTCATACTGTTATTCAGTAATTCTGGACAGCGTTTGTGAAAGACTTTATCGGGAAAGGTTTGGTCATTCACCCTTATAAATTCTGTAACACAGATATCAATACCGCCGATAGATGAAAGCGTATCCCGCATTAACGCGTCGACAACACCCTCCATAGGGGCAAGTAGAATTCTCATAAATACTCTGTGATAGCTTTGTGGCTAGTAAACATTAATATAGAAGGGATTTTAACGCATAAAGGGCAGGAAATAATATCTCATTTTTGCGAGGTATATATGTTTTAAAGTGGGTTCCTGTATGCGAGAACCCAGTTTGAATTCAATGAAAGGGTTGGTCGCCCTTGCCGTGGTCCTCGGTAATATCTTGATTTGAAAGGAAGGCATAATAGTCTTCATCTAGAGAGCGTTCTTCTCGTCTCTCTGTTTTTTTACGACGTTTGCGATGATATAGATCGACGTCAAGATCCTTACAAAGGTCCATGTCTTCTCTGCGGTCATCGCCTCTACGGCGATTAATAAATATTTTCTTGCTCATTCTTTTGTCCATTCTTTTATCTATTGCTTTTATTTGAAGTAACGTACCACTTAAATCGCTTTTTCTAGCATTATTTTTTTAACGTCAGTCAGATAAAACCAACTGATTATCAGTAATTGTAGATCAGTCACAGAATAATTTCCTTAATTGGCGCATGATTCTACATAAAATATTCATTCACACCGGTAGAATAGCTAAAAATAATAAGTCTAATGAGAATTAATAATGGACCTGAAGCAACAGATAGAACAAAAGCTTATAAAGGCTTTTGATCCCGTACATTTAGAAGTGATTGATGAGAGCCACGAGCATAAGATGCCAAGAGGTTCTCAGACTAACTTCAGTGCGGTTGTGGTTAGTGAATATTATTTAGGAAAATCCAGACATGAACGACACACCAAAGTCTACAGAGCGTTATTAAAAGAGTTAGACGGACTTATTAAAACCTTCACCGTGCGCACCTACGATACTCGTCAGTGGCAGGGTAGAGAGTGTTTTTTACCATCAGCACCTAATATGGCAGTAGCGACACAAGAGTTTGAAGCTGTTCATCCAACCACAGAATAGCTTTTCTCAAAAAGCACCTGCTTATTGTATGGTAATCCGCTAAAATACGCGCCTTGTTGTGATTACCTATATTATTCTGTTATGAACCAAATTGTTGTTGCCGCACTTTATCGCTTTACTAGCTTGCCTGATTACGAAGTCCTTCGGCAGCCCTTGTTGGATGTCTGTTTAGCTAACAATATTAAAGGCACATTATTACTAGCTTCCGAGGGTATTAATGGCACCGTTGCCGGCTCAAGAACGGAAATAGATCACCTTCTTCAATACCTTCGTACTGATCATCGCCTGGCCGATATTGATCAAAAAGAATCATATTACGAGCAGTCTCCTTTTTACCGTATGAAGGTTAAGCTTAAAAAAGAAATTGTGACCATGGGGGTGGAAGGTATTGATCCTAACCAAGTCGTCGGAACCTATGTAAAACCATCGGATTGGAATGCGCTTATTAGTGACCCTGATGTTACCTTAGTGGATACCCGTAATTACTATGAAGTGGCTATTGGTACGTTTAAGGGAGCTCAAGACCCCGAAACTACAAATTTCCGTGAGTTTCCTCAGTATGTAGCGGAAAATCTCGACCCTCAGAAAAATAAAAAAGTCGCTATGTTTTGCACGGGGGGTATTCGTTGTGAAAAATCGACTGCTTTCTTAAAAGAGCAGGGCTTTGATGAGGTTTATCATCTACAGGGTGGAATTTTAAAGTACTTGGAAGAGGTGCCCAAAGAAGAGAGTCTGTGGGAAGGTGAGTGCTTTGTCTTTGATAACCGAGTCGCGGTCGATCACGAACTAGAAAAAGGCTCTTATGATCAATGCCATGGTTGCCGTCACCCCATTACCGAAGAAGATAAAAACTCAGAAAAATACTTGCTTGGTGTTGCTTGTCCGCGCTGCTATGACGCATTGACCGAAGAGCAAATGCAGCGTTTCGCAGAACGTCAAAAACAAATTGAATTGGCTAAACAGCGCCACGAAGAGCATATTGGATTATCGCCGGATCAGCTTCGAGAGGCGAGACGACTTAAAAAGGAAAGCCGAAGAGAGAGCCATAAAAATATCTAGTCTCAGTATTGTCTCGCTAAAGGTATCTATAAATCATCTTACGTGAAAGGCACCAATAAAAATAAACAATGATTTAAATCCGCGGGTATGAAAAACTACCTTAAAGCTAAATTCCGCAATTGGATCTACTGCGGAATTTAGCTTAATTAACTCTTTCGGAGAATATATCATGTCACCATTATCCAAGAATATTGTTGCCTATAGTGTTGTTTTTCTTACTGGCATTTTATATTCATCTGGCCTGTTGGCTAAAGGTGAATCAGAGTCTATTGCAAGTATTAAATTGACTGATAATATCCATGTAATTACCGGTAAAGGCGGCAATATTGGCGTCTCTGTTGGTGAGGATGGCACCTTTCTTATTGATGATAAATTTGCGCCAATGACGCAAACAATTCTAGATAAAATAAGAGCTATTGGCGGTAAGGCACCGAAATACGTTATCAACACTCATTGGCATGGTGATCATACTGGCGGTAACGAAAACCTAGGTAAGAAAGGGTCAGTGATCGTTGCCCACGATAACGTCCGTAAACGACTCTCTGTCGATAACGAAATCGCTGCGTTCAATATGAAATCAAAAGCCTATTCAAAAGCAGGCTTGCCATCGATAACCTTTGCGCAAGGCATGACCTTCCATATAAATAAAGATACCGTGGAGCTTACTCATATACCCAAAGCTCACACTGACGGCGATAGTGTTATCTTCTTTAAAAAAGCTAATGTCTTGCACGCAGGTGACATTTTCTTTAATGGTTTTTATCCCTTTATCGATATAGACCACGGTGGTTCTTTAAAGGGTATGTTGGCGGCTGCGGATATCCTACTAAAAAGAGTCGACGATAATACTCAAATTATTCCTGGTCATGGCCCCATGGCAAAAAAAGTAGATTTAATCGCTTATCGAAATATGTTGAAGGTCGCCTATAAAGAATTAAGCGCCTTAAAAAAGCAGGGTAAGTCAGTTGAACAGACTATTGCTGCCAAGCCTTTAAAAAGTCTCGATGCCGAATGGTCCGATGGTTTATTTAAAACCGATAAGTGGATTGGTTTGATTTATGGTGGTCTGGAATAACTGTGTAGTTAAAAAATAGAGTTAAAAAATAGAATTAAAAAATTAAGTTAAGCAATTAATATAAGCTGATAAAAAGCCCTACTTGAGCGAGTTATTTTAGTAGGGCTTTTTATTATTCAAAAACTATATCACCTGCTGTAAGCACCGCTCTATTTTAGCCACAGCCGCTTCTAATTTGTCTGGTTTGGCATGAGTAAAGTTAAGGCGTAAAGCCGGTGGAGTATTTTTATCACTATGGTAAAAAACATTGCTCGGTACCACGGCAACACCCTGTTTTAATAATGATTCTGCTAATGTTAGTGGGTCTATCTTGGGTAATTGTAGCCATACGAACATGCCTCCTTCAATATTGCTAATCTGACATCCATAAGTGTGTAAGCGAGACAGAAATTGCTTAAGCGCTTGGTAACGGGTTTGATATGCCGTTCGAACATTATCGATGTGCTGGGTAAACTCTGGGTCTTTTAATACCTTCATTAATATTGCCTGCATAGGTATTGCCGTATGCAGGTCAGATGCCTGCTTCACTTTAATCATTGATGCTAGCACGTTTTGAGGTGCGGATATCATTCCTAGTCGAATTCCGGGCGCAGCAATTTTTGAAAATGAACGCAGTACAATAGCGCGATCCTCGCAGAAAGAAGAGACTAAAGGCAGTGGTTCACCACTAAACCTTAGTTCTCTGTAAGGTGCATCTTCGATGAGTGTCACACCATAGCGATGGCATAGCGCAGCGACTTGTTGGCGAGTAGTCAGTGACCAGCAAACCCCCGTTGGGTTATGGAAATCGGGAACAGCATAAAAGAATTTTATTTTTTGCGAAGAAAATAAGGCTTCAAGATCATGTATATCCGGGCCGCTATTCGTTTGTTGTACTGAATGTATCCTCGCCTGAGACAGTCCTAATACTTGTAGCGCGCCAAGGTAACTGGGTGCTTCTAGTGCGACATTGTCACCTGGGTTTAAAAATGCTCGTGCAATTAAATCCAATCCTTGTTGAGATCCATTGGTGATCATCGAGCTGATATTATTAGATATCGCGTAGTGTTTGTGCGCCTCATTAATCAGTGGCTCATAGCCTCGCGTCTCACCGTATTGGAATAAGTCGGAGCACTCTGAAATAGACAGCATGGCTTTAGAGAATAAGTGCATGGGAATAAGTTCTGTTGCAGGCAAGCCTCCAGCGAGCGAAATCATATTGGGTGATTTTGCGGCACTTAATATTTCTCGAATATAAGACGGGCGAATGTTTTGTAATGGGAGGCTGGTTTCTAGCATAAAGGTATCGACTGATCGCTATTAGGTTTAAGAATAGATCCACGATAATAGCGATATCAAATAGATTTTGTTTGTTCATATATGCTATAAACTATGTCCATATATGCTCTATTTTGATTGGGGGTGACTGAATAGTGGTCTACTTAGAAAGTGGTTTAAAAGTGATTTAAATAAGGGCGTTAGTGAAAAAGAGTGCCGAGAATACAGCGAGTGAAAATAATGGAAAGCCATTGTGAGCAATAAAATACAGCAATCACAAATTAACGAAGTTCTCTATGAAATTCATCGAGATATTTCAGCACCGCTGAGAGCTAAGCGTCTTGCCAGTATTGCTTCCTATTCGGAGCAGCACTTTCATCGCGTATTTAAGAAAATCGTAGGAGAAACGGTGAATGTGTATATTCGCCGTATCAGACTAGAGCATGCAGCCAATCAATTGATGTTTGGTCAGCAAGGCAGTGTGTTAACGGTTGCCGAAAAATGCGGTTTTATTTCTTTATCCTCATTTAATAAAGCCTTTAAAAAACAATTTTCCCTAACGCCGGGAGAGTGGCGACAAGTTGGGTGCAAGCAATCGGGCTCCCCTTATTTGGCAGACCCTGAAATAAAGGCGGGCTACCATCGAATCGCTTCATGTAAGTTACCTGAGCCTGAGATTGTTAACTTAGCGGATAGCCATGTTGCCTACGTCCGCCATCAAGGTTATGGCCGTTCAATACGAGCGGCATGGCTGTTGTTAACATCATGGGCGACGGAACAAAGTATTGTATTTGAGGCTAATAAGCCCTTACAAGAAAAGGGAAAATTGCTAAAAGACAACAACTTATTGAACAAAAAAATAGTATTAAACAAACAAATAGTGGGTCAGCAAATTGGCTTGCACCATTCCAACCCTGCATGGGTCGAGTTGAGTCAGTGCCGTTATGTTGCGTGTGTCACTATCGATAAGCCACTCACTCAACGGGGTGCAGTTAATCAACTAACCATCCCCGGCGGCTTACATGCAGCTTTTAAGTTCACCGGTCAGTACGGTGAGTTATTGCCGTGGATAAGCCGAGTATTAGATGTATGGTTGCCAAACTCCGGTTATAAATTACAAACCACCCCCGCCTTTGTGCACTACCGAAAAAATCAGTTTTTATCGGAAGACGACTTATTTGATGTAACGGTTTTTTTGCCACTATCGGTAATGTAGTTTTAGATGTTGGAGGGTTTATTAGGCATACTATTTTTTGTGTCTCTTTTAAATAGTATTTAATTTAAGGACGGCCGCAGGGCCCACTCTAAAAGAGGGGCTAATAGCGTCAGCTTCTTTCATATGAGGTGTTTCATCGTGTGCGGTTAAAGCATCTTCTGATGCCCAGCGCTCAATAAGGACAAATTTAACATCACTGCCCGAGACTCTGTTGAGTTCATATTGAAGGCATCCATCTTCCTCAAGTACGAGGGGTTGTATTTTTTTATATAAATCGATTTGCTCTTCTGATTTCCCAGGTGTGACTTCAATTAAAATCACTAATTTAATTTCGGTTTCCATTTTATTTTCCTGTTTTAGGCTTGTTTTTAGGCACATAATTCAAAATTGAGAGTGGCACTGTTTTTCTAACCGGAAAACCTTCAATCTCTTTTCGATCAATTAAATGATTTAAGCGGCTTTCAATGGCGCATAAATTTTTAAAATCACCCATGGCAACAAAAGAAATAGCTTCGCCTGCTTCACCTGCACGGCCGGTTCGACCCACACGATGAATGTATTCTTCTGGTTTGAAGGGCAGGTCGTAATTAACAACACGGCTAAGTTTACCAATATCAATACCTCGGGCAGCTACGCCAGTAGCTACTAAGTATTTCAGTTTTCCAGATTTAAAATCGGTTAATATTTTTTCACGCATGGCCTGGCTTCTATCGCCATGAATAGAGTCCGCTTGAACACCTCGTTTTTCGAGTTGGCTAACTAACTTAGCGGCGCCGTGTTTCTTTTCGATAAAAATGAGTGCCTGATCCCATTTTTGTTCGTTAATTAAATGGCTCAATAACGCAGATTTTGTATCTTTGTCTACGGTGATTAACCATTGTTTAATCAAGGGTGCTGTTGTTTCTTTAGGCGAAATGTAGATCTCAGCTACAGTACTATTCACCAAACTCCTTTCGTCAGAAAAACTATTAGCAAGCTTTCGAACACCGTGGTTCATGGTTGCCGAGAACAATAGGTTTTGACGTGTTTCGGGTAAGCGCTTAACGATCTTATCTATATCACCCACAAACCCCATGTCTACCATTCTATCCGCTTCATCTAATACCAGCACTTCAAGCTCGTCAAAGTGCAATGCGCGTTGATGCGCTAAATCGATCAGTCTACCCGGTGTGGCAACGACTATGTCTGCTCCTTCAATTAAGCGCTGCTTTTGTGCTTCAGAATCTACACCACCATATAGGGCCATAGAGCTTAGGTTTAAGTGTTTACTGTATTTTACAACGCTAGCCTCAACCTGTATCGCCAACTCTCGGGTAGGCGTAAGAATCAGCGCGCGTATACGTTTACCACGGAGTTTACGGTCTTTATTAAACATCTCTAAAATAGGCAAAACAAAAGAAGCGGTTTTACCTGTGCCAGTTTGGGCGGTGGCAATTAAATTTTTACCGGAAAGAATAAGCGGGATAGCTTGTTTTTGAATCGGAGTAGGGGTGGAATAACCCATGTCTTTAACGGCTTTTACAATAGGATCGCACAATCCAAGGTTTGAAAATGACATAGTGTCTCAGGCAGGTAATCAATAAGGAGAAGGGACGCGAGTATAGCAGCGAGGCTTATTTTGTAATAGGTGAATAAACGTTAGTCTATTTAATGCTTGTGTCTATTTTGTCCTTCGACAAGGGCTAAGGATGAGCGAAATTTATATGTAATTTTCCCTTTGGTGGACTCAAAATGAGTGGTGTTTATATAATTTTCCATGAGAAACCGAATCGTTCACTTTATCGCTTATCCTGAGCCCTTGTCGAAGGAAGCCGGTCGAAGGGTTATATTTTTTTTGAAAAATAAGCCATTATTTCAGCTTTAGTCATTTCTTTCGTATTATTTGAAAAACAGTAATAATCAGGTCGTTGATCACTAAAATATTGCATGTCCATTTCTAAACTCTCTAAATTCTGGAATATCCCAACAGGCATATTATACTCACCACTTTCTTTGAGCTTATAAAATAAATGGGTCCCGCAATCACTACAAAACCCTCGAGAAGCCCACGGTGACGAATTATATTCTTTTATTTTTTTACTGCCTTCAAAGCTGACATTCGTTCCACACTGAACGGCAAAAAATGGCGCGCCACCCCAACCCCGGCACGTATCGCAGTGGCATACCGTAAATTTAGGGTTAATGTCGTTTGCAATAACGTTAACTGCGCCGCAGAGGCAGCTTGCGTTTGAACTTAAAATTGAATGTTTCCTTTAAGGCATGGGTATATAGCACCCTATTAATGTACTATATTTTGTTGGCTAACACTGGCGGTATACGAAACACTGTCAACGGTAATGGGTGCTTATTTTAACCGCTGGTTATGCGCTACCTTCTGACTCTACAACCAAAATTCTTGCTTCACCTTTTGGGTGTGCAACATGTTCAGTGCCAACAGAGGCATAAAATATATCACCCGTATTTAACACGGTGGACTTCTCTAATCCATTTTCTTTATAAAACATCTCAACAGCACCATCTAAAACCGCAAACACTTCCTCTCCGTCATTGATGTGCCATTGATAAGGTTTATCAGTCCAATGTAAACGGGTTGTCACTCCATTCATAGTAGAGATATCCTTAGCTCCCCAGGCACGAGAGGCTGTAAATTCTTTGCTTCTGATTATTTCCATAATATCTCCAAATAAACCACGAAAGGTTTGTCGATTAAACTTTCCTTCGTAAACTTCTGATAAGTTTACCCTCTAAAAGATAACGGTAAACCCCTTCATAGTGTTTTTAATTCTACTATTTTTTATCTTTACGCGCGATAAGCTTTATTTTAGCGACCCTAAATTTATGCCAAGGTAAGTTGCGTAGTCTCACTTTCTTATCATATTGACTTACTTTAATTAAGGTTACTGTTTTGTTGCAGGCGTCTTTTCTTGTAAGGTCATTGATACTCAACATCTCTTATATAAGAGTAGTTGACTATATGATATGAGTGTATATACTGGCCACTTAATAACAGTGAATGTTCGTTACATTTTTCGATTAAGAGGAGAAAGCTAATGGTTGATTTTGTAGTTCATGACGAGGGCGATAGTGTAGGCGTTGTGGTTATTGAAGGTGTTAAGGCTGGAGATAAAATAACGGGTTGGATTATGGATCAAGATAAGGA
>Ga0075467_10003932_pt1 | contig 11203 bp, 8 predicted proteins | sample DEB08_DNA_9_FD_75067 | JGI IMG/M metagenome (GOLD analysis project Ga0075467, IMG submission 75067) | Aqueous microbial communities from the Delaware River and Bay under freshwater to marine salinity gradient to study organic matter... | ecosystem: Environmental > Aquatic > Marine > Coastal ...
ACGATGAATTGAAATCTAAAGAATATCACGATATTTTGGATAAGTGAAACGGTTTCGTGTTGCGTGTTTGACGAATTGATGATAATTGTTGAAAAGTACAAAGAAGTAGAAAATCTGTCGTTAGTTTGTCAAACTCGCAACTCGTAAGGACTCAAACATCGCTTTTGCTTTAATCAAACATTCTTCATATTCGCTCTCAGCGTCTGAATCATAGACAATTGCACCACCTACTTGAACAGAAATATATTGCTGAATTGCATTATATAAAATACTGCGAATCACAACATTAAAGTCAAAATCGCCGTCGGGCGTAATGTATCCGATTGCTCCTGAGTATAATCCTCTTTTGGTCGCTTCGTATTGTTCGATGAGTTGCATACTCATTACCTTTGGCGCTCCTGTCATAGAACCCATCGGAAAAGCGTTTTTAATCGCATCGACAAAATGTTCGCCTTTCGGCAATGTTCCGACAACGGTCGAAATCATCTGATGGACTTGCTCAAAAGTATAAATTCTGAAAAGCTCTTCGACCTCAACGGTTCCAAATTGACAACTTTTCGCTAAATCATTACGCACCAAATCGACAATCATGACATTTTCGGCTCGGTTTTTTTCATCTTTGAAAAGTTCATCTCGGAGTTGTTCGTCGATTTTAGGATTACTGCTGCGTTTTGATGTACCTTTTATCGGTTGTGAAATTAGCTTTTGACCAACTTTTTTTAAAAATCGCTCTGGCGAACTGCTCAATGCAAACTTATTATCCCATTTATAATAAGCCGAAAAAGGTGCTTTATTTTTTTGATTTAAAATATTGAAAATCTGTAATGGATTGATAACCGCATTGTTAGCATAAAATTCTTGACAAAAATTCATTTCATACACATCGCCTTCGATGATATGATTTTTGATATGATTAATTGTTTCTAAATAACGTTGTTTAGAGATTCGTGGAGTTAAATCAATAGATTTTTTAATTTTTTCACTTGAAAAGTCAGTATGCTGAATCGCTTGAAAGATTGACAGGGGATTTTCAGTTGAGCGAATAATTACGGTGTTTTTATCGAATTGAATGACTGTTTTGGGTTGAAAAAAATGGAGTTTTGGTAGTTGAATATTATCAACATTAGTAGAATCTAATTGTTCTACCTCGTTTTTTAAATCATAAGTCAAAAAGCCAAATAACCAGTCTTTCTTTTCCTCATAAAACTTTTTCAGTGCTGCAAAACTATTTGAAGTAGTCGTCAATTCATCTTTAGCACCAACTGCGAGTAAACATTCTTGTGAGTGATAAGGATAGTTTTCGTATCCGTTATTATCCAAAAAACAAACGATATTTTCTAAATCTGCCCAAGCTAATGCCTTTTGCTTGAATGCTTGAAAATCGTAAATTTTGAAAGTGTCAGTTTGTACTTTATCGGTTGTTGTGACGTTTGTTATCATAATTTATAACTCAATTTTGAGCAAATGTCTATTATTTTGATTAAAAATAATAGGAAACGTAACTGTTTTGAGGGGTTGAATGTTCAAATATGCTGATTTTATCGGTCTCCCAAAACCTCGACTATAAACATCTAAAATTAAAATTAGTGATATTTATGCCAACGATAAATAAATTTATAACGACGGGCTAAGGTAGAATTTTGATGTAAAGTTTGTGGAGAATAGTTGATTGGACTTGCTAAAATCGTCATCATTCTGATTTTTTGGTCGGTTGAAGTTTTAGCGAAACTCTTATTGTAATAATGCAAACTCGCATCATTAAAACCATAAACGCCCTTGCCTAACTCTGCATAATTAATGTAAAGTTCGAGGATTCTATCTTTTCCCAAAATCAATTCTAACTCAAAAGTGATGATAAGTTCTAAGTATTTTCTCAAGTAAGTTCGGTGAGGTGTCAGAAATAAAGTTCTCGCCAGCTGTTGTGAAATCGTACTTCCGCCTTGTGCAGTGCGACCAACTTCTTGGTTTTTAGCTCTTGCTCTTTTGATAGCTTCTATATCAATTCCAAAATGCTTTCTAAAATTACCGTCCTCTAAATTAATTAAATCCAGTTGAAAGGTAGATGAAGTATTCCGTAAAGGGATAAACGACGGTTTTTTGGCTTGAAAACCATCACGGTACAACATTAAAATCGTTACCGGTGGATTGGTGTTGATGTAAATAACAGAAATAATACCGATTAGCATCACAAAAATCAAATGAGCGTAAAGGATGACTTTGGTGATCATACGAAGCCAGTACCAAAGGTTTTTCTTTCTTTTGGGGGATGTTTGCATTATATCCGAAGTGTTGATATTTCTATCGTGCGGGTTATTTTGATTAGACATATTCTAATTTTCTTTGAATCCGAATCGAGTTATAAAACCCGTTAGAGTTTTGTAACTATTTATAATTCATTTTTTACCTTTTTCTGTATAACTAATATATACAAACACGCTAACCATCATAAGTATTAAAGCGATTATTGCCTTGAAGGCGTTTGAATGATTGTCCATCATAATGTATGACTGAAATTATGAAAAACAGTTGATACAACATATATGGTAAACGCCTACAAATCTAATTTTTTACAACTCGCTTTCCAATTTTTTTAAGATAAATGTTTGAATATCAAGTACAAAAATGTCAAAAAATCAAAAAAAATCAGTTCTTGAAAAAATTGTGATTTAGCATGCTGAACTTTTTAAGATAACTTATTTCTAATAAATTTATTAATTTCGTATTTAATTTGAATAAAAAATACCTGAGACTATATGACTCGTTCTAAATTACTATTTATTATAACCTTATCGTTTTTTTATAACACCGCTTTCACTCAATTAAATACGATTGATCATTGGGAAACGATCGTTTTTGAAACCGATACTTGGGATTATTGGCTCGGCTTTTCTGCTCCTCCAGCGAATTGGAATCAACCGAATTTTACACCAACAAATTGGTCGTCAGGCCCGGGCGGAATTGGTTATGATGACAACGATGATAGCACGACTATTCCGAATACTTTGTCTTTGTATATGCGTTTGGATTTTAATATTGTCGATACGTCCGAAATTTTAGCAGCGATTTTACACGCAGATTATGACGATGCCTTTGTCGCTTATTTGAATGGAAATGAAATCGCTCGGGCAAATATTGGAACGGTTGGAATCGAGCCATTACACACCGATACAGCGATAACTTATCGAGAGGCAGAAATGTATGCTGGCGGAAATCCACAATCTTATTTATTATTAAAAAATAGCATTAGTCAACACCTTACGCAAGGCAGTAATACGTTAGCAATTCAAGTACATAATCATTCGGTGAATTCGTCCGATATGTCGGCTCGATTTTTCTTTTCGGTCGGATTAGATAACTCAAATACGGTTTATGATCCTGTGCCAAATTGGTTTATAACGCCTTTTATTGCAACGAATCTACCGTTAATAAAAATAAATACGAACGGGCAAACGATCCTTGATGGTACAAAAATCACCGCTCAAATGCAGGTGATTGACAACGGAACTGGAAATCTAAATTATATTGACGACACGCCAAACGGCTACGATGGCTTTATTGGTATCGAAATTCGAGGCGCTTCTTCGACGACGTTTGATAAAAAAGGATATGGCTTAGAAACCCGAGATGCACAAGGGGACAATTTGAATGTTTCGCTATTAGGAATGCCGTCCGAAAACGATTGGATTTTGCACGGCCCTTATTCTGATAAATCCTTGTTACGCAATTTTTTGACGTTTCATATCGGTAGTCAATTGGGTAGTTATCAACCTCGTGTCCGATTTTGCGAGTTATTTTTAGATAATCAATACTGGGGCGTTTATGTCTTAATGGAAAAAATTAAGCGAGATGGCGACCGTGTCGATATTGCAAAATTAAATCCACAAGATACTTTAGGCGATGAATTGACGGGCGGTTATATTTTTAAAATTGACCGAGACGAAGGGCCAGATAATGGCTGGTATGCACAAATCGGCTACGGCTATTATGCGTATCATCATCCGAATGCGGATGATTTGCATCCGTTGCAGAAAAATTATTTAAAAACGTATTTTCAAAATTTTGAAAATATGATGCAAACGAACAGCTATACCGACCCGATTGTCGGTTATCGTGCTTGGCTCGATGTGCCATCGTTTATTGATTATATGATGATGCAAGAAATCACTCGAAATATTGATGCGTATCGTTTGAGTACCTTCATGTATAAAGAAAAAGATAGCGATGGTGGAAAAATATTTGGTGGCCCGATTTGGGATTTTAATTTAGGGTTCGGTAATGCTGATTTTTGCGATAATGGCTTGGCACAAGGTTGGGCATTTCAGTACAATCAATCTTGCGGTTCACCCTTCCCGTATTTTTGGAGTCGATTGATTGCCGATAATGCTTTTCGCAATGATTTCAACTGTCGTTGGCAGGAGTTGAGAGTTGATGTTTTAAATACCGATACGATTTGGCATTTTATCGATTCGATGGCTTTAGAGTTAAATGATGCTCAAATCCGAAACTTTGAGCGTTGGAATATTTTAGGTACTTATGTCTGGCCAAATCCATATATTGGTCAAGATTATGCCCAAGAAATCCAATACCTCAAATCGTGGATTGCGACACGGTTACAATGGATGGATAATAATATGATTGGGAGCAATGCGAATTGTTTCACAGCGACAACGCCACAATTTAGTACCGAAAATCTTAAAGTTTACCCAAATCCCTTTGATGAGTTTTTATCTTTTGAATTGTTTGATAATGAGGAAGTTACGGTCGAGTTATTTGATATGTTGGGTCGAAATATTAATACGATTCATTTAGGAAATTCCAATAATTTTCAACAACTCGAAACGCAAAATTTACAAGCTGGTATTTATTTCTATTCAGTCATTAAGAATAATCAGATTGTGTCTAAAGGAAAGGTTTTGAAAGTCAATTAAGGAGGAGTGAATTTGGAAGGCATTTTCAAAATGCCTTCCAAATAAAAAATCACGAATTACTAAAAAACACCTTTTCCCAAATCGCAAAACTAATAAACCGAAAAACCCGATAATTTTCCAAATTCGTAGCTGGATTAAAAAATTTATCAAAGTCATTCAGCAACAATTTTTTATCAAAAATATCGCTTTGACTTTGCTCAAAATACGGACGAATTTCCGAACGCATTTCCCGCATCCATTGATTTGTTGGCGTAACAAAACCCATTTTGTCGTGTCGATTATAAATCGGTTTTGGCAAATCATTTTTAAACGCTTCACGCAATAAATGTTTACGGATTCCATTTTGGATTTTATACGAACTCGGCACAGCAAACGCATAATTCATCAAATCCAAATCATCAGCGAAAGGCGTTCGAGATTCAATCCCAAACCACATCGAACATCTATCTTCACACTTCAATAGTTGCTTCAACGGATGCCCAAAATATTCGTAATGCAACATTTGCGAAAGCGACTCAATTCGTTGTTCTGCATATTCGTTATATCGGTCGATATTTTCAATAATCCAATCTTTATTCAAATATTGTAAATCATTGAAATACTGTAAGTTAAATCGATTTTGTAAAGTGTTACTTAGACTTGAAATGCCGTTGTATTTCAGTAAAGATTTTGTCCAAAACTTGACCGAATTGCTGATCTTGTCGGTAGCTTTTAAGGCTTTCGCCAATGATAGAAACTGCAAATTTTTAAATAATTCTTGCCATAACCCAACATAATGTGGTTCATAACCGCCAAATAATTCGTCTGCACCTTGACCATCTAAAACGACTTTTACACCGCTTTCATTTACCATTTTCATCACTCGAAATTGTGCGTAAGTGCTACTCGAATAAACAGGAATATCCTGACAATAAATAACGGTTTCTAAGTCTTTGACCATTTTCTCACGAGTCGGAAACGTCCGAAACCATTCCGCTTTTGTTTGTTCAACCACTAATTTTGCCCACTTCTGCTCATCGTAATTTCTATCCTCAAAACACGAAGTAAACACCTTTTGCTGCGAGCCAATTTGTTCCGCATATTGCCCTTTTTTTGCTTGACGCAATAAATTGTTAATCGTACAAACAACCGTCGAAGAATCCACGCCGCCACTTAGACACGAACCGACCGAAACATCAGAACGCAACCGCAATTTTATTGAATTTTGAACTAAATCATGCGTTTTTTGACGATGCGTTTCAAACGTTTTCGCATCGAATTTTTCAAATTTTGAGTTCGGTTCTAATTCGTAGTATTTTTTTATATTGATGGCTTTCCGCAAATTATCGCCTGGAACATGATTCAAATCAATTGTCAAATAATGACTGGGTAACAATTCAAAAATATTGGCAAAAAGCCCTTCTTCTTCGGCTTCAATTGCACCATGAATAAAGAAATCAAAAACTGCTTTATGATTCATTTTCGCCTTCACGAAAGGCAAAGACAACAAGGCTTTATGTTCTGATGCAAAAGCGAAAGTATCCGCATTTTTGATATAATAAAACGGCTTTACACCAGTTCTATCTCGTGCCGCAAAAATTTGGTTTTTCGTTTTATCAAAAATCACAAAAGCAAACATTCCATTAAAATGGCTCAAACAATCAACACCAAAAGCCTTGTAGGCTTCAATCAAGACTTCCGTATCCGTTCCAGTCGTGAATTTGTGGCCACGTTTTTCTAAATCCTGCCGAATTTCGATATAATTATAAATCTCGCCATTAAACGTCAACCAGATCATTTCATCATGTGAACACATCGGCTGATGACCTTGTGGCGAAGTATCTAAAATCGACAAACGTCGATGTCCGAAAGCAATTTGAAACGGTTGATGTAACAGCGATTCGACACGTCGTTTCGGATGATAACTTTTATCGGGAAAATTATACATAAATTCCGTTCGAGCGGTCGGAATCACATCACCAATATCATCAATCAAGACCAAACCTTCGCCATCTGGCCCACGATGTTTTATCGTTTCCAACATCGTTATCGTTTGATTTGTAATTTCCCTCGAAGCTGTAGTTTTGATAATTCCTGTTATTCCACACATAATTTAGTCTATAATATAATTTTTTATTCCGATTTTACTTTCAATCTGCCCTTCTGAACGATCATCATATTTTTGTGAAACATGATTGTTTACAGGAATTAACGTACCAAAATCAAATTTATAATTGAATAACAAAATGACGTATTTTATCATTCGCATCATTACGACTGTGATCGCCACAAATTAACATCAATTACACGAATTATAGATAAAAAATTAGCATAATTCGTGTAAATTGATGGCAAGGAATTTTATTTTACCAACCAACATATTTTGGTGGTTTGACTCCTTTTAAACGTAAATAAACGGTCAATTGTCCTCGATGATGTGCCAAATGATTATCCATCAAGTTTAACATTCTGCTTTTTGTCGAAATACCGTAAAAAGGCTCAATTTCTTCTTGCAAATCTCTTGGATTTAAGGTTTTAATATGCGCAATAATTACCTCAAAAATATCGGTGTAAGATTGAATCACTGTCGCTTTGCTCGTTTTATCGACCTTCGCTAAGTTCGGATAACCCAAAAATTCCATTTGGAAATTAAAAGCTTCAACAATGTGAGCCGCTTGTTCTTTGAAAGATTTAACCTCATCGGTCGGTTGAAAATCGTAGTATTTCTCGGGCATGGCTTCTAAAACTGCCAAAGTGTACGCTTTGTTATTTTCCCATTTTGTAACATAATCGTCAATAAGATACCGATCAATAGTTGTTACATTATCTTTTTTTGAAGTTGTGTTTGTTGGTGTACAAGCAGTTATTAGAAAAATAAAAATCAGAATTATTGTATATCTCATAGTCAATTTTTTATAGTTAAATATGCCTTTATTTTTTATAAAGTTTGTCTAAACGACAAATTTGAACAACTGATAGAAGTCAATTTATTTTGATGCTGGCTATTTATTTTCATAAATATAGTGTAAAGCGTTTTTAAAATAATGACTCAACTTAATGATTCAAAAGGTAGCATTTTATTTTTAGTTAGCATTATAATGCCTAAATTTATATTACTACGAAAAATTGGACAAATAACAACACCTATGATAGATTTTGCACAATATCAATATATCGTTGAAAAAGCCATCGCTCGTTTAGGGCTAAATCCTAATAAATGTTTGATAAAAAAAGGCAATTGGCAATTAAAAAAAGGACGAGTAAAATTAGATATACTCTTTTTTGAGCAAAATGGCTTACAATATTTTAAAGCTGCCGCCTTAATCGCCAAAGTTCCTGACAACGCTAATACCGATTTTTATAAAAAATTATTAGAATTTAATACGGAACTGAATGGTCTTGCCTTTTATATTAATGAGGGGACGGTTTATTTGAAATCGGTTAGAGAAGTTTCGGGCATGGATGCTAACGAGGCGTTTTCGATGATTACAAAGGTGGGCAATTATGCTGATAAATTTGACGATGAGTTTTAGGTTTACCTCATTCCCAACCCTTCACTGGAAGGAGAAGGGTTGGGAATAAGATAAAATCCTACTCAAAATCTTGCACATACAACAAGTTATTAATCTTAGCATCTTTTGATTTCATAAATGACAATTCGTAGTATTGATCTGTTTTCCAATATTCAATAAAATTATCATAATATTGACTACCAGGATTGCCCGATTGTCCGCCAGGATAAACCCCATAGGCTTTTGGTGTTTTTCCTAATTCGACAACCATTCTCCATGAAGGTCCCGTTTCGTTAGTGATAGCATTTGGAGCGTATTTATTGCCGCCAACATCAATGTTAGCGTGTCCGAAAGGTAGTAGAGATTTGCCCGTCAAATGTAGAATATTTGTACTTTTTGCATCACGCCAAGTCGGGATATCGTCCCCCAAATCCTTTACCGCACGCTGAAAAGCCATCAATGCCAAATCGGCAAAAGTTTCTTCTTTTGTTGTGCCTACAATATCAAAATACGGGGAGTTCGGCATATCTCGCATCAATGCCACCGTTCGCCATAATTCTGGCGTTTTGATTGGGAACTCGCCCTTATATTTCAAGACTTCGTCCCAAAGTAAGTTATAAAATGCTTCATGCCACGCATTAAAAACGGTCGGCGTCGTGCGGTCTTTTTCGTATCGAAAATCCCACTTTTTCAAATCTTCTAATAAGGCTAATTCTGATTTTGATAATTTAGTAGAATCGACTTGCGTCAATAATAGCGGCAATTCCTCAGCGGCAAACAAACTATAATTATCGGTTTGTAAATTCATCAAATCTTTTCGGTTGATGCTATCCATTTCAACTAAGCGTGAATTGATATATCGCCCTCTGTAATCTGCAAACTTCCCACCGTAATAATACGGATAAGTCGGGTCGGTTGAGTGCTGATTGGCGGAAGCCACAAAACCTCGTGACGGATTGTAAATATGCGGATTGTGTTCTTGTGGGATAAAGCCTTTCCACTCGGTCGCAGACGTTGTGCCGTCCAAAATAAAGCGGCCTTGCTCTTGTGATTTTAGTGGATAATTCCCTTGACACCACAAGCCTATATCGCCATTTCGACCCGCAAAACAATAGTTTTGAGCAGGGCAATGATAGTCCTTAATCGCAAAGACAAATTCTTGATAATTATCGGCTTTCGGTAGTTTCCAAAATACACCTAACTCATCACCTAAAGGTGGATCGTGTGCCAACCAGCGCATGGCTTTTCCACCTTTTGCCTTTGTCGTATCATCAAATACAATTGGGCCATGATGTGTATATCTTATCGTATCAAAAATCGATTTTCCATCTCTAATTTTGTATTCTTCAACGACTAATTTTACTTTGCGATACTCGCCATCATATTTATATTCCAATCGTTTGTCGTCCTTCCATTCGATTTCGTACCAATCCAAAACATCTCGCCCGACATTGGTTTGCGTCCACGCAATATTGTCATTAAAACCAATAATAACGTTCGGAATACCAGGTAGTGTTACGCCATAAACATTATAGTCAGGCGTACTCAATTGCATTTCGTACCAAATCGCCGGCAGGTGAATTTTTAAATGCGGATCACCGCATAAAATCGGATTTCCCGAACTGGTTTTCGTTCCGCTAACGGCCCAATTATTACTACCTAAATAATCGGGTTGTTTGTCTAAAGCATTGTACGACAAACTGCCCGAATTTGTAAGGGGATTTGTGTTTACATTGACAGGTTGAAAATCCCATTTTGTTCCTTTTGGAATAATCGGATCTTGCCCTGGAAACCATTCTGGGTACAAGAAATCAAAGGTTTCTCGCCCCAAAACTTCCAACATATTCGTTGTTTCAATATCATAATCGTGACGTGCCAAAGTGTTCGCCATTGCTTTGACAAAAAGTGCGGTTTTTAAAGGTGTCCACGCTTCGGGTTTGTATCCTAATAACTTATATTCTAAAGGATAATCTTTTGGTTGTAAGCTACTTATGTAAGCATTTACGCCGTTTACGTAGGCTTCTAAATTGGGCCAACTTGCCGACTTTTTCCATTTTTCGACTGTTTTTTTCGCACCTTGTGGCAAGCCCATTCTACGAGTTTCTTTATCCATCTCCAATGCTCGTTCGCCGATGATTTCGGTCAAACGTCCGCCGATAGCGTGCGTCTGAAACTCCATTTGCCAAAGTCGATGTTGTGCCGTCACGTAGCCTTGCATAAATGCTAGATCCTTATCATTGTCCGCAAAAATGTGTGGGACTAATCTATCGTCATACACGACAGACGCTTTGCCCTCAAAACCTTCGATATCCGTGATTTCTGGATATGTTTGAGTTAAAGGTTCTGCATTTTGCCAAAACCCCGAAAAGGGATTGAGAAAATACCCAAAAGCTGGTGTTTTCTTTCCGCTGATTGTTTGTGGATTGCTCAAAACATGAATCAATCCAACGGTAAGTGCGAGTGATAGTAAGAATTTAATATAACGCATTTATGATAAGTATTAAGTATAATCATTGAGATAGAATCAGAAGCGTATTTTGATTCTATCCAAATTAGCAATTATTTTCTACGAATTTTAATCTGCTTGAACTACTTTGATTTCTTTTAGTTAGTTGTAAAAACCTGAAAGGGTTGAATATTAATCACCTTTTTTGTACATAAAGAATCAAAAAGACTAAAGTATGAAAATTTTTTGGTTTGTAATATTATCCATCATAATTTACACCAGTTGCGAACAACCTGAAGCTCAAAAAGTCTTTACGGGCGATAAACAATTTAGAACAA
>Ga0075467_10003933_pt1 | contig 11196 bp, 14 predicted proteins | sample DEB08_DNA_9_FD_75067 | JGI IMG/M metagenome (GOLD analysis project Ga0075467, IMG submission 75067) | Aqueous microbial communities from the Delaware River and Bay under freshwater to marine salinity gradient to study organic matter... | ecosystem: Environmental > Aquatic > Marine > Coastal ...
ATTTCTTTTTACTAAAATTTCTCTCTAGCAATTTCTCCTCAGCTGGTATTCGTACCACCTTATGCTCTTGACTGACACTAAAACTAGATAAGCCTTTTGAAGTATCAGACACTATCACAAATCCATCTAAGTCTTTAACTTCAAAAGTGGGATCATCTACTTCAACTTTCCAGTCAGTCGCTCCAATTTCTTGCAGTACCTCTTCAAATGCTTGGACAGCTTCATCAACTGTCTCCAGTTTGCCTGGTATATCTTGTCCATCTGGCAGAATTGATTTATCTACGCCCTCTCCTGCTTCAATGGTAATTTGATTAAAAAATTTACCCAATCTTTGTGGCGCCTCTCGTTTCAAAGAATCTTCGTTATCTTCATTACTCGCAGCGAGCTCTTTTACATGCTCTACAACATAACCAGTATCTTCCATTTCTGGTTTTCCATAGATAAAATCTGCATAACGTGAAAATTTTCTATCGTCTTTGTTTTTTGTTGCCTGAAGCATCCTTACAGTTGCAAGTGATTCATTAATTTTAGTGCGATAAATTTTCTTTACGGCCTGATTTTGTTCTAATTAGAGAATATCTTCTTTGAGCGAAAGTAGCTCTGCCTCACGCTCATCAAAATCAAAGATTTCTAACTCTGGATAATCCAGAGTCGGATTCTCGATTGCACCAGAGAGAAAAACAGATTTTATTTTTCTCTCACCTCTTTATTGCCAGTGAGTTTTTCATAGTCCTCAAAATTTACTGATTCAAACCGAGTATACCAGCGACTATCAAGCTTCTCTTGTGATTCAAGATTTTCCATATAAAATTTATTATACATAAAAAACAGCCTCTCCCATTCAGGAGAGACCGATTTTGATTGCACTGAAAGGGACGCTACTGACTCAGCTGTGGGGTGCCGAGCTGTTCAGGAACTGAATCTGAGATTGGCTCAAGTTCAGTTGCAGTCGATTCTTCAACGGTTTGATCAGCCTCGCTGTTTTGCGCCTCTGGCTCCTGGGCAACCCCCTCTGACATGTCAGGGGTACTCGTCGCTGTGGTGGTACTTGTCTCAGTGATCGGTGATTCTACCATAGAATCGGATACTGGTGGGGTGTTGCCTATAATGGCTATGAAGTTACTATTCCTAGTTTCAAAAACTGTCAGGGCTTGATCTACAAGCTCTGCTTGGTAGCGAGGATTAGCAATAATAATTTCTGTGTCAGTTGTCCCTCCGTCGCGATTTATAAAATAAGTGTAGCCATTCCAGGTGGTTATCCCAATTACAATACACACAGCCACTACAATTCCAACTAGCCAATCACGCGTTGGGTGCAATATTTTTACGTGCGGAGAACCAGACTTGGCTTTAAAGAGCCGCTTGGTCATTTGCTTAAACTGTTGCGTTGGGTTATTCATACTTCAGTACGGCTACATCAATCATAACATCGGCTTGCCAAAGTACTCCCGTCTGTTTTTGTAATTTTACTGAAATTAGCTGTGATACATAAGGAATTGTTTCCAGTAGCTGAACAAAACTTTCGACCTGACTCAGACTACCGTTAATTGCATACCCAACCGAGAGATAGGTTTGCTTATTTTCTCGTTCGACTTCAGTTGGATTGATAGTCTCAAGCGTTATTCCACGATCAGCCGCCAACTGCTCGATATAGTTCAGAAAATCAATACTGTCCCCCTGCGATGAGAGATAGTAGGAGCGTAACTGACCTCGTTCCAGCTCAGTTTCCGTAACTAATTTTTGCAGCCGAGAAAAAGCCGCTTGCTGGGATTGGTCAATTTCAATCGCGGCGACCTGCGCTGAGAGGTCTTCTGACTCTGCCGTAATCGTACCTACTCCCAAGATAACCAGTATCAGCATGGTGATCAGTAGGATAGCAGCACTAATTGCTACTTGTTTTGTTTTTCTGCTGATCATAGGCTTTTCAGATTAACCGTCACGGTGATTGTAAAATTGATATCCTGATTTGTTGCCAGGTTTTCAATTGGCAGGTTGACTTGTTCTACGTACGGCAATGATTCTAAACGATCACGAAACGAAGCAAGGGCCTGACGATCGGCCGCTTCCCCAGTTAGGCCAATAGGTGCAAATCCTTGCGCATTGCGAATCAACTGCACACTAGCTATCTCAACCCCTTGCCCGTTAACTGACCATATATCTAACAGTATTTCAGACAGCCTGATCTGTTCGGCAGTGCGCACGATGGTTTTTGCTTCCAAACTTGATTTATCAAGTTCAGCGACCATTTTGTCGTAGGCTTCGGTCCGCTCAATGACGCCAGCGGCGGTCTGCTCATACGCAGCACTGGTACCACTAATCAACAAATAGGTTGGGTACATCAGTAAGGCTCCGACCAACAATGCTGCAGCCCAAAGTATTGCCCAGGCACTACCCAAACGAATCCAATATAATCGGACCAGTTGTTTTTTTGCTTCTGGTGGAATGAGATTTGTCATACGTTAATTTTTGACCCGAGTGCCAGACCGACCGCTGTGGCAAACCCGTACGAGTGACGTTGATCAATCGGTGGAATAAAATCATCTAGTGAAAAGGTGTTGGTCCAGACGTTACCTCTGGTCGTTTCAATACCAAGTGATTCTGTAAAATAAGCAGGTAACCCTTTTAGGTTAGCACTACCACCACACAGAATAATTTTTTGCAGACGACGTTCGTTGTCTGCTCCAGTACGCACATGCCAGTACTGCATCTGCGTCGCCAACTCGTCCCTCACCACCGACATAGTAGTCATCAGAGCATCGTGTACCAATGACGATTGGGCACCGTGAATCAAACCTTCGGTATTTTTAAGTTCAGTCAGTTCACTCTCTGGTTTGTCACCCAGTTGTTTACGCAGTGCCGCTGAAAGTTGGTTACCTCCCATATCGATAGTCGACGTGTATAAAAGCGTGTTTTTGTACACCACCCCAATCCCGGTTCGTGTCTTTCCAAAATCAACCAACATGACCGCACCACTCATATCAGAGGGGATCACTGATCGGGCCATAGCCTGAGCCTCAACCTCAAATGCAAGAGGCTGTAATCCAGCCGCTAGACAGGCCTCGTAATAAGTCTGGACCGTTTCCTTGGCGTAGGCCGTTACCGCCACGTGCATTGACCGGTCTTTCTCACTTGAAAAAGGTAAGACCGTATAATCAAAAAATACGTCTCGAGCTGCGATCGGTACGTTTTCAGCTAGTCTAAATTCTAGCAGGCTGCGCATTTCGCTCAGGGGTGTGCTGCGTTTTAGTTCAGTTTCAAATAAATAAGCGCGCTCCTCTGGTAAGGAAACCCTGATAAATTCCGCACCAGTTTTAGCTTTGCACTCGGCTAAAATGGCGGTTAATTGTTTGGGATCGGTCACCTCACCACGCTTGAGCACCCCGTTAGGGATCGAGATGTCTCCCCAGTCGGTCAGATTGTACGGCTGGTTCTTACCTGGTTCCAGAGCGATGTATTTTAGTGAGGTATCAGAAATGTCCAACCCAATACTTGGGAGCTTGATGTAAGAAGGAACCGAAGGACTAAACATCTTGGTAGGCATACGTATACAACATAGTATACGTGGTCATCCGCATCAGTGCAGTAGTTTCAACTCACAGTTTTACCCATACGTACAAACCAACAAATACCATCACAGCGACCGTCGTGACGCCAAGCGAGCGCCGAGCGTAGGTAAGCGCTCGAGGACCAAACCAGTAGGTACATAGTCCAACCACCCCGTAGCGGAATCCGCGACCAACTACCGAAGCAACAATAAATAAAATCAAACTTCCCTCTCCTACGGCAACCACCCAAGCTGTAATGGTGTACGGGATTGGAGTAATAGCACCGACCAGTGTCAGCAGGAGTGTGTTGGAAGAATCCATCGCAATCAAATTTTGGAATTGTTCTAGCATATTGCTAGTCATGATTGCTTCTAACAAGCCAAAAAAATAACGCGCCATTATAAACGCGCAGACCCCACCCAGCACCGAGGTAATGAGTGTAATAAAGACTACCAACGCTGCCCGACTGCGGTTAGCTAAGATGCAGGCCACCATAAAAGGATCGGTGATAATTGGAACTGGTAATAATGATTCAATAAAAGAAACAATTCCAACCAACCACAAGCCAGACCTTGAGCCCATCAACACCTGCGCTCGACTAACCGTCCTGGTGTTCAGGACTTTTTCCACATGAGTATCAAGTGTTGTTGGTTCAACCATACATTAATACATCCGGGTGCCTGCTGGCAGCTGGTTAGATGGATTCAAAAGCGCGAACACTCCCCCGGCTTCCCCAGCCAAAATCATCCCCTGACTCTCAAGCCCTTTGATGGTACGCGGTGCCAGGTTCGCAATAAATGGAGACTGCTTCCCGACCAACTCTTGCTCGTTTGGAAAAAATTCACGAATCCCCGAGACGATTTGTCGTGGAGTTGCTTCACCTAAATCTACCGTCAGTTTAAGTAGCTTGTCAGCGTTCTCAACCACAGCAACCGCTGTAATGGTACCGAGTCTGATTTCAACATCCATAAACTGATCGAAAGAAATTTCGGTAGATTGGTCCACCACTTCTTCCGTAACTTCTGGGATTGCCGCTTGTGGCTCTGACATGTTTCTTTGTTTAGCTAAATAAGATTCGAGGATGAGAGCGGCAGCGGCGGCATCAGTTTGTTTATTTCTACCAGTTGTCGCGGCGGCTTGTTGGGTAGTCATCTGTTCTGGTTCGAGATGGATTGGAATCGGCATTTGAAGTGTTAGATCGGTGACAAACGATTCGATGTCTGCCTGCACTGGATTTGGTTCACCGTTCAAATTCAGTGACTGCCCAATCACTACTTCCTGGACTCCTTTTTCTTCAATTAGAGCAACTATTAATTTAAGAAATGATTGATCATTTGGAATTACGTCATGAGGAAATGCCATTGACCCCGACTCATCAGTCAGTGCTAATCCAACCTTTTTTGTACCGTAGTCAATTCCCAGTAGTCGCATAGTTTTCACAGTTTAGCATGACTCAAAACAGATGACGATTAATCGGTCATGTGATATGATCGCGCCACAATGCTCCCATAGTTTAATGGATAAAACACCGGTTTGCGGAATCGGAACTCCAGGTTCGACTCCTGGTGGGAGCACAAATGAAAACAGCCCAACTGGGCTGTTTTCATTTGTGCTCCCAAACCAGTGACCTGCGTCACTGGTGGCCAGGAGTCGAACGGCGGAGTCATGTTGCCCAGAGCGAAGCGAGGACAACAGGCGAGCCGCGTCCAGCTACGCTGAAGAACAAAGTGATTCATTGTGATAGCGGGACGATTCCTGTGACCTCCTCTCCCTAAAACCCAAATAGCTCAAGTACCTTGACCAGAAAGGGTTCCATCAGTTCCTCTTCTTCCAATTTTTCTTTGAGAATATCTTCAATCTCGTCGATGTGATCTGGGGGCAGCGGCATCACAATCAGTGGCATCAAACGTTTCTCTGATTTTACTAACAGTTGCGGTCCGCGAGGATCTTCTTCATCAATGTGGTACGTATCAAGAGTAGAAAACGGATAGAGCCTGTCTTCAATCCGAATTCCTCGAACAGTGATTGCGTACGGGATGATTGCAGGACGTTTGGCGGCTGATACGGCCAGAGCGCCACCAGAGAGTCCAATTAAAAGCGCAAACAACACGCTATCAAACATAATCGCTGCGGCCATAAGGGCTAAGATAATAATCGCCAACGCAAAAAACCAGTCGTTCCCCTTCTCGACGTGGTGATGCTGAGGTGCCTCCCACGTGATTGAGCGTAGTGTTGGTTCCATTTGTCTCAAGTTTATCACATCATATGTGTACTTTTTTTCTGCAATCTGGTACTATCTTGGCCACTGATCCGATGCATCTGCATCTACATATCAACCGGAGGGATGGCTGAGTGGTTGAAGGCGGCGGTCTTGAAAACCGTTAAGGGTGAAAGCTCTTCGAGGGTTCGAATCCCTCTCCCTCCGCACAGATTCACAAAAACCGGCTTCATGCCGGTTTTTGTGAATCTGAAGAAACGAGAATAAATTAAAGCAAGGTACTCCGCGACGTAAGCGAAAGGGGTGAATCCCTCCCCTACCGCTAAAAACAGACTTTTCTCTAATAAATAAACACCCATAACACAGAGGACGTACACAGTGTGCACGGAGAGAGATTTATCCGAGCGAGCCTTAGTGGCAGTGCTTGGAAATGCATGCCACGTACGTCGTCTGTGTTGTGGGTACTTCTCTTACAGAGACTGTCCACTCATTGGCTATTTATTTCGATTTCATCTCATAAATAACTCAATGAGCCTTGCAAAAGTTCCCCAAACTTTTTCACTCTATAGACCACCTACATTTGTAAGTGGCCTAATAGAGTTCTCAAGTCAAACCAAGACTTGAGAACAACCGAAACTAAATGATCTGTGTTGACCGCCACACTGATTAGTAAAGGAGTCTTCTAATTTTCCAAGAGGCAGGGAAAGACACAAAAACCTATACAACGCTACTTCTTGAAGCGATCACGAAGTGCCGCGAGCGTTTCGGCCGAGGCCGCGCTGCCACCTTTCGAAACCGGAGTGACCGGAGACGGAGGAGGTGTTTGAGGGAGCAGACCCCAGCCTTCGCCGACCAGAGGTGATGAATCACCAGACGACATCCCGCGGGCACCTTCGTAGGCTTCTGCGAGTTCTTCCTGTAGCAGTGCTACAGTGCGAAGCTGGGCATCCGTTAGGGTTTCGGGCTTGCAGACCACCTCGAACACATGTTCGGCGGCGGTCATGACCTTAGACCACCGAATGACGAGTTCGCCAGGAAGAATCTGTTTCCATACCTGCGTCCCCTCATTTAGGTAACGCGGGCGGGGGCACAGCATCTCATCCCTTTCACGAGGCATGCCGTTGGACTGAATGACCCAGCCGTCACCGGCTTTGGTCGCACCACCTCGACGGCGCCAGATCTCCACGTTGGACGGAAGACCCAGCGACGCCGCTTCGGCATATCGTGCGTTCAGCACAACTTCAGCATCAGCCTTGACCTTGGCATCAGCGGCCTTGGCGTCGAGCTGATTGAGGAAAGCTAGCAGTCTCCTCAAACCTTCGTTGGTGTAGCCGAAGTAATTGGCATACCCCTCCGCTTCCCTCACAATGAAAGACGGGTTGTCCCCATTGTCGGGATAGATGACCAAGTTATGGCCATCTATCCGCTCCTGAAGCGCGTCTAACTGCTGCTTCATAGCCGCCTTAACTTCCGCCTCTGCGACTTCCACCTCGACCTTTTGCAGACTCTCTTCGGTGTAGTCGAGGCGATATCCACCACCGAAGAAAAAGTACAGATCTTCTTTTACCATGCCACTCATACCGAGCGCCTCACGGCGGCGGGCGATGGCTTCGAGCTGCGGCAGCAGGATGGGCTTCATCCGCTCCGCGTTTGCCTTGCGAGCCTCTTCGGCATCAGTCTTGGCCTGAGCCTCGGCTTTTTGCTTCACTCGACGTTCCTCGGCGGTGACCATGCCCGCCATGCGTTCGGCCTCAGCTTTCGCATTAGCTTCGGCCCGAGTGGCCTCGGTCAAGTCGGGCGCGCTACCCACCAGCCAGGCCTCGAATTCCTCCGTGGGCATGGTCTTATAACCATCCCACGAGAAGATTTCGACGAGGCCGTAGGACGAGCGGCGTCCCGTTTCGGCGTAGACAAAACCGTTCGGGTGCGTCAGTCGGACAATCATGTGTCCGGTCACGACGCAATGGCCGCCTGAAGTATCCTGAGCAAGGATTTCCACTCCCTTGCCCTCGATGCGGCTGTAGCCACCCCGGAAGCCACCCCGGAGGGTGATCAGCATCACCTGCTCATCCTGCTCGGGCGAGCAGGGAACGAGCAACAGTGTGCCTTTTGCCTGCGTCTTCACCAGTTTGGACGCCGTCGGGTCGAACCCGACCTGGCTTACGTAGCTAGTGTAGGCAGGCGACGGGTCGGAAGCGAACTGCGGGGCGTAGTCCTTGACGACCGCCAAGAAAGACCGGTGCCGCCAGCCGTTCCCCCGATAGGCGGGGAATTTTTCCGTGGACCAATGCCACGGTTCAGGGCGCCAGCTGTTTGTTTTTTCTGACGAGTAAAGGAACTTGATGGACATTTTTTATAACTCCAAGTTGCCGTGACCTTTACCTTGTATGTTATGGCGTGGTCGCGGCGATCCATTTGTAATTATTTATAGACGACACAAATTTTCGTCATACTCTGTCTGATACCATTATTGGCACCAGTTGCAAATCACGAATTATTTTTAATTCATGCCCTTCAACTGATGTTCGACGAATACCATTCGTACAAACAAACCAGAACCTTTAACCATTTTTTGTTGTGTCACCAGGCAGGATTACTCCCGCCCGGTGGCGATGTTCTTACCCTTCTTCGGCGACTTGGTCGCCGAAGAATATGACACCGTCCTGCGCGACGATGTCGATTTCATGGCGCTCCACAGCGCCTGTCCCGGCCGCTGACGCGGCTAGTCTGTTCGGGTGGAGGGTTACTACCCCCTTCGCCGATTGATGTGAATATATTACGATCATTTTGTCCTCCTTCAGGACGTGGGTTGTTGGCAAAATCGCCTTACCATTTTAGATTTCAAATTCAAACGTAGGTGTTCGTTGAAAACCCAAATGGGTGAACGAATGGTTGCCAGCCAGTCGTGCGATACTTGTTAACCAAATCTGTGAAAGGTGTGCCGCGCCACACTCTTCGGTCTTTTGTCTTCCTCTCGCACGGGAGAGATTGCGATCACCCGGCCTGATTCAGCCGCGTGATCGCGAAGATCTGCCCGGCCGCGGTGCGGACGGGCGAGTCGTTCGGGCCGGTGCCCGGACAGACCACGTCCGGGCGGTCCGACACCCGGGCCGCCACCATCCCGGATACGACAAAAATCGTTCCGGCGGCAGGGTCGGGCAACCCGACGACCCCACCCCACGCCGTGGGGGCATAGATCGGGACGCCGCCTGCGTCCCCGATCACCCCACCGGGCGTGGTCGCGACCCGCGCGGAGGCGGACTTGCCGTCCGCCCCGAGCGCGGGCGGGATGACGATGTCGTCCTCACGCGGCTCGGGGTTGGTGTCCTCCGCCACCACCCGCAGGCGGAGAGCGTGGGGGGTGAGGTTGATGAATGTGGTCATGATGTGTCCTCCTTGGACGTTTACCAACACGAGCTCATAGAGAGCGTCCGTGCGGCCTCCCTCGTTTTTTGTTACGGGGAGTGGGTTGAAATTTGGAAGTGTGCAACAGCACGACCTCCAAGCGAAGAGGTATCGATCTCTCTCCACTTGGAAGTCATGAGTTGCCCATTTTCCCCATGCCACCACACTAGTGCGGAAACTAGCGTCGTGACATAAGGAGGCGATGCTTGATTAACATCACCTTCCATGAACAAACTCGGCTTGTACCGGGGATTGTTTCTTAGTACCACCGGTATCTTTCATCCCGCAGCTTTGTGACACAGCATCGTACTTGGTTATCGCTTGATGGTTGTGTCGGCTATTCAATTGTATGTTTCCATACAACTCCTCCTCGCTTAGACATATGTAAGTAAACTTTTGTATGTCGTTCGCTCGTCGGGTTGTCAAAGTCTCTCTCCTTATCTTCCTCTCTCCGAGGCTAAGGACATTTCTGGAGAGAAAGCTTGGTTAGGGCTTTCCGTCCAGCCGATGTCCTTCCGAACGATGTTCGGAATGAAGCGGGTGCTGCATGCTAGAGACGACTCGAAGTCTTGATCTCAGGTGCGACGGGTTTGCGGCCTATCGCCAGTAGCGGTGCAAACGAATCTGGTAGTGAGATACAAGTAGTTCCTTCAGCCCCTTGTCTGCCACACTTTCGGCTGTGGTCACCGCCAGTTTCCTGGGCGAGCTTCTCGGCTCGTATCTCTCTCCTGATTCCCTGTAAGGTACTCTCTCCTTGTGAAAGTGAAGTCCTTGTGACTTCCTCTTTCTTAACTATCTATATCATAACAGAGTTTAATTGTATTGTCAAGAAGTATATACAGAATATTGCTAAATATGGATAAAATCCTTGTTTTTAAATAAAAAACTGCTTAGTTATCAACATATTAATGTCACAGTATCGTGACAAATACTATAAATATGCTATTGTGTAGCTATGATTCAATTAGAATATACAAAAGAAATCACCGATACCGGTCTCTCTAAAGAGCAGGCTATCGTCTATGAAGTGCTTTTAAAGCAAGGGGAATCCCCTGCTAGTGCCATAGCTAAAGCCATTCCTAGCGGTACCACACTCTCTCGACCGCTCGTATATAAGGTGCTAGAAGAGCTTATTGAGCTTGATCTTGCTTCTAAGTCTGATGAAACTGGGAAGATTGCTAAGTTTACGCCAAAACATCCAGTGGCTATTACTAAAGTTATAGATAAAGAAAAAGAACGTATTGAACGCACCAAAAAGCAGTTTTTGGCTACTTCTGGTAAATTATCGTCATTATTTAACTTAAGTGTCGGTAAACCAGGCGTGCAGTTCTATGAGGGAGAAGATGGAATTTGGGAAGTACTGCTTGATAGTCTCACCGCTTCTGAAGAAATCCTCACCTATGCAGACCTGGAAGCGATTGCTAAGTATATTCCGGAATTAAACGCGGAGTACTCAGCAGCAAGAGAAGATAAGGATGTGAAAAAACGTGGCTTGGTAATTGACTCACCTGAGGCTCGTAAATTCCTGAAATCGTACGACGGTAAGGTAACCAATACTAAGCTTATTACCGCTACTGAGGGTGTAGTTCCGTTTCAAACTATTATGCAGATATATGACAATAAAGTCTCGTACATAACGCTCACCGATGAGTATCTGGTTGGTATCATCATCACTGACCAGTTCATCGCCAATACGCATAAGTACCTATTTGAGAGCCTGTGGAAATGCAGTAGTGGGGATGTGGTCTAGGCGGCCTCCTTTTGTTCTTCTTGTGGTGGAGTAGACTCTCCTTTGAGAGTGTCTGGTAGTGTTTCAAACACAAGGTACGTTTTCCCACTGTGAGTGAAGTAACGGGTTAGACCCATGCTGTTTTGTAATTCGGGATAAGCTTCTGATTCTGATTGTTCACGCACTATCATTCCTCCGGATTCACCAACTACTTCTAATAGTTCTTCAACAGACTGTCCTTTGCTCTCTAATTGTGTAGACGAGTCCTTAGAGCGCCAAATCTCAAAGCTTGGTTTACC
>Ga0075467_10003934_pt1 | contig 11193 bp, 9 predicted proteins | sample DEB08_DNA_9_FD_75067 | JGI IMG/M metagenome (GOLD analysis project Ga0075467, IMG submission 75067) | Aqueous microbial communities from the Delaware River and Bay under freshwater to marine salinity gradient to study organic matter... | ecosystem: Environmental > Aquatic > Marine > Coastal ...
GATAACCAGTGTATGACCGGCGTTGTGGCCACCTTGAAAACGGGCCACCACTGTTGCTTTATCAGTTAATAAATCAACGATCTTACCCTTGCCTTCGTCCCCCCATTGGGAACCAAGAATAACAACATTTCTACCCATAATAATGCTTGCTCGTAAAGATAATGATTAGGCTGTCTGCAGGTTACTATTTTAACCTTAGGACAGCTTTTGAATAACCCAAGAACCGTCTTGCTCAACTAAAGCTCGGTCACAATTTAGTTCGCTGTAGTCAACCAGTTGGTCGGCAAAACCCTGCACAACTCGCTCACCCTGACTGCGCAACTCTGTAATCTGCTGTGTTATCTGTTCGGCCACCGCAGGGTTGCTGCTGTGAGGGACAAAGATACCCAGTTTGGCAGCCTCATTATTCGCGCTTTGACTGACCAGGGATTTCAGATTGCAGGCAAATCCGGTGGCTGGACGCGGGCGGCCAAAGGCATCACCTACGTGATCATAGCGGCCACCATTACCCAGCGCCTTGCCATAACCCTGTACATAGGCGGCAAATACCACACCTGTGTGATAGTGGTAACCAGGCAGCTCGCCGAGATCCAAATAGACGGTGACATTGCGCTGAGCAATCGCCGTGACAATCTCTTCCAACTGCGCCACTGCAGCTAATACAGCTGCTGGTGCACCGGCTAATTTGTCACGGGCGGCGGCCAACACTTCGACACTCCCAGCTAGACTTGGCAGTACATTTAACCAACCGGCCAACTGCGGATCACTGATATTGGATTCAATCCACTGAGCCAATTCCCGAGCTGCTTTGCGCTGGACCAGATCAAATAGCTGAGCTTCGCTGTCGGCACTGAGACCGGCATCGGCCAAGAGACCACGGAAGATATCCACATGGCCTAAATCCAGATGCACATTTTCAACACCAGCGCTGCTGATGCTCTGTAATAAGAGTTCTATAACCTCAATATCGGCGGCCACTGTGGCTTCACCAAATAACTCGACACCAATAGAGATTGGCGTGCGCGACTCCAGCGGGCCTCGCGGGCGAGTGTGTAACACTGTGCCTGCGTAACAGAGTCTACTAGGGCCTTCACGACGCAGGCTATGGGCATCCATTCTCGCAGTTTGCGGTGTGATATCAGCACGAATACCCATCATACGGCCACTTAGCTGATCGGTAATTCGGAAGGTCATCAAATCTAAATCGGAGCCGGAACCGCTGAGTAGCGAGTCGGTAAACTCCACCATTGGCGGGATCACCAGGTCATAGCCCCAACAGTTGTAGATATCGAGAAGCTGACGTCGCAGATGCTCGACAACCTGAGCGCGCTCCGGAAGCACCTCATCGACACCGTCTGGCAATAACCAACGATCAGCAATTGTCATGAATCTTTTTCAACCTCTAGCTTTGAAACGTTTGTACTCTAAATTAACGACTTAACTGTAAGCCAACTAACTCAGCGCAAGAAAAAAAGAGCTATGGTACCAATGGCCATACTTAAAAAGCCGATACGGCGCATTTGGCTATCATCGACTGTCGCTATAACCTCGACCATGCCGCGCCATCTAGACGGCGATAAGAAGGGAATAATTCCCTCTAACACCAGCATTAGGCAAATTGCTGTACCTATATCTTTAAGCATAATCACGACAACCCATAAAAATTGGCCTCTACATCAGTACTAAATCGGCACAAAAAAACCGGGACTAACCCGGTTTTCTGATTTTAGCAAAGTCACCATCAATGTGGCAGGAGTTTTTACGCTAATTAGATTTTTAGGGCTTAAATGTCCTAAATAGCCCTAAAAAATTTCAACCCACCTAACTAGCGTCACAAACATCCAACCGGCACAGGGCCGATTATTTGCCGTCTTGATTTTGCAAGTACTTAAAGAAGTCACTATCCGGTGCCACAAGCATCACATCACCCTTATTGGAAAACGAATTCTTGTAAGCATTGAGACTACGCACAAAGGAGTAGAACTCAGGATCCTGCTGATAGGCTTCGGCATAAATACCGGCCGCTTCAGCATCTCCAGCACCCCGCAGCTGCTCTGCATCACGATAGGCATTGGCCAGCTCAATGGTGCGCTCGCGATCTGCCGAAGCGCGAATCCGCTCAGCTTTTTCCTTACCGGTTGAACGCAATTCCGTCGCTTCTTTCTCTCGCTCGGCGGTCATACGTCTAAATACCTGACTGCTCACTTCCTGTGGTAGGTCAATTCGCTTAACGCGCACATCCACCACTTCAATACCCAGACTGCCGAGTACTGACTCATTGAGGTCAAAAGTAATATCTTCCATCAGCGCATCGCGCTCTCCAGAGACCACTTCGTGAAGTGTGCGAGTACCAAACTGGTTGCGCAGTCCGTTGTTGACACGATTGGCAAGACGGTTGCGAGCTACAGTTTCAACGCCACCAGTGGCCTTGTAGTAAGTCTCAACATTGGCAATACGCCACTTGGCATAGGAATCAACGATTAAGCGCTTCTTCTCAACAGTGAAGAAACTGGCTGGCTGCGCATCTACAGTCAAAACTCGCGCATCAAACAGACGAACATCATCTGCAAAAGGCAGTTTGACGTGCAGGCCCGGCTGAATATCAGCTTCAATCAAACGTCCAAAACGCAACTTTACACCGCGTTCGGTTTCGCTAACCACATAGAGCGTGCTGCTGGCCACGACCAACAAAAGAGCGAAGACCAATACCGACTTTAATAAATTACTCATCGTCTTCTCTCCATCAATGTGGGCTCAACGTTACGCTGCAACTTCTCAAGCACTTGGTTAGTAATTCGATCAATCATTTGACCATTGCCTTCATCAGACCTGAGCTTCGACTGAGTGCCCTCTTGAATCAACTTATCCAATGGCAGGTAGAGCATATTGTTGCCGCTCTCAGTGTCCACCAGAATTTTGGTGCTGTTCATCATGACGTTTTCAACCGCGTCTAAATAGAGACGATCTCGAGTCACTCTCGGCGCTTTGGCGTATTCTGTGTATAGATGAGTAAAGCGCTGAGCTTCACCCTCTGCTTTCGAGACTACTTGAGACTTATAAGCACCTGCCTCTTCACGCATACGCTGAGCTGCACCACGAGCTTCAGGAATAATACCGTTGGAATAGGACTGGGCCTCGTTGACCAATCGCTCCAAATCTTCTCGGGCCTTGATCACGTCATCGTAGGCAGACTTGACCTCATTCGGTGGTCGCGCCTCTTCGATATTGATCTTCACCACGTTGATTCCGCTCTTGTAGTTATTCAGCAGATCCTGCAGCTTGTCAGCAGTGGAGATAGCAATCTGTTCGCGGCCAGTGGAGATAACGCCATCTAGACCTGTGCTGCCCACAACATGGCGCAAGGCGCTGTCGGTGGCATGTTTTAAGCTAGTCTCTGGATCGCGAATATTGAGCACGAAAGCCTTGGCGTCTTCAATGTTGTACTGAACCGTCAAGGAAATCTCAACAATATTTTCATCCTGGGTCAGCATCAAACCGCGAGCGGAGTACTGTCGCTCTTCGGTCACGCGCACTGTATAAACCTTGTCGATTAACTTGGGATTCCACTGCAAGCCGGAACCCAGCGTGTCGTGGTATTTACCCAGACGCAAGACAACAGCTTGCTCTTTCTCATCGACCTGATAGAAACCCATAAGCCCCCAGAGTACCAGCAGTACTATGGCTACTACTGGAAGTAAACTTTTGCCATCAGGGCCGCCGGATCCGTTTGATCCACCGCCGAAGCTACTGAACTTTTTCTTCAGTTGATTGAGCGCTTCATCGAGATCTGGTGGGCCATCATTGCCGCGCTTTCCACCCCAAGGGTCCTTGCCACCACCCGGTTCATTCCAGGCCATAAGTATTCTCCAATTTAAGTAATTGTCTTACCAGCGTCTAAACGATTTTAGCGCCGGCATAATTCTAAAGCCTTTGACTTCAACTAGCTACAGTGTCACCAAATCGTCTTCATCTAGCCCTGAACTTTTAATCAAGCGCAAGAAGTCAACCTGCGAGAGTTTAACCTCCAGATTAATCCAGCCGTTTTCATCGACCTGCTCTTCTAATACGGCTTTATGGCTATAAAGAGATGCACGCAGAGCGCCCTGATCAGGTTTTAGGCGCAGAGTTTTATGCACAAACTGTCCGGGCAAGCGCTCGGCTACAGCTTGTAGCAACAAATCCAACCCTTCATTTTTTAGTGCCGACAGCCAAACGGCCACTGGCTGACCCTCGGTATTGCGGTCAATGCGCGCGGTGAAATCCTCAAGTAGATCGACCTTGTTGTAGACCATTAGGGTCGGCAACTTGTGGGCATCAATCTCTTTTAACACTTCTTCAACGCGCTTGATATTAGTAGCGCGATCCTCGGCCGCTGCATCCACCACATGCAAGAGCAACGTTGCGTTCGCCGCCTCTTCCAGCGTGGCGCGAAAAGCATCCACCAGTCGGTGGGGCAAATGACTGATAAAGCCCACGGTGTCGGCAAACACAACCTGACCCTGCTCCGGCACTTCAAGCTTGCGCATGGTGGGATCTAGGGTGGCAAATAATTGGTTGGCAACGAATACATCGGACTGGGTGAGATTATTAAACAGCGTCGACTTACCGGCGTTGGTATAGCCCACCAATGATACTGCAGGGACCTCGGCTCGAACACGGGCACGGCGTCCCTGAGCACGCTGCTTGCGCACTTTTAGCAGGCGACCCTGGATCGACTTGATGCGATCGCGAACCATACGACGATCCGATTCCAGCTGCGTTTCACCAGGACCGCGCATACCAATACCACCGCGCTGGCGCTCAAGGTGAGTCCAACCGCGCACCAGTCGTGTCGACAGATGTTGCAGCTGGGCCAGCTCTACTTGCAGCTTGCCCTCGTGGGTTCGCGCGCGCTGCGCAAAGATATCGAGAATAAGACCGGTACGATCGAGCACTCGACACTTGAGTTCGGATTCAATATTGCGCTCTTGGCTGGGGGATAGGTTGTGATTAAAGATAACTAATTCGGCACTGTGGCTATTGACAGACGCAGCGATCTCTTCGAGCTTGCCGGTACCAACAAATAATTTGGCGTGGGGAGCGGAGCGGGAGCCAGTGATAAAATCCACTGGATCGCCGCCCGCAGATAGGACTAACTCTTCAAACTCTCTCGGATCTTCGGGTTCGGACTCACTCTGCAATTTCAAATGAACAAGAATCGCTCGTTCCCCAAATTCGGGACGTTCAAAAAATAATGACACTCTATTTAGTAGTCGTCAGCGTAGTTTCCGCCGTCATTGTCAAAGCCACCCTGAGCGGGATTTCCCGCCGCACCAGAGGTTGGTAATTTAACTACACGTGAAGGAACAATTGTGGATATAGCGTGCTTATACACCATTTGGCTAACGGTGTTTTTTAGCAGCACGACAAACTGATCGAATGATTCTACCTGTCCCTGTAGCTTGATTCCGTTGACCAAAAAGATGGATACCGGGATGCGTTCTTTCCTTAACACATTAAGAAAAGGGTCTTGTAAATTATGCCCTTTTGACATTTATACTTCTCCTTATTAACTAAATAAATAAAGCCGCTATTCCAGCAGCAAAAATGCAAGTCAAACTTGACCTGCAACTAAATCAACAACACTGACCGCCAATTTTTCATTAACTTTCCATGTTCCTTGAATATATGGGCGCTACGGGCAGTTTTTTCAAGGCCAACTGACAAATATTATTGATCGACAGTAGTTCCGTCTCATTATCTACCTGTATTTCGCAGCTGGATGGCCAGTTTCTCAGCCAGGTAATTTGCCTCTTCGCCAGCTGGCGGGTCGCAATAATACCCTTTTCAACCGCCTCATCTAAACTGCATTGTCCCTGCAAGTACTGCCAAATCTGACGATAGCCAACCGAGCGGATTGCTGGCAGGTCTGCATGGAGATCACCACGCTGAAATAATGCGCGCACTTCCGCTTCAAACCCAGCTTCCATCATCTTGCGAAACCTAATGTCTATACGTCTATGAATGAGCTTTCGATTATTTGGCAGCAAGGCAATTTGCTTAATATTGTAACCATGGGCAACACTGCCGACATTTGGTTCGCTGCGCAGCAGCGACATAGGTACGCCGCTGATTCTATAAACTTCTAACGCTCGCTGAATACGCTGGGAATGATTGGGGTGCAAACTGGCTGCACTCTCAGGGTCCACAGCGCGCAATTGCTCATGCACTGAGGCCCAGCCAAAGTCTTGGGCGTGCTTAAGTATCTCAGCGCGAATATCGGCATCTGCTGGAGGCATATCCGACAGCCCTTCAAGCAGCGCCTTAAAGTACAGCATGGTGCCGCCCACCAGCAGTGGAATTTTTCCTCTACTGCTAATCTCCGCCATCTCTCGGGTCGCGTCAGCAATAAAATCCGCCGCGGAATAGCTCTCAAGAGGGTCGAGGATATTGATCAGTCGATGGGGAGCCACTGCTAGAGTTGCCTTGTCCGGCTTGGCACTGCCAATATCCAGCTGTCGGTAAATCTGTGCTGAATCCACATTAATGAGTTCAACCGGCAGGTGCTCTTGCAAGGCTATGGCTAAATCGGTCTTGCCACTGGCGGTGGGGCCCATAATAAAGATCGCCGGTGGCCGCTCTGTGCTAACCACGCTATTAGCGCCCTCTCAAAAATAGCTTGTCGAGCTGATCTAAAGTCAACTGCGACCAAGTAGGTCGCCCATGATTACATTGGCCGCTGCGCTCAGTGGCTTCCATATCACGCAGTAGAGCATTCATTTCCGGAATGCTCAGTTTGCGATTGGCACGTACTGAACCATGACAGGCCATAGTGGAAAGGATTTCATTGATATGATCCCTGATACGCTCAGAGTTTCCGTGCTCGAGTAAATCCGAGAGTACATCCCGGAGCAATGCTTCAACTTCTGATCCACGGAGGATTGCCGGAATTTCTCGAACGATCACGCTCTCGGCTGCAGCCCGCTCAACGACAAAGCCAAGCTTGGCAAAGACCTCATTGTGCTGCTCAGCAGCATCGGCCTCCCGCTGACTAACAGCGAGACTTTCCGGCACTAGCAAGGGCTGAGACACTAACCCCTGATCATCAAAGGCTCCTTTCATGCGTTCATAGGTAATACGCTCATGAGCCGCATGCATATCGACAATAATCAGGCCCTCGCGATTCTCGGCAAGAATGTAGATACCTTTTAATTGCGCAATGGCATAACCCAGAGGTGGAATATCCTGCTGGTCGCCAAGAGGGTTAGCAGATTCAGGCAGATTGATCCCGCTAGTAGAGTAGAGGCTCTGATAGTTTTGCATGGACCCAGCTGAACCCGACATAGTGCCAGATGAGCTGCCAGCAAAATTAGTCCGCGAGGAAAACTGCATCGCTGGCTGAGTTTGCGGCGCAGCCTGCCAGTTGGGATCCGGCTGATTGACCATGCCTGGGAACTGTTCGCCACCCTCCGCGAACTCACTGGTACTATTTGCCTGCAAGTGATCCTGAGGACGATCTTCCGCCAGTGCCTTCTTCAGAGTGCTGGAGATAAAGCTGTGAATCGAGCCACTTTCGCGAAAGCGCACCTCATGCTTGGTCGGATGCACATTGACATCCACGTCCCCTGGGGTGATTTCAAGAAACAGTACAAAGGCTGGATGACGACCGTGATAGAGCACATCCTGATAGGCCTGACGCACGGCATGGGAAACAACTTTGTCGCGGATACAGCGACCATTGACAAAAAAGTGTTGCAGATCCGCCTGACTACGAGAAAAAGTCGGCAGACCAATCCAACCCCAGAGGCGCAGACCGGGACGGACATTATCCACATAGAGCGCCTGCTCCATAAAGCTGGTGCCGCAGATATCGGCAACGCGTTTTTCCTGCTCTAACTGAGTCTTGGCAGGCCTCAAACTTAGCTGGGCACGCTGATTATGGCGCAGGTTAAAGGCCACATCAAAACGGCTCAGAGCGAGCTTTTTAATACTGTCATCGATACGGTTATATTCAGTTTTTTCGGTGCGCAGAAATTTGCGACGCGCCGGAGTGTTAAAAAATAGATCGCGCACTTCAACACTGGTTCCTTGAGGATGGGAGGCGGGAGTCACTTCCACCTGCATATCCCTGCCTTCTGAAATCGCGTTCCAGGCGCTGCTACCACCGTTGTTTGAGGTCAAGCTGAGACGTGATACCGAGGCTATACTGGCCAGGGCTTCACCGCGAAAACCCAGGGTAGCCACAGCTTCAAGATCTTCGAGATCATCAATTTTACTGGTTGCGTGACGGCTCAAGGCTAAAGCTAGATCGTCGTGGCCAATACCACCGCCATCATCGCGAATGCGGATTAACTTAACCCCACCCTGCTCAATATCGATTTCGATACTCTGGGCGCCGGCATCTAGGCTATTTTCCACCAACTCTTTGAGCACTGACGCCGGGCGCTCAACCACTTCACCTGCGGCAATCTGGTTGGCCAACTGCGGGCTAAGGATTTTGATCACGGACATAAGCGGTGGCCTTTCTTGGGCGTGTTAGCGGCGTGTTAGCAGCCTGTTAAAAATAGAATCAACGTTATATCTGCGACGACATTTAACGAAGTTAGCCAGCCGGAATCATAATTTTCTGACCGACTTTGATGCTGCTGGAACGCATTTTATTATAGCTCAATATGCGATTCACAGAGGTATTGTAGCGCTGAGCTATACCGGACAATGTATCGCCGCGAGCAATCACATAGCTCCGCACTTTGGTGTTTTTAGCCGACGCAATGGCTGTACCAGCTGGCGGATGATCAGCAAAATAACCTACCAGGCCAGTGTAGATTGCCTGTGCCATTTTTTGCTGATAATTGCCGTCACTGAGACGCCTGGCCTCAGTGGGATTAGAAATAAAACCGGTTTCAATCAGCAGCGAGGGAATATCTGGCGACTTGAGCACCAAAAATCCTGCCTGCTCGACCTTCTTTTTATGCAGCCGCGCAACGCCGCCCATATTTTTAAGCACATAGCTGCCGGCATCTAAACTGCTGCTCAGGGTCGCGGTCATGGATAGATCAAGCAACACTTCGGCCAGAGCATCGTCTTTGTCATCGAGACTCAGAGAACCGGCTCCACCAATTAAATCCGCACGGTTTTCTTTGCCGGCCAAATAACGTGCCGCTTCACTGGTAGCTCCGCGAGTAGAGAGCGCATAAACAGAAGCACCATTGGCCTTTGGGTTGGTAAAAGCATCAGCGTGAATAGAGATAAAGAAATCGGCGCGTTTGTCATGGGCTATAGCGGTGCGCTTGCGGTGGGCCAGATAGTAATCACCAGTGCGCACTAGCTCGCCGGTGAAATAAGTATCCTGATCAAATAGCCGCTCAAGACGCTTGGCGATTTGCAGCGCCACCACTTTTTCTCGGACCTTTTTCGGTCCCAACGCGCCTGGATCTTCTCCGCCATGACCGGCGTCGATGGCGATAACAATGCGCCGATTATCCACTGGCACCACTTTGCTAACCGACTTAGTAGCGCGCAGTTTTTTGTCATAAATATCGATAACTAGTCGATCGCCGTACTGCTCATAGGCTTTGAGAGTAAAGCTTTTTACTGAAACCGGCTCTTTGAGATCAAATACCAATCGCAGATCGGCACTGCCGCGCAGGCCTGAACGCATGGCAGCGATGGGCGTGGAGCTGACTTCAAGATTATCAAAAGTGGTCTTAAGGGTACTATCTTTAATATCGATAACCAGACGACTGGGGTTATCCAGGGTAAAGACGTTATGTTCAACAGGGCCGCTGAGATCCAGTACTAGGCGAGTATTATCCGGTGCCCGCCAGAGTCTTACGCTGTCTACCTCAGCAGCATAGCTAGAGCTGTTCCAGAGCATTGTCAGGCAAGCCATAAAACAGGCTAACTGAGTAGTGCTTTTAAATATTGAAGTGCTTTTAATCTGCACTGTTAACCCCAGTTGTTTCTCTATCGAGCTGAGAAATTATTATTCTTGCCTGTTCCGAATTTCCACTCAGAGTCAGTTTGCGCCCTTTATGGAGCTGAACAATTTCAATCAACATATCGGCCTCAGGCAAAAAGCCGATACCGCGTTCAGGCCATTCTACCAAGCACAGCCGCGACTCCACCAGATAATCTCGGAAACCCATATACTCGAGCTCTTCTGGGTCCTGAAGTCGATAAAAGTCGAAGTGACAGACCTGCCCCATTTCAAGTTCATAGGGCTCCACCAAAGTATAGGTCGGACTTTTGACAGCGCCAACATGACCAAGACCTAATAACAGACCGCGACTGAGCGTTGTTTTACCGGCGCCCAGGTCACCCTGCAAGGCAATCAAGAACGCGGACCCTGAGACCTTCGGAAAATCATTATTGTCGAGACTATTTTCAAACCCACGACTGAGCGCCGCAGCAATGCGATTGCCAAACTGCAACATCGCCGCTTCGTCGATCAACTCCAACGTTATGGAATGAGTTTGTCTCTCAGTCACCAGCCTATGCTCTCATCTTTTTACAGTCTTTTTTTACAATCGTTTCAGCTAAGCTCGCCATTTAATAACTTGCGCAAATAGCTCAATAAATCTGTTGCTGTCAGTCCGCGCATACCCTGCTCTTCCACGGCCATATCGGCAGCTGCTGAGTGCAGACAACACCCCAGTTGCGCAGCCAATTTTGGCTCTAAGCCCTGGGCTAATAGTGCACCGATAATACCCGAGAGCACGTCACCCATTCCGCCAGTAGCCATACCGGGATTACCATAAGGACAAACTGCAATAATTTCATCACCTGGGGCAGCGATTAACGTGCCCACGCCTTTTAATAAGATCACTGCATTGTATTTTTCTTGCAGCTGCCGCACCGCGGCAAAACGATCTGCCTGCACCTCGTCGACACTGACATTTAAAAGTCGCGCTGCCTCGGCCGGATGGGGGGTCATTATCCAGCCACTGCCATCAGGCTGGGATACCACTCGCCCTTCAGCAATTATATTCAGTGCATCAGCGTCGACCACCATGGGGCGCCCCGTGGCGACGGCTTTTTGCAATAACTGTTCAGACCAGGGCGAACGACCAAGACCGGGGCCGACAATTAATACAGACGGCTTGTGTAATAGTGGCTCTAATTCTTGGCCTGAGACAATCCCACTGACCATGACTTCCGGCTGCCGTGCCAGTGCTCCAGCAACATGGGCTGGGCGCGTGGCCATACTCACCA
>Ga0075467_10003935_pt1 | contig 11191 bp, 12 predicted proteins | sample DEB08_DNA_9_FD_75067 | JGI IMG/M metagenome (GOLD analysis project Ga0075467, IMG submission 75067) | Aqueous microbial communities from the Delaware River and Bay under freshwater to marine salinity gradient to study organic matter... | ecosystem: Environmental > Aquatic > Marine > Coastal ...
CCGCTAATTTGGGCTTGCTAGTTTTACGCCTACCTAAGTAATAGCTTAGCGCTCCGACTATAAACATCGAATAAAAAACCAACTCGCCAAAAATCGTTACGTTCAAAACCATGACCCCCTGCTCTTTTGCATTAAAATACCCTTAGAAGAAACCTATTATTCTCGGGCGCTAGAGCCAGCCTAGCATGACTTGTGCCGCGGCCGGTACTAGAAATTCGTTAAGCAACTTATGACCCACAAGGGTATAGCCCCGCCACCTCGCCCGCGACTACCCGAAAACAATCCATCCCCGCGGCATGCGCGGCCTGCTGACCGATATGCGTGTCCTCAAAGACCACGCATTGCTCGGCTGCCAAGCCAATTCGCGCAGCGGCTAACAGGAAGGTATCCGGGTGAGGCTTATGGTGTGTTACATCATCGGAAGTCACCAAGGTATCGATTAAGCGCAGTATATCGTGACTGCCAAGAGAGACTAAAGCGTGTTTGCGCTGCCCCCCCGTTCCGATCGCCAGTCTTTTCAGCCCGACATTATTTTTCAGTATCTGATAAATCTGTGGATTCAGGTCAGCCTGGCCTGCGCTGGCTTCGTAGCGAGAAACCTTGTCCTGACTTAAGCGCAGTGGATCCAGCTGCAAGCCGTAGCGTTCGACAATTTCCAGCGCAACTTTACGCGACGGCATACCGCCGAGTTGATGAACCCAGCTCGGATCTAGTGGGATATTAAACGCCTTAGCGGTCTCCTGCCATGCGCTGTCATGGGCCCCCATGGAGTTGATCAACGTGCCATCGAGATCAAAGATAATGCCGGCATATTTACTGAGGTCTGGCTCTGAGTTCATTGCTCGTTCACTCGACTGGGTTTGCGTTAGGGTGATTGCTAGTGGTTTAAGCATACAGCATTGCTTGCGTAGATCGGCCCGGAAGGCCTGTAACTCGCTATTGGTCAGGCATGGTTGGCGATAATATCGATCCTACTCGAATTTTTTGAAATTTAAACAGTGGTTTATTCCGTTTTTCTTTGACCTACGCAATATGACGGCCTACTATCAATCGAATACGAAATACGAACACCAAGAGATTCCGCAATGCGGTATCGATAAGGATTTAATATGCCACTCATTTCCATAGAAAAGCTTCAGACTGAGTACGAACGCATTCTATTGGCCCGCGATATGACGCAGGACATGGCCACCAAGCTGGCTGGTACTTTTGTCGAAATGGCGAATGAGGGTGTCTATTCCCATGGTATTAACCGTTTTCCGGTTTTTATTGGTCAAGTCGACCAGGGCCAAATCAAACTCAATGCAACGCCAGAGTGCGTTAACAGCATGGGTGCGTTAGAGCAATGGGACTGTAATTTTGGACCGGGCGTATTAAATGGCTTGATCTGCTCGGATCGCGCGATGGAGTTGGCCCGTCAATACGGCATCGGCATGGTCGGCATGCGTAACTCCAACCATTGGATGCGAGGCGGCACCTATGTTTTACGCATGGCGCGCGCGGGTTTTGCCGGCATCGGCTCGACTAACTCTATTGCCGTTATGCCCGCTTGGGGGGGTAAAGACCACCGTATCGGGTCTAACCCACTAGTCATGGCGATTGCCGGCGACCCACCGGTCGTAGTGGACAGTTCAATGTCGCAATATTCCTATGGCCAGTTACAAAACTATGTTCTGGCCGACAAAGAGTTACCGGTAGTCGGCGGTTTCGACGACGCTGGCAATCTCACCAAAGACCCCCATGTGTTGTGGAAAAACAAACGTCTAATACCCATGGGCTTCTGGAAAGGCTCATCAATGTCGATCGTTCTGGACATGATGCTGACCGCTATTTCCGGCGGCCACTCGGTACCAGCACTGACCGAAGATATGGGCGGGGAATTCGGTGTATCTCAGTTCCTGATTGCGATTGATCTAAGCAAGACTATGGACGGTAGTCGCTATGCGCAAGAGATGCAGCGTATACGAGATTATGTCATGGCATCCGAGCCTGCCGAAACGGGCACGGTTAGGATTGCAGGTTCTGAAATCCAAAACATTATCGATGGGCACCAACGTGCCGGCGGCATTGAGATACACGATGAAATCTGGTCAAAAATTACCGCACTCTAATCGATTGGCGAATTTTTTCAGGACGTAGCGATGACAAAAATAATTAAATGGCTTGCCCACAGCATCGATATATTAATGGCCGGCATTCTCCTCTTTATGGTGGCAATGGTCTTTACCAATGTGGTCTTGCGTTACGGTTTTTCGTCCGGTTTGCGCCCCTCTGTTGAGCTATCACGACTGGGTTTGGTCTGGGTCGTAATGTTAGGCGCAGTAGTGGTTCTACGTCGTAATGAGCATCTCGCCGTCGCTGAATTCAGTGAACGGTTAATGCCTAAAGCCGTGCCGTTTCTACGGCGCATTATCTGGCTTATTATTTTGGTGTCGTGCGGCATGCTGTTCCTCGGTTCGTTCAACCAAATGATGGCGAACTGGCGGGATATATCACAGGTCACGGGCCTACCCTCTGCAGTCTTTTACCTGGCCGGGGCGCTATCCGGTGGTCTTATGTCGATCCTTGCATTCGTGCGGATTTTTAATCCGGACTGGCTAATCGAAGACGAGGAAACATCCAAATGACTCTAGCTATCTTTTTAAGCGTACTCATTATTTCTATCCTGCTCGGCTTACCCGTTGCCTTCGCATTGCTGCTCTCTTCGATGGCATTGATGGTTCACATGGACCTGTTCAGCTCCGACATCTTGGCCCAGTCGCTGGTAAATGGTGTTGATAGCTTCCCACTATTGGCCATACCGTTTTTCCTAATCGCCGGTGAGGTAATGTCTTCAGGCGGTCTGTCGGTCCGTATTGTTAGTCTAGCGACGACCTATGTTGGCCACCGTAAAGGCGGCCTCGGGTATGTTGCTATTCTAACCTCGATCCTGTTGGCCGGCTTGTCCGGTTCTGCAGTGGCCGATGCCGCCGCCCTAGTCAGCATTCTGTATCCAATGATGAAAGCAGCGAAATACCCGGAGGGCACGTCGATGGGTTTGCTCGCCTCTGGCGGCATCATCGCCCCGGTTATCCCACCCTCATTGCCGCTCATTCTAGTCGGTGTTGCAGGCGGTATTTCCATTAAGAATCTGTTCTTGGGGGGCATTGTCCCGGGCTTACTAATGGGCGTAACCCTCATGTTGGTTTGGTCGGCATTGGTTCGCAAAGAAGACCTAACGGTTGCGCCTAAGGCCAGCAAAGCCGACAAGCGCGCGGCCTTAAAAGACGGTATTTGGGCCCTATTCCTGCCCTTTATTATTATTGGCGGCATCCGCTTCGGGGTTTTCACTCCAACTGAAGCGGCCGTCGTGGCCGCGGTATATGCCATATTTGTTTCTGCCATCGTTTACCGCGAACTGACCCTAAAAAAATTCTATAAGGTCCTACTCAATGCTGGCCGCTCCACTGCGATGGTTATGTTCTTGGTCGGCTGCGCCATGGTGGCCGCTTGGCTGATTACCGTGGCGCAGTTACCGCAACAGCTAGCCGAATTGCTGGGGCCATTGGTCGACAGTCCACGTCTGTTGATGGCCGTTATTATGATCTTGGTACTGTGCGTTGGCATGGTAATGGATCTCAGCCCGACCATCCTAATCCTCGTGCCATTACTGATGCCTATTATCAAGATGGCAGGAATCGACCCAGTCTACTTTGGCCTAATGTTTGTTATTAATACGTCCATCGGACTCATTACCCCACCGGTTGGAACTGTGCTCAATGTGGTATGTGGCGTCGCTCGCGTACCAATGTCTACCGCAGTAAAGGGTGTTCTGCCCTTTATTGGGGCCTATATGGTGCTGTTGGCACTGTTCGTTGCTTTCCCAAGCATAATTACCGTACCAATGCAATTTGTGATTGGTAAATAAACCCCAGGAGAATATAAAAATGAAAAAGTTCCTAAAAGTTATAGGTATCGCATCTGCAATCGCGCTTTCCTCTTCCGCGGCCATTGCAGCAACAACCCTTAAGTTTGCTCACGCAGCCCCGGAATCGGATCTGCAGCAAACCATGGCGCAATTCTTCAAAAAAGAAGTTGAGGCCCGTTCTGATGGCGAGATTAAGGTCAACATTTTCCCACAGGGCCAGCTGGGTAATGATAAGCAGATGATTGACGGTACCCGCTCTGGTGTATTGGACATCTCAATGGTCGGCCTAAATAACTACTCGGGTTTATTGCCTGAATCATCAGCCTTCACCCTGCCGTTTATGTTCCCTACTCGGGACTCGGCCTACAAGGTATTGGACGGCAAGGTTGGTCAGGGCGTGTTGGAAGACATGGAAGACTTTGGCATTAAAGGTCTCGGTTATCCAGAAAACGGCTACCGTAATATGACCAACAATGTAGCACCGATACGGGTACCAGCAGACGTGAAAGGCTTGCAAATGCGCGTTAACGGTTCCAAAGCATTGAGCGACATGTTCTCAGAGTTAGGTGCAAGCCCACAGCAAATCCCAGTCGCTGAATTGTACACCGCTCTGGAAACGGGTGTGGTCGATGCACAGGATCATCCAATCGGGGTTACCTTGTCGTTCAAATTCTATGAAGTTCAGAAGTATTTGAGCATGACTCAGCACGCTTACTCTCCTCTGGTTGTCACCATGAACCTGAAGAAATTCAAAAACCTTAGCCGAGCTGAACGCAAGATCATCATGGAAGTGTCTGCTGAAGCCGTTGCAATGCAACGTGAACTAAGTATCGCCAAAGAAGACAAGATGATTGCGGACCTGGAAGCATACGGTATGAAAGTGAACACCGACGTTGATGGCGCTGCATTCCAAGCGGCTGTTGCCCCAGTATGGGCTGCATTCATCGCAGAGTATGGCGACGACATGATCAACAAGATTAAGGCCGCCTCTAAGTAAAAAATAGCTAATTGAGCCTTCCGCTCCACCAGCAAGTGCCGCCTGGTCTGTCTACACAGACCAGGCTCTTTTTTTAGAAATATCCGCGCTACCCAAATTATTAGTACCATCAAAATTATTAGTACCATCAAAATGATTAGTACCATCAAAATGATTAGTACCATCAAAATGATTAGTACCATCAAAATTATCAGTACCATCAAAAATTTCCAGTATGACCAAGTTCCCATTGGCTGGACCCGAGTAGAGACAATCAGATGTATACAGAACTTAAACAACGCGTACTCAAAGCCAACCTGCAATTGCCCGACTATAGTCTGGTGACCTTTACCTGGGGCAATGTCTCCGAAATTGACCGAGCGCTTGGGGTGATTGCCATCAAACCATCCGGCGTTTCTTATGCTAATATGGGCATTGACGACATCGTGATTGTCGATCTGAACGGCCATATCGTGGAAGGTAATTTACAGCCTTCTAGTGATACCGCCACCCATATTGAACTCTATAAAGCCTTTATCAGCATCGGCGGCATCGTCCATACCCATTCGCGTCATGCCACCGTTTGGGCGCAGGCCGGCTTGGATATCCCAGCATTGGGCACCACCCACGCCGACTACTTTTACGGCGATATTCCGTGCACAAGGCCATTAACGGCGAATGAAATTGCCAACGAGTACGAGGTCAACACCGGCCGGGTTATCATCGAGGAATTCGATCGCCGCCGGCTCGACCCCGTTGCCATACCGAGCGCCATCATTTCCGGACATGCGCCCTTCTCTTGGGGGAAAGATGCCTTCGATGCGGTACATAATGCGGTGGTGTTGGAAGAAATAGCGGCTATGGCCATTGCCACTCGAGCTCTGAATGCCAATATTCGCATTCAGCAAGAACTACTTGATAAACACTACAACCGCAAACACGGCAAAGATGCCTACTACGGTCAGAACTAGGATAAAGCAAGCTATGCATAAGGTCTTAGCATTGGACTTAGATGGCACAGTGCTCAACTCTGAGCACCGCATCAGTAACGAGTTGCGCGCTACCATTCAGGCGCTAAAGCCATACGTCCACGTGGTTTTGGTCACCGGTCGTCACCATACCGCAGCTAAGCCCTATTACGCTGAGCTGGAACTTACCTCGCCGATTATCTGCTGCAATGGCACCTATGTGTATGATTACGCCAATCAAGCGGTTATCGAGCACAATGCCATCGGTAAAGCTCAGGCGCGTGACTTCATCCAGATCGCCGAGGGCAACGACCTGAAGTTGGTGATGTATGTTCAGGACGCGATGCTCTACTCCCGCAGCCAACCAGTAGCCTATATGGATCGCTTGTTGCGTTGGGCAGAGACGGTGCAGATCGAACTGCGCCCGGATATTCGTCAGGTGGACAGCTTTATCGAGGAACTCGACAATACTGACAATATCTGGAAGTTTGTCATCGAAGGCACCGCCGTCAGCCATTTTGATCAACTCGATTTTATCCGCAACCACTTTTCCGGCGAGCGCTCCTGGATTGATCGCATCGATTATGCGAGCCAGGGCAACACCAAAGGCATCGCATTGGCCCGTTATGTTACCCAATTGGGCTACAGCGCCGACGATGTTGTGGCAATTGGCGACAACGACAACGACATCTCCATGCTTATGTATGCCGGCCTCGGCGTGGCCATGTTCAATGCCAGCGCTGCCGTCAAACAAGCCGCTCAACTGACCACAGTGGCCAGTAATGATGATGCACGGGTGCTCGCCGATCTGCTCAAAAACCTTTTCCCAGCCAAATAATACAACCAGGTGATACCATGTTAGTAGGACAGTTAGACAACACGATAGAGCACGGTTACTACCCAAAGATCATTACCGATGTGCTCGCCTATTTAACGACTTTGGAACTGGATACTCTTGCGTTCGGCCGTCATGAACTGCCGTTTTGCGCGTCAGATCGAGCCTGGTTTGTGATCTTGGAGTACCATACCCAGACAGCAGACAAGTTCCTACCGGAAGTTCACCGCTACCATTCGGATTTACAAATCATGCTGTCCGGGTCCGAAGTGATGACCTGGGCACTGGACACCGGTGACAGCGAAGCGGCGCAAGACTATCTGGTCGAGCGCGACCTGCAATATCTTAAGCCCGACAACCTTAAGCTCAACAGTTTTGTCGCGCTGGAAAATCAGTTTTATCTGTTCAGCCCCAATACCATCCATGTCAGCAATATAGTCGACGGCAGCCGCGCCAAGGTGCGCAAGCTGGTGGTTAAGATTCACAACGACCTGTTGGTGGCCTGAGTATGCATTACTATCTAGGGTTAGACTCCGGCGGCACCTTTATGAAGGCCGGTCTGTTCGATGCCAACGGCAAGCAATACGGCTTGGCGCGTATCTCGGTCAATGCAGTCAGCGAACAAGAGGGTTGGGTTGAGCGCGATTTGGACGAACTCTGGGCCAATGCCAGCACCGCAATTAGGCAACTGCTGACCGAGACCCAGGTGGCGCCAGGCGACATCAAGGGCATCAGTATTTCGGCCCAGGGCAAGGGGGTTTACCTGCTCGACAAGGCGGGCAATAATCTGCGGCCCGGCATCCTCTCTTCCGATGGCCGTTCCCTCTCGATAGTAAAGCAGTGGCAGCAAGAGGGTTTGCCGGAAAAAATATACCCGCTCACTTTGCAGACTCTGTGGACCGGCCACCCCGTCTCCATTGTCCGATGGTTGAAAGAAAACGAACCGGAGAACTATGCTAACATCGGTGCCATTATGATGGCCCACGATTACCTGCGCTATCGACTCAGCGGTGCTATTCACGCCGAGCTGACCAATATGTCGGAGAGCAACTTCTTTAATGCGCAAACTGGCGCTTACGATCGAACTCTGCTGGAGCTCTTTGGCATCGATGACGTGTGGGATGCCCTGCCGCCCATATTGAAACCCGACGCTCAGGCGGGCGTTATCAGCTCAGCGTCCGCACAACTAACCGGTCTAATGGCTGGCACCCCTGTTTTTGGCGGCCTATTCGATGTGGTTGCTACGGCGATCTGCTCTGGCATCAACGCCACTGAGGACAAACTCAATTATGTTATGGGTACTTGGTCGGTAACCTCGGGCATCGCCACGGAGATTAGCTCGATGGAGCACAACTTCGTCTATGGCCACTATGCCGTGGCTAATGAGTATATTATTCATGAAGCAAGCCCGACGTCTGCGAGTAACTATGACTGGTTTGCCAGCTACCTCAGTGTCAATGGGGAGGTCGATCATGCCGCTCTTCAGGCGGAAGTCGCAACACTGCCCGTCGCAGACAGCGCATTATTCTTTGTACCTTTCCTATTCGGGTCCAATATGGGTTTGGGCATTAAGTCTGGCTTCTATGGTCTGCAGTCGCACCACACCAAAGCCCACCTGGTACAGGCCATATGGGAGGGTATTCTGTTCTGCCATAACGTTCATTTAGAGCGGATGCGCACTCGCTTTCCAGCGTCACGAACACTAAGGGTCACCGGAGGTCCAACGGCGTCGAGCCATTGGATGCAAATGCTCGCGGACCTCAGCGGTATGACCTTGGAAATACCCAATATTGAAGAAACCGGGTCACTTGGCGCTGCTGCCATTGCGATGGTTGGTGCGGGCGAGCACGCCAGTCTGTATGACGCCCTGGCCGCGTTTGACACCGGCAGTCGACAGCACCAACCGAATGCGCAGCACTTCATGGCCTACCAGAAGAAATACCGGCGTTACCTAAAGTTGGTCGCCTTGTTTAAAGAATTTGAGGAATCTGCCCATGATTAGGCCACTGCTACAGATCGCATTGGATGCCACCGACTTGAATACCGCTCTGCAATCGGCGGCCAAGGTCTCCACCTTTGTCGATGTAATCGAAATTGGCACCATCTTGGCCTTTGGCGCCGGTGTCGGCAGCGTTCGGGCGCTGCGCGAGAGTTACCCGAACCATATCATCGTTTGTGACATGAAGATTACCGATGCCAGCGCCATACTGACGCGCCTGGCCTTGGAGCATGGCGCCAACTGGGTTACCGTCAGTGCCGCGGCACACATCGAAACTATTCGCGCCGCCAAGAAAGTGGCCGATGAGCTGGGCGGTGAGATACAGATTGAGCTCTATGGCCACTGGACCTTAGACGATGCTCAAGCATGGCTGGCGATGGGCATCACCCAGGCTATCTATCATCGCTCACGCGATGCTGAACTGGCCGGTGTAACCTGGACTGATGCCGACCTTTCACGTATGACGCAGTTGTCTAACCTCGGCATTGAACTCTCTATAACCGGTGGTATTGTACCGACAGATTTACCTCTGTTTAGACATTTACGCGTAAAATCCTTTATTGCTGGACGCGCACTGGCGGCTGAAGACGGCCCAGATATCGCCGCCCAGTTCCATCGCGCCATTGCGGAGAATTGGTAATCACTATGGGCGAACAGGTTAAGTCCTTATCTAAGGCACTCGCCGTATTGGACCTGCTAGGGCAACATCCTAACGGCGCATCATTGCAGCTTTTATCGGAGCAGACGGGGATCAACAAGACCTCCGTTCATCGCATGCTGGCTACCTTTGAGGAGTCTGGCTACGTGACTCAGGTCGCCACCAACAAAGAATATCGGCTCACCATGAAGTTGTTACATGTGGGTCAGGCAGCTATTAACGCCGATGTCACCGGCATCGTAAAACCGCATTTGGCTGTGCTGTTAAAAACCCTAAACGAAACTATTAATTTTTTATCCTTCGATAGTGACAGCATAATCTTTAAAGACAAGGTCGAACCCGTTTCATCCTCGTTTCGGACTCGAACCTATGTTGGTCTGCACTCCCCTATGTATTGCTCAGCGGCCGGGAAATGTTACTTGGCGTTTTCCTCAGACCGGGTACGTGAAGCCTATTGGCAACGCAATGCAAGTACGATGCGAAAATTGACTGACAATACCATCATCGAAAAAGTGCGTTTTTTTGAGGTATTGGATGAGATAAAAGAAAACGGTTTTGCCATTGATGATGAAGAAAACGAAGCCGGTATTTCCTGCGTTGCCGTGCCGATATGCGATAAGGCCGGCCATCCGACCTACGCAGTCAGCGTCTCGACCCTAACCCCCAAAATGCGCCAAAAAGGCTACGCCCAGTTCGCCGAAGAGATTAAAACGATCACCGGAGAACTGGAAGTAAAGCTATTCTAGAGGTCACTTATGTTTAGCAATCACAACAAATATCGCCTGGGTATATATGAGAAGGCAATGCCAACTGAACTTAGCTGGGCACAACGCTTTACCAATGCCAAGGCTGCTGGCTTTGATTTTTTAGAAATCTCGGTTGATGAGACCGCAGAGCGACGTGCTCGATTGGATTGGAGCGATGACGAAATCTACGCTCTGCGCCGCTTGAGCGAGCAATATGAACTGCCATTGCAATCGATGTGCCTCAGTGCACACCGCAAATATCCTTTTGGTTCAATAGACGATGGCATTCGTGCAGAGTCCTTAGTAATCATGGCAAAGGCGATCACTCTGGCCTACAAACTTGGTATCCGCTGCATTCAGATGGCCGGTTATGATGTGTATTATGAAGCGCAGTCGGAACAGACCCACTTGCGCTTTATCGACGGCATGCAGCAAGCCACCAAAATGGCCGAGCGTGCCGGCATTATGCTTGGAGTCGAAATCATGGATACTCCGTACTTAAATTCACTGAGTAAATTTGAGATCCTCAAGCGCGAGATCCCGTCGCCCTATTTCATGGCCTATCCAGACGTCGGCAATATTTCCGGCTGGAACCATGATGTTTGTACCGAACTCAAGCTGAGCCAAGACCATCTGGTGCAGATCCACCTTAAGGATACTCTGCGCGTCTCTGGGACCAGCAAGGGTCAGTTCCGCGATCTGGTTATTGGCGAAGGTCAGGTTGACTTCCACGCCATCTTTAAAACGCTAAAAAACATTGATTATGCGGCACCAATGGTGATAGAAATGTGGGCTCAAAACGATCAGTGGTTTGAGGATATGGTTGCCGCCAAAACAAAGTTGCAGCAAATTGCCAACAGCGTTGGCTTTGAATTGTAAAACAGACACTCACTGCCTTACCGGCCAAGGAATGTAAAGTATGAATCAACTCGCCCAATTACGTGAATTCACTACAGTTGTCGCTGACACCGGTGAAATCGATGCCATTAAGCAGTACCAACCCCAAGATGCTACGACCAACCCTTCGTTGATCTTAAAAGCCGCCCAGATTCCGGCCTATGCACCCCTAATTGACGCCGCCATCGCTTGGGCAAAAGGCCAA
>Ga0075467_10003936_pt1 | contig 11189 bp, 5 predicted proteins | sample DEB08_DNA_9_FD_75067 | JGI IMG/M metagenome (GOLD analysis project Ga0075467, IMG submission 75067) | Aqueous microbial communities from the Delaware River and Bay under freshwater to marine salinity gradient to study organic matter... | ecosystem: Environmental > Aquatic > Marine > Coastal ...
AAGACGAGAAAAAGTACAGGAAGCACCCGCCTCTATTTCTGTTTTCAATGCTAGAAAATTGGAGGCATCGCCAAATGATAATCCTGTTAGAAATTTGATTTCTGCTCCTGGGGTGACCATCCAACAACAATCGGCAGGGAGAATTAATATCCAACTACGAGGAGATGGTGGACTCTTTGGCTCTGCCTCTTTTCCTATTCTAGATTACCGTTCTTTATCTGGTCCAGGTTTAGGTACTTTTGACGCACTCAATTCGCCTTTGAATAATCTGGATATTGACCGAATAGAGGTGGTTCGAGGGCCAGGTTCTGCACTTTATGGACCTGGAGTAACCTCAGGTGTTGTGCATTTTATTTCTAAATCCCCTATTGATAAACCAGGAACGGCTATCGAATTATTAGGCGGGGAATTAAATACTTTTGGGATTACCGCACGACATGCGACTAAGATTTCCGACAAATTTGGTTTTAAAGTAAATGCAGTATTGAAACGAGGGGATGAGTTTACATTGGACCCAAATGACCCTGACGATGCGGCACAAATTGCTAAATTTCAAAAAACGGTTTCTGCGCCTGCCATTACGGATGGCATCGTCGATGCTACACAACCAGGTCGATTGCTATTAGAAGAACGGGATTTAGACCCTGATGGCGATGGCAATGTCATGCAAGATTTTTGGAAGCAATTTTCCTTAACTACTACCTTAGAGTTTAGACCACAAGATGACCTTTCGGTAAATCTTTCTGGTGGGGTAAATGCCGCCTCTGCGGTTTTTTATAATTCTCAAGGGGAAGGTTTATCTCAAGCTACCGAAACGTGGGTACAGGCTAGGATGCAAAAAGGAGGTTTATTTGCCCAAGCATTCTATTTGGGAAATACGGGCGGTACAGACGATAACCCAACTTTTTTATACCAAACGGGAAATAGTACGGGCGTTGCAAGAAAGCAATTAGAGGCACAAATCCAATATAATTTTGATACGCCCAGTTTTTTAAATGCAAACTGGACCGCAGGTTTTGATTATAGAAACTCTATCGCTGATACCAAAAATGAAGTGTATGGTCGAAATGAAGAAGACGATGATTTTGGTATAATAGGCGCTTATGTACAAGGTAAGTTTGCTTTAGGGGATAAACTAGATTTAGTTTTGGCAGGTCGTGGAGACCGATTTAATTTTACAGAGGAGACTTCTTTTTCTCCGAGGGCAGTTTTGGTTTATAAACCTTCTCCTAAACATACTTTCCGTTTTGGCTATAACCGAGCAGTAGGTGCGCCTTCTCAATTACAAGTCAATATTGACTTCCCCGTATCAACTATAGTACCTGGTGTTATGGATATTTGGTTGGTTGGAAATAAGGAGGAACAGACTTTCAATAATCCAACTATAGAATTGAATAGCTTGTTAGGTGGTTTTCCTGACCTTCCGATAGGTACGCCCGGTTTCCCAAATGCTTATACCTACGGTGCTGTAGCCACACCAACATTAGAAGCATTGATTCCAGGAATTGCAAGTGCTTTACAAGCAGGAGGTTCGGATGAGGCGACGGCTAATGCCATTGCAGGGGCTATTCAAGGTTATTTAGTAAACCCTGCTAATACACCTGATGGTTACTCTGGTACTTTCTTCGGTTATAATGCTTTTAATGGCAATCCATTGGGTATTACAAATGCACCACAAGCAGTTTTAAGAACAGAAGATACTTGGGAATTTGGTTATAAAGGCTTGATTGGTGATAAACTAGGCGTGAGTTTAGATATTTATAATAGAAAGATTGATGGCGCTACGCTATTTACGGCAATTAGTCCAACTTATTCCCTAGTTGACCCTAATCTTGGAACAGATTTAGGAAATGCCGTTGCGACTACTGAATTAAGAGATTTTATTTTTACTACTTTGGGCGGCGACCAAAATCCAGCTGCTGGACCAACAGCGGACGGATTAATCCCTGTTATTAATGGTGCATTTGTAGCGGGTGGCGAAGGTTATGCTGCTGCCATCGTCGATTTATACCCTATAATAGGGGCAACACCAACGGACAATGTTCCCGATAATGGCATTACCCATATTGCCGCAGGATATAGAACCTTTGAGGCTTATGACTACACAGGCGTTGACCTTGGATTAGAATTTTATGCAAATGAAAATTTATCTTTTTATGGAAATTATTCCTATATCTCGGATAATATCTTTAACCCAGCAATTAAAGGAGCGGATGGAGCAACGGAAACCACTTCTATTGCAGCTCCGCAAAATAAGGTTCGATTAGGCGCGAATTATACACCAGCAAAAGGATTAAGAGGAAATCTCTCTATTCAGTATGATGAGTCTTTTATGGCTTTATTAGGGCAATTTTCTGGAGATACTGGTAATAGGACCCTAGTTGATTTGGGCTTAGGGTATAAATTCAATGATACCATTACGTTTGACATTTCGGCACAAAATTTATTCAACAATGAATATCGCGCCTATCCATTATTTCCTAAAATTGGAAGACGGGTGTTGGCTAAGTTGACTTTTAATTTTGCGGGGAAAGAATGAAGATGATTGTTTAATGGCTTGATTGTTTTTGTGACATTTACAAAACAATCAAGCCATAATAGTTTTCAATTGTCTTGGTAATTTGCGAGTGACATCTGGCAACATAAGACTTAAACATCTATAACAAGCTTATCCAACTTTGCTCTAGAAACGCATAGACACATTTTCTTTCCTGCCATTTTTTCGGTTTCACTCAAGACAGAATCTCTATGGTCAACTTCTCCTTCAACAACATTGGCAATACAGGTGCCACAAGTTCCTTGCAAACAAGTATAATCTACTTTAATATTATTGAGTAGCAACGCATCTATAATGGTTAAATCTTTTTCAACCGTAATCGTTTTTCCCTTTTTATTCAGTACCAATTCAAATGCTTTGGTTGGAGCAAATTCGTTAAGATTTAGGGAAAAAAGCTCTTGTTTGATTTGTTCTGGTTGCCAGCCCAATCCTAGCGCAGAATCCTTCACCCAATTATTGAAACCACTTGGGCCGCATACATACACCAAAGACTCCTTATCTGGTGTTGCCAAAACCCTTGATAAATTAATGGCGTTCTTTCCGTTTTTATTCAAATGAATTTCTACGTTAGGTGCAAAAGACCAATGTTTTAATTCATATTGAAAGGGAATGTTTTCAATTGCCTTCGCACATATATGCAATTCAAAATGCTTTTCTAATTCCGCTAAACGATGTGCCATAGATAGTAAGGGTGTAATGCCAATTCCCCCTGCAATCAATGTGTATTTTTGCACCTGTTCATACAATACAAAATTGTTTTTTGGACGGGAAATGGTTAAGCCATCGCCAACAGAAAGTTCATGCATTTCTTTCGAGCCACCTTTTCCATTCGGTTCTAATTTTACCGCAATCTGGTATTGGTGCCTGTCATAAGGAGGATTGACCAAAGAATAGGCTCTGGTTTTACCACTAGGAAGGGTAATCATAATATGTGAACCAGCAGTAAATTTAGGTAATTTTTCCCCATCTAAAGCTTTAAAACTAAAATGTTTGATGTCTTTAGCCGTGTCATTGATAGCAGTAATTTCAACTTTAATCGTCCTATTTTCTTTAGCACTTTTTTCAATCACTTTCTCCAAAAAATGCTTGTCCAGTACCTCAAATGCTGATTTTTCGGGAATCGCTTGTTTTTTAAAAACGCCATTTGCTAATTCCAGCACAGCTTTGTATTTAAACCAAGGAATGTGGGGCATGAAATGATGAAAATGATGATTTGCTTGTCCTAAGAGCGATTTAAGAAAAAAGAAATTACCTTTAATTTTGAACGTAGCTTGAAAAGGATGATTTTCCCATATTTCTCCATCTTCATGTTGTATGGTTGAAAAAAAATAAGCAATATAGGCTAGCCCTAAACGATTCGGAATAAAAAATAATATCAGAAATTCATACCAATAGGGACTCGTCAACCAATAAATATTAAATGCTGCACTTATCAGCAGAATTCCTAGAATATTCAATTTCATTTTGGTTGGCGTTCTTTTCCATATCTTAAAAAACAGCCAATACCCCAATAGAATATCAGGGACTAATAGAACTAAATATCCAAATGGGAAGTAGTGGGTAGGCAGGTGTACCAATAATTCATCGGGGTCCAAATCTTTGTTACCTACGTATCGGTGATGGGTCATGTGGATATAGCGATAACCAGCGGCATTATTCCCTGGCGTTAATAAAAAGGCAGCTATCGTTCCTAATAAATCATTCATAAAGGGATTAGAAGACAAGGCTTTATGGGAAGCATCATGTAATGGCGTGAAAGCGGTATAGAAACCAAAAATCATAATAGGATAAATCATCCATAAGGGAACATCGTAAGATAAATGCATAAAAATACTTCCAAAAACACAAGTGTATGCAAAAATGATTAGCCCAATTTGATGGACTGAAAATAGCGGTATGGATGCCACTTCCTTGTATTGAGGGTCATTGACTACTTGATTGATGGCGGCTCTTAATTCGAGATGATTTGGCGAACTATTCATATTCTATATTTTAGAGGTCAGAAGTCAGACCACTTTGTTGTCAGACCGTCTTCGACTGTCAGAAAAGACTCATTGTTATTCGTCTGACGTCTGATTTCTTAGTTTAGATAATGGTTTAGACAAATTTAACCATTAGGATAAAGGAATTATAGACCCTTGTGTCCAAAATCAATTATTCTAGAAGTCAGACCGACTTCGTCTGTCAGACCACTTCGTTGTCAGACTATACCTTTCTACCAACGTCTAGCATCTGACAATCATCGAAGATGATGTTCTGATAGCGTAGCGGTCTGACCTCTGACAGTAAAACGGTCTGACTTCTGACCTCTGACTTCTAGCCTTAAGCTTGGGAAGACTTCAATTGTTTCAGCATATTATAGAGTTCTTCCACATAATTGTTTAGCCAATTATAGGTATAGTTTTCAGAAGAGATTTGTAACAGGAAATTTTCAGAGAAGAAATGTAAAAATGTTTGGACAAAAAATCTATTTTGAGTTAATCCAAAAAAATCTACCCATAAATCTAATGCCGCTATTGAATAGATGCCAAATGCTTTTTCAAAACACTTTTTATGATTGGGTTTATCTCGATTGAGTCGTAGTTGTTTATGAAATAAAAAATCAGTTTTATACGCCAATAATAAATGAATGTAGTCAGGGCGAATGTTTTCACATTTGCTAACTTCTTGGGAAAATGCTTCCACCCTATCTAAATGATAATTGAGTAATTCCGCCTCAAAAATAGCTTTATCCCCAAAGTAATGATAAAAAGACGATTTACTTTTTTTTATGGTGAATGCGATTGACTTTATACTTAAACTATTAAAGCCATTATTAGCTACCATTTGGTAACCTTCTGTTACCCATTCCTGTTTTTTTTGACTTTTCATGATTGAAATGATTGTTAGATTGTCTGATGGCTAGATTGTTGGGTCAACATCATGTCAACAATCTAGCCATCAAACCATCACCCTATCGATTCCGTAGCAATCAAACCTCCATACTCCAAAGATAAATGCCGATGATGCCCAATAGCCGCATATTCTTCCGAAGTGGACATTTCAATAAAAGCCTCTTTAGAAGGATAATAAACCACTAAAAATCGGTCGGGTTGGTTGTCGTAATCTCCGATAACTGTTTTCTTAACATTGCCTGCCCAAATGGCTTTACCACCTACTTTTTCTAAAAGTGGCGTAACGTGTTTGGAGTAAGTATTATAGGCTTCTTCGCCCGTTCTGCCATCCTCCGTTTGGTCCTTAAACTTTAAAATATTCACCATCACCAAAGGTGTTTGAGATGGATAGTTTTCAATAAAATCTACAAAGTTTTCTTTGGGGGCTAGTACTTGATTTGTTAAGTTCATTTTTATGATTTTAGGTGACAGGAATCAGGAGTCAGGGGTCAGATTCAGCAAACTGACACCTGACTCCTCACACCTGACCCCTCAATTAATTTAGCCAATAAGCAAACTCATCCTCCTTCGTCTTCGGCTCATTCAAATGCTTATCAATAGGAATTGGAGAAGACAAAGCACCTTCCCAAAGCGGCTTGGCTTGTTCGGCTAAAAAAGTAGTTAGTAAAGTATTCAATTCATTCGTTTTTTGGACGTTTTGGTCAATTAAATTATTTTGCTCTGTCGGGTCATTTTTTAGGTCAAACAGCCATTTCTTTTTTTGTTGTTTATCCCAAAGTAATTTCCAATCGTCTTTTATGACTTGGGAAAAAGTGCCATTTTTAGTAAATAAGGGACGGCTTGGAACGCCTGTTTTTACCCCCGTTAAATAAGGTAGCATATTTATGCCATCCATTTTTCGGTCAGTCGGCAAAGTCGCACCTGCCAATGCACCAGCCGTAGCAAAAATGTCAATATTAGACACTCGTCCATCATATACCTGTCCAGCAGGAATGCTATCGGGATAATTGACAATAAAAGGCACATGAATACCGCCTTCAAAAAGTGTTATTTTCCACCCTCGATAAGGTTTATTGACATCGGGCAAACCAACATAATGAGGCGCACCATTATCGCAAGTAAAAATAATTATCGTATTGTCCGCAATGCCATTATCTTTCAATGCTTGTCGGATTTTACCTACTCCCCTATCCACGGTCATCACCATAGCCGCTTGCACTCTTTCTGCGTGGTCGTCGATGTAGTCCAATTTATCGTAATCCGATTTCAAGGCTTGCAAAGGCGTGTGTACTGCCCAATACGCTAGGTATAAAAAGAAGGGTTGGTTTTTATTTTTTTCAATCACTTTGACGGCATTATCCGTAAAATAATCGGTCAGGTGTCCATCAGGTTCAAATCGACCGCTATCATTATGTCGAACAGCGTAGGGCAAATTGGCCCATAAAAATTTATCAATCGGGTCATGAGGGAGTTTGGCATTGACCACATTCGGGTCGTCTTCGGGCAGGAAAAAACCGCCCGCTTCCAACCATAAACTTTCATCAAACCCTTGATTGGTTGGTTTAAATTTCTCTGTAGCCCCTAAATGCCATTTGCCAATATGGACGGAATGATAGCCCTGTGGTTTTAATAATTCTGGTAAAATAATTTCCGAAGGTGGCAGTCCCATTTCAGTTGTTTCTGGTAGCTTTTCATCCACCGCCGCATCATAAATAGGCGGTGGGTCACTACCTTGAGTCATCTCCGCTATCAATTTCCCGAAACCTTTGCTCGTAGGCGTAAATTCAAAGCCAAAGCGAGTGGAATATCGCCCCGTTAGCAAGGAGGCTCTAGAGGCAGCACAAACTGCGGTAGTCGCATAGCCATTTTTACACAAGACCCCATCTGCTGCCAATTGGTCAATATTCGGTGTTTTAAATTCCCCATTCCCCATACCTCCGCCATAAGAACTGACTTCATTAAAGCCCATATCATCTACCAAAATCACAATGACATTTGGTTTGTCAGATGTTCTGCTGGTCGGTCCATCTTGCCAAATTATGGGTTGGTTTGGACCTATTGGATTTTTAAAACTATATATGATGCCGGGCATTCGATGCCAGTTGTAGTGAAACCAGACTCTGCCTGTTATGGCTATTAGGGCTAGGATACCTAAAGTGATTAAGAGCTTTTTTTTCATTTTTGCTTTGATTGAAAGAATTGGAGGTAATGTTGTCCGTCAAGGCAAATATAGTATTTTGGAATTGAAAATTATAGTAATTTAGGTTTTAAAACCTATTTGTTTAAGATCTGGCAAACCATAGCTATCATTTCCTCTCTTTTTTCCTCTAAAATAGAATACCAAACACAAGCCATTTAGTCTTTAGATGTATGAACAAAGACGTCCGTCTGCAAGTCAAGATATGCTAAACATTCTCAACTCCTCCTCCCTCTAAAACCACCCCTCATTAGCTTACCCAATAGATTTTTTCACCAATTCACAATAAATAAATCATTTTATTATATAAAAATCTATTTTTTTATTAATTTTAGGTTTATAAACCTAATTAAATTTGTAAAAACGACTCTAATTCAAATTTAATCATTCAAATTAGGTTTAAAAAATATTCATTTTATCAAATCTCACTTAATTTATGAAACGATTAACTTTACTAACAGTATTATTTATAGCTCTTGGAAGTCTGCTTGTTCAAGCTCAAACCACCGTTAGCGGTGTCGTAACAGACGCAGAATTAGGTGACCCTTTAATTGGGGCCAACTTGATTATTCAAGGCACTTCCGTAGGTACTAGTACCGATTTAGATGGTAATTTTTCGATTACCAGCGATACGCCTTTGCCTTGGACTTTGGAAGTCAGTTATACGGGTTTTGCTAACCAAATTATTCAAGTAACTACTGCACAATCTGGCATGTCCATTGCCCTTGCATCGAGTGCTTTGATTGGGCAAGAAGTCGTCGTTTCTGCCTCCAGAAGGCGGGAAAAAGTCCAAGAGGCACCTGCCTCTATTTCTGTTTTCAATGCCCGAAAATTGGCCGCATCCCCTAACGAAAATCCTGTTAGAAATTTAATTTCTGCGCCTGGGGTAACGATTCAGCAACAATCTGCAGGAAGGATTAATATTCAGTTACGTGGAGATGGTGGGCTTTTTGGTTCTGCCTCTTTTCCGATGTTAGATTATCGCCCTTTAGTGGGTGCTGGTACAGGTACTTTCGATGCCTTAAATACACCATTGAATAATATTGATATAGAACGAATAGAGGTGGTCAGAGGTCCGGGGTCTGCACTTTATGGGCCTGGAGTAACGGCGGGAGTTATTCATTTTATTAGTAAATCGCCGATTGATAAACCAGGAACGACTGTTCAGTTGACAGGTGGCGAATTGGGTCAGTTTGGGGTGTCCGCCAGACATGCCACTAAAGTTTCTGATAAATTTGGGTTTAAATTAAATGCTACCTACAAACGAGGAGATGAATTTACGCTAGACCTAAATGACCCAGATGATGCGGCTAGAATTCCGCTTTACCAAAAACAAGTCTTTGCACCAGCTATAGCGAATGGTGTGGTTGACCCGACTCAACCCGGCAGACTTTTATTGGATGAAAATGATTTGGACCCAGATGGTGATGGAAATCCACTACAATCCGATTTTTTCAATACCGCAATTACTGGAACATTAGAATTTAGACCGCAAGATGATTTATCTGTCAATGTTTCAGGTGGCTATAATACAGCATCTGGAATTTTCTTTAACAACCAAGGAGAAGGTTTGGCGCAAAATGCGACCACTTGGGGACAAGCAAGAATGCAAAAAGGGGGCTTATTTGCACAGGCATTCTTTGCCAATAATAATGGTGGTTCTGACGACCGACCTAACTTTTTGTACCAAACGGGTAATCAAACCAAGAATGCCAGTAAGCAATTTGAGGCACAGGTGCAATATAATTTTGACCTACCCGGTTTCTTAAATTCTAACTGGACGGCTGGTATTGATTATAGAAATGCCTCCAATGATACGGGAAATACCTTATATGGACGAAACGAGGACGATGATGATTTCAATATTGTTGGTATTTATTTACAAGGTAAACTAGCGCTAGCAGAAAAACTGGATTTAGTGGTAGCAGCTAGAGGAGACCAATTTAATGCGATAGATGAAACGGGTTTTGCGCCTAGAGTAGCATTTGTTTATAAAGCCTCCCCAAAGCATACTTTCCGAGCGAGTTATAATAGAGCCATTGGCACGCCTTCTCAATTAAATTTGAATATTGATTTTCCATTGTCCACCATCGTTCCTGGTGCTTATGATATTTGGTTAACAGGCAATAAAAATGCCACCACTTTTGGGGCTAATCCGCAAATGTCTTTTAATGGAGCTTTGCCTTTCCCAGATATTCCTTTAGGCACTCCTGGATTACCTTTAGGTTTTGTGCAAGGAGCAGTTACCCAAGCTGCGGGGCAACAAATTTTGACAGGCGTTGCCACTCAATTGACCATGGCTAATCCTGCATTTGCAGCTTTGATTCCAGGCATCAACGAATTTCTAACCAATCCTGCCAATTTTGCTACTGGCACAACGGGTACTTTTGCTGGCTTAGACCTATTAACTCAACAGCCACTAAGTGGGGTTACGAATGCTCCTCAAGCCACTTTAAGAAAAGAGGATACTTGGGAATTTGGCTATGTAGGATTGATAAAAGATAAATTACGAGTTTCTTTGGATGTGTATAATAGAACAGTAGATGGAGGAACCCTCGTTGCAGCATTGGCCCCTTCTTTTGGTTTACAAGGAATCGACGCTTTAGGAATGGATTTAGGAGCAGGAGTTGCGGCTCAATTAACGCCCTACTTGATAGAACAGCTAACCCCCTTAGCACCTGCTTTACCTGTTCCAGTTGAGCAAGTAGCAACACAAATCGCTGGTGCTTATGCGGCAGGATATACGCAAGGTGGAAACGGATTTGCCCAAGGCATTGCCCCCTTAGCCAATAACTTCATTTTAGCTACCGTTCAAGCTGAAAGTGCGCCAGATAATGGAGTTACACATATCCCAACAGGCTACAAGACTTTTGAATCTTATAGCTACACGGGTATGGATATAGGCTTGGAGTATTATATCAAGGACGATTTTTCGGTCTTTGGTAATTACTCCTATATTTCCGAAAATATGTTTGAAACAGTTATTAAAGGTACAGATGGTCAAACGGGGCTCAATACTATTTCTACGCCTAAAAATAAATATAGATTGGGGGCAAATTATGGTAGCGCAACGGGGTGGAGGGCCAATTTATCTTTCCAACACAATGATTCTTTCCTTTCCTTTGATGGACAGTTTTCAGGACAAACCGATGAACAGAATCTTGTTGATTTAGGGATTGGCTATAAGTTTGATTTTGGATTGACTATTAGTGCAGGTGCTCAAAACTTATTTAATAACGAATATAGAGCATATCCAAATATGCCTAAGATTGGCAGACGTTCTTCTATTACTTTGACTTATGATTTTGGTGGAGGGGATAGATAATGTTGAGGTCTTGGATAGATTTAGATATGCCAAAACTTTGAGATTTGGCATATCTTTATTGAGCCTAAAAAATCATCATTTTAATGAGTTTTATATCGCAATTTCTCTTTTTGAGGAATTGCGATTTTTTTTAAATTATCTCAATCTCAATAACTGTTTCTACACTCTATTGAACATCACTATTATACCAAATCGGAGAAGACCAAGCCCGTTCCT
>Ga0075467_10003937_pt1 | contig 11187 bp, 11 predicted proteins | sample DEB08_DNA_9_FD_75067 | JGI IMG/M metagenome (GOLD analysis project Ga0075467, IMG submission 75067) | Aqueous microbial communities from the Delaware River and Bay under freshwater to marine salinity gradient to study organic matter... | ecosystem: Environmental > Aquatic > Marine > Coastal ...
GGGCTGTGCGGCCTGCGTTCAAACCCTACGGGTTCTCGTCCCGCTGATTGAGCAACGTCTATAAAGCAAATCACCCCAACTCTCGATATAGAGAGCTGGGGTGAAATGGCAACCCGTACGGGACTCGAACCCGTGTTGCCGCCGTGAAAGGGCGGAGTCCTAACCACTAGACGAACGGGTCGCGGTTGTGGTGCGCCATGGCGCGGCGGGAAAATGCCAGAAGTTGGCAGTATGGCAAGGAAAAATACTGCAAAATAATTTAAACCCTGTTTGCCACAACTTTTCCCCTTTTAAGAAAGACTTCATTTGTCTAGAGCTGTTCCCGTGAACGATGTGAATTACCAGTATCGCGGCCGCCAGATTTTCGAAGTGGAGATCCAGGAGCTCCAAAATGTTTCCGCTTCACTGGGTGATTCTTTTGCCCAGGCCATTGAAATACTTAGAAGCTGCCTCGAGCAAAAAGGAAAAATCGTTGTGGTAGGTATTGGTAAATCGGGCAATATCGGCCATAAAATCGCCGCCACCTTCAACTCCACCGGGGCAACCGCCGTTGTCTTGAACTCACAGAATGCCCTCCATGGCGATCTTGGTATCATCTCGGATGATGACGCCATTATCGCCCTCTCCTACTCCGGCGAAACTCCTGAATTGCTTGATTTATTGCCCTTCATCAAACGCTTCGATGTCAACATCATCAGTATCACTGGCAAGGCCGGGTCAACTCTCGACAAGCAAAGCGACGCCACCCTACTGACCGAAATCACCCGGGAAGCCTGTCCTCTGAATCTGGCCCCCACTTCGTCATCCACCGCCATGCTGGTAATGGGCGATGCACTCGCCATGGTTCTTCTCGAGTCTCGCGGCTTCACTGAGGAGGACTTCTCGAAATTCCACCCAGGAGGCTCTCTTGGCCGCGCACTTCTCACTACGGTCAGCGATGTCATGCGAACTGGCGATTCCCTCGCCATGATCAAGCCCACTGATACCGTCCAAGACGCACTTTCGCATATGAATACATCCCGCAGTGGCGCCTGTGTCATTACTAATGATGATGACTTGATGGTAGGTATTTTCACTCACGGCGACTTCGCTCGTTCCTTCCAGGAAAACCCCGATATCGGTAACCTCCCGGTCAGCCGGTTCATGACCACGGCTCCTATTACACTGTCATGCGATGCACTCGCCGCCGAAGCCATAACCACCATCGGATCACACCGAATCGATGATATTGTCGTTTTGGACCAGAATGGCAAACCTGTCGGACTCATTGACACCCAAGATTTTGCCCGACTCAAACTCATCTGACCATGAACATAGCGGAACGATATTTCACCTTCTTTACTGTTTGCACAATAGCACTTAGCTCCTGCGGAGGTCCTGACCCATCCAAAGCACCTGTGATTGATACTCCCGCTGGTGCCAGAATCGACCTGAGCAAGCTATCTCTGCAGATCGACAACGCCCAGCTAAACAGAGAGAATGAAAATGAGTATTCGCTCGGTTTTGATTACACGGTCGACAATCAGGCGGGCGGAAACATTGTGTTCCCATGCCTCTATAACCAAACCGATGCCTTGATCGAAGTCAATCTGAGCGATAAGGATGGCAACGCCCTTGTTCTTGGCAAACGCCCTCTTGAAGGACTGACGCTGACCGAGCCAAGGCCACTGCGTATCCCCATTGGAAAAACAACCCGAAGCTATCAGGTTCCCGTGATGCCAGAGCTTCGGGAACAGGGGGACCCCGTCAATATCCGGGTAAGGCTACACGCTCCTTCACGATATGATGAACTGCGCAGCAGTATTGAGGCCCCCAGAGTTGAAGCCTCTTGGCCATGATCAGATACAAGAATCTCCCAACTTCAAACTTGCAACTTCCCCTTCCCCGAGCAGACTCCGCCACGTCCTAATTACTTATCACCACTTTTCAACTATGCCATCCATTGTAGCAACCAACGTCAAACGCGGCCAATGTATCAAATACGAAGGCGAGACCGGAATCGTTCTCAATCTTGATCACCGTACTCCCGGTAAGGGCAACGCCCTCATTGCCGCGACCATCCGTTCCTTTCAGAGCGGAAAAACCAAGAGCATCCGATTCGCATCCAGCGACAAGGTGGAAATTGTAGACACCGATCGTCAAAAACTTGAGTTCTCCTACTCAGACCCGAGTGGCTTTCACTTTATGGACATGAACACCTATGAGACAGTCACACTGGATGAAGGACTTATCGGTGACAACAAAGACTATCTCATTGAGGGAATGATGACAGAAATTCTCTTCATCGAAGGCAACCCCGTCACTGTCGATGTCCCCTCCGTGGTCGAGCTCACCGTTACCGAATCATCAGAGGGCATCAAGGGAGACACCGCCAACAATCCAACCAAGCCGGCTAAACTAGAAACCGGGCTCGTCGTTCAGGTTCCCCTGTTCGTCAAACCGGGTGACAAGCTCAAGATCAACACTACCGACCGTAGTTACTCCGGCCGCGCCAATTAGTCATTCCTTTCTCAATTCGAGCAGCGATCTGTTTCACCAAACAGGTCGCTGTTTTTGTTTGCCCCCCCGGCAAGCTCCTCATAACCTCTCCCATCTCGCCGCCCTGGTGGCGCGCTCCCCACTTCCCCACTTCCCCACTTCCCCACTTCTCAACTATCTCTCATGACATGGGACGAACAATTTCTTAAACTGTTCCGCAACTGCGTGGAAAAATATCGCGGTGGCAATGATGACTATCACTCATATTATGAGCCGGACGACATCACCTTCCTAAAGTCCATCGGCTGTAAACCCCGCGAGCTATTCGACTTTGTCGAAGATCTTGTAGACGATGGTGCGCCTAGTGAATCCTGCGCCCTACTGATAGCCGCGGTAAGACGCGATTATCTGTTGATCAAACAAAAAGGTGTTCTCAGCAAACACGAGATCAGCATTGCGAATTTGCCCACTTTTGGTGATACCCTAGACGGCATGGCCTATTTCCCCCGTATTCTCAGCAAGGCCAGAGCCAAGCTCCTTGGAGAACTTGATCCAGACATCATGTATGGCTGCGGCGGCGACCGTAAATTCCTCCGTGACCACGGCGACATCCACCCTGCCGACTTCCTCCGCCACGTCTGGGCATCAGGCAATGATGACACCTACATCATCGAATATCTTCGGGCACAGAACCCCGAAGCATGACCGTCCCGGTCATGACCTCTCCCCTCCCGCCCCAGCGGCACACCTCATCCCATTTCCCAATCCCAACTTTCCAATCCCAACTTCCCAATTAACCATGTCCAAAGATTACCAAGGAGAACAAATTCTCGTCGTCACCCGTGCCCTTTTTGACAAGCTCGGCGATTTCCAAGGAATCAATACCAAGGTCGAGCATTTCCTGCCCACACTTCTCAATCCAGAGAACAATTTCTTTACGGATCGCGGGGCCGCTGAAGGCGACCCGTCTCACAAACAACTCATCCCCTACTGCATTTTCCGGGTGAAGAATGGAACGGAGACACGCTACCTCCACTACACCCGAGGTAAATCAGGTGGCGAGTCCAGGCTCCACGCACAGGTGTCCATCGGAATCGGCGGCCACATCAACCCCGTCGACCAACGTGAAGACCACCTCGGTATCGACACTTACATGGCTGGTGTCGAACGCGAGATCGATGAGGAGCTCAACATCGGCGGTGGCCACAGCAACAAGATTGTTGCGCTGCTCAATGACGACTCCAATTCGGTTGGCCAAGTCCACCTGGGAGTTGTTCACATGATCGACTTGGAAACCGACGACGTCAGCGCCAACGAGGACGCTATCGCCAACCTCGCCCTTTGCACTCTCGAGGATCTACGGGGACCCCTCTATGAGCGGCTCGAGACCTGGACTCGCTGCTGTGTAGACCTGCTTGAGGATTTGTAGCCCAACAGACAGCCTCCGTGTGCTATTTGACTTAATCCCCATTTACCGGAAGATCACGCGCCCTGATTAATTTGAATTGTCGAAGGCCTTCGCTTGCAAGCAGAGTGGCTCTGTGCTAAACGACACGGCGTCATGCCTGTAGCAACTCCTGAACAATACGCCGCCATGCTCGATGCCGCCCAACAGGGAGGCTATGCATACCCCGCCATCAACGTTACCTCCATCACCACCATCAACGGAGCCCTTAAAGCGTTCTCCGAGTCTGGTTCCGATGGCATCATCCAGGTCTCCACAGGCGGTGGTGGCTTTGCCTCAGGTACAGCCGTTGCCGACGATGCCTTTGGTGCGATCGTACTCGCCGAGGCTACACACTTACTCGCTGAGAAATACGACATCCTGATCGGCCTGCACACCGACCACTGCCACCCGCAGAAAGTCGACGGATTCCTCCGTCCGCTTCTTGACGCCTCCCGTAAGCGTATTGCAGAAGGCAAAGGTCCTCTGTTTCAATCGCACATGTTTGACGGCTCCGTCGTCGAACTCGCTGAGAACCTTGAAATTTCCAAATCACTGCTCGCCGAATGCGCTGAGCTCAATATCATCCTTGAGATTGAGGCCGGTTGTGTTGGCGGTGAGGAGGACGGCCACGACACCTCGGGCCTGCCCGCTGAAAAACTCTACACCTCCACCGAAGACATGGTTCAGGTATACGAAACCCTGAATGGCATTGGCCGCTTTATGTTTGCCGCTACCTTTGGTAACGTCCACGGCGCTTACAAACCCGGCTCCGTCAAGCTCAAGCCTACCATCCTGCGTGATGGCCAGAATGCCGTCATGGAAAAATACGGCAAGGAAGCTGAGATGGATCTTGTTTTCCACGGCGGCTCCGGCTCCGAACTCTCCGACATCCGCGAAACTCTGGGCTACGGTGTGATCAAAATGAACATCGACACCGACACTCAATATGCCTTCACCCGCCCGATCGTCACCCACATCTGTGAGAATATTGAAGGCGTGCTCAAAATAGACGGCGAGGTAGGCAATAAAAAGGCCTACGACCCACGCGGCTACCTCAAAAAAGCCGAGCAAAGCCTCTGCGATCGGCTCAAGGAGTGCTGTGATGATCTGCTCTCCACCGGGCAGTCGATCTATGGCAAGGTCTGATCATCGTAGGAATCGCCCTTACCTAACAAAACCGCCCCTAAACCTGGGTTTGGAACCATGGCCGGCATAAGTCGGCTACCTCGGTTCGTGCCACATCAACATTCTCCACTATGACAAAAAAGCAACAGGAGCACCCGCTCTCCAACATCATGTGGAATGTCCTCATTCCGATTGTTGCCTTGAGCTTCCTCGGTAAGAATGGTGACAAGTTTTGGCACGTGGGGCCGGTAGCCGGCATGCTCATTGCCGTGTCCCTGCCCGTTGCTTACGGTATTCATCACCTCATTAAAACCAGGAAACCCAACTTCTTCTCCATCCTCGGTGTGGTCAGTATTTTTCTCACCGGAGGTATTGCTATCATGGCTTACAAGGACAACGGTACGGTGGATGCTGAAGCACCTCAATGGTTTGCCCTCAAGGAAGCCGCCATCCCCTTTGTTTTTGGTGTTACCATCCTCGTCTCCCACTGGACGAAAACTCCACTCATCAGAGTCTTTCTCTACAACCCCGAATTTTTCGATATCCCATCGATCGAAAAGCGTGTGCACCAAAAATCTGTCCAGCCGGCATATAGAAAATTGATCTTTTCTGGCACCCTTCTCTTGGCCGGATCTTTTTTCATCAGTATGGTGATGAACTATTTTCTGGCCATGTATTTCCTGAGAAACAACATCCATTCTCAGGAGGCCTTTAACGATGGCGTGGCCAAGCTTACCGGTTGGGGCTTTGCCGTCATAGGTATTCCGATGCTCATCATCCTCATGATCATCATGTGGAGGTTTGTCTCCGGCCTGAAGAAAATCACAGGCATGGAAAATGATCAGATCTTGCTGCCCCGTTAGAGGCCAAACCAGAATCAATTAGCAAGAGACGAACATAGCACACGCCAACCGCAGTGTGCGGGAATACTAGTCAACCAGATTGTCTATACGTGATGCGAGTTCTACATCGATATCCGTAACGCCTCCTACATCTGCCGTCGTTAGTCGGATCGTAACTGTGAGGTCGCGGATATCAATCTCTGGAAAATGCTGGGCTTCGTCGGCAATTTCGGCGAGATCGTTCACAAAATCAATGCCCTCCATATATTCTTCGAATTCAATGGTACGGGTAATAGCCCCTCCTTCCGCATCCCACTCGGGGCAGCGTTTCAGGGCATCTTCTAGTTCTTCGGCTGGAATGAGTTCTTCAGACATGGAATATATTAGTATCGCAATTTGGACAATGAGGCTCGAATTGGGCCTAAGACAAGATTGCTCGTTTCTTTAATGATTTGGCAAGCATGTTTCTTCAACTTTTTTGTTTTTTTGAGATTAATGGCTTATTGCATCCATCTTACTTATCGTTTAATGTCGAAATAACATGAATATATTCATCTATCTCCTGCTCGCTCTGACCGCGATACTCACAAGCTGTAGCAGTACACCGGAAACGCGCATTCAACGCAATCCCGAATTATTCAGCAGTCTCAGCACCAAGCATCAGGATATGGTACGCCAAGGAAAAATAGCCCAGGGCATGACCGAGCCTGCCGTATTTTTGGCCATGGGTCACCCCAACAACAAAAGCTCGGGAGTCCAGCACGGAAAAAGCTTTGAGAGATGGCACTACAACGTTCTCGTGCCCGTATACAGCCAAGGCTTCCACCCCTACTATGGATATGGATACGGGCTTTATGACTGCCGCGGTAGGTATTATGGAATGGGGTATTATTCTGCAGTTCACTACGTTCCACGTCATGGTGCATCGATCGAATTCATCCGAGGCAAGGTTACGGGCTGGAGTGCTGCGAACAAGAACTACTGATGACACTAAGCAAGGTTAATCACCTATCGAGCTCACAGCGCATTTTCCAGAAAAAACAAGGCCGACTGCTATGCAGTCGGCCTTGGTGAAATCTTATTTTGGGCTGATATTCAGATCATTGAGGACTATTATTCGTCCTTCTTAGGCGCAGCTTTCTTAGCGGCCTTCTTAGCGGCCTTCTTAGCACTCTTCTTAGCTGCCGTTTTTTTCACAGCCTTCTTAGCTGCCGTTTTTTTCACCGCTTTCTTGGCTACCTTTTTAGTAGCAGCCTTCTTAGCCGGAGCTGCTTTCTTAGCCGGAGCTTTCTTCTTGGTCGCGATAGTAGCTTTGACCTGCTCCTTCTTGCGCTTCAAATACTGCTTACGACGGCTACGCTTAGTGACTTTGTTATGTTGTTTACCCATAGGAAATGATTGACGTGAAGGGGAATTAACGTCTGGAGGGGTTGCAAGCAAGCCCTAAATTGAGAGAAAGGGAAATCAGGCGTCATGTATCATAAAATCATTACGCTGCTTGCCAGTAAGCCGGAAGAATGTCTCATCACTCACTTCGCGCGCTGCACGAATACAGCCGCGGTGCCCTATCTGCATCGACATGATGCGCCCGAGACATGCCTGCTGGTCTGCCTCGGAATCAAACTCCATCCCTACCAAGGCCCGCCCTACGCGCTCTCCGGAGTATGCATAATTAAAGTAACAGAGGCTGGCGAGGTCTTTGACTTGGGTCATAAACTGTAAAAAGGCTCCTGCGCGTTCGGGAAACTCGATATTTACAAATAGCGGGTGATCAAACAGTTCTGGGGCGTAATTAATGATCCTGTAATCAACATCCTCATCTGACGATACATCACTGGCTGACACGCCCCGCTGCTCCAGAACCTCATCCAACAGGCCATAATCGTCCTTAGAGCCGATCAAACCCAAGACGGGGAACTGAATATCGGACCCCAACCGTCCATACTGGAGATCGATGATGCTTATCTCACTGGGGAGCTGCTCAAGAAACTCAACCAGCGATCCCTTGCCCTCCGGGATCGGAACCCTGAGGAAGCGGCGATGCTTTGAACCTATGCCGGCCCTATGGGCGATGGCACCAAGCTGGGCAAAATCCATATTAGCACCGCTGACAATGGCTAATACTTTGTCACCCGTTTTAACTTCACCAGCCTCGTGGTGTTTTTGGAATCCTGCTAAAGCCATGGCTCCACTGGGCTCAGGAATCACCCGTAAGGTCTCCCATAGACTGCGTATCGAGTGACACACTTCATCGTTGCTGACCTTCAGCATTCCATCCAAAAGATCACGGCAGTAGCCATAGGTGTGAGAGCCTGCCTTTCTGACCGCGGTGCCATCACAAAAAACGTCCACATAGTCCAGCTCTACCGGATGTCCTGCCTCGATGGCTGCGCTCATCGATGCCTGTTCCACACCTTCAACGCCAAACACCTGCACATCTGGCCAGTATCTTTTCAACCAGCAGCTCAGGGCAGCAGCCAGGCCGCCACCCCCGACCGCCACATAAACCTTGTCGAACGGTCCTTTGCCGCTCATCACCACTTCGTCAGCCAGAGTGCCCTGTCCACCCATTACCATCAAGTCATCATAAGGATGGATATAAATGGCGCCAGATTGTTCACAGAATTCGTGTGCCGCATCGCTGGCCTCGTCATAAGTGTCGCCAATCAGCCGAATTTCTACCATGCTCTCGCCGATGCGCTGAACTTCACTGCGTTTGACCTCCGGTGTAGACCTTGGCATGAAGATCACCGCCCTGCAGTTTAAAGTTTGAGCTGCAAGTGCAACCCCTTGAGCATGGTTTCCCGCAGATGCGGCAACAATACCCTGCATGCGCTGATTCTGACTCAATGCTGCCATCGCATTGTAGGCACCCCGCCACTTATAGGCCTTGATTGGCCCCATGTCTTCGCGTTTCACCCATACCTCACAATCTAAACCAGGCAGGCATAATAGCTCTAGCGGGGTGACATCACCCAAGGCGTAGACTCGCTCTCTTGCCGCAAGGATTTCCTCGAAAAGCCTATCTGTATCAGGGGATCTCACTCGTGATGCAAGTTTAGAAAATTTCTGTATCTAGTCGACCCTCAATGAGGGTGGTAACAAAAAGCCCGGGTGCCATCAGGCTACCCGGGCTTTGAAAAAATTATTTGCGTCCTCGAGTTAGCTTCCTTGGTAAATCCAATAGGAGACAGCTGCTACGATCAGTGTAGCAATACCAGCCCAGAGGTAAATAATGGCACCACTCGAAGCACGCTCCCCAGTATTCTGGAGGCGGTCATAACGCCCCTTGATCTTTCCTTTACGGAGGAAGCCATCATAGTGACGTTGCAGCAGGTGGGTTTCGACCTGACGCATCATGTCAAGCAGCACACCCACAAGAATCAGCAGACTGGTGCCGCCAAAAAAGGAAGTAACCATAAATGGTAGCTCTTTGCCAATGATACCTCGCGGCATCTGGGAAACGATCCACGGAAGAATGAAAATGATGGTCAGAAAGATGGCCCCGGCAAAAGTGAGGCGAGTCATGGTGAAGTCCAGGAAGTCAGCGGTCGGTTTACCGGGCCGGACACCAGGGATATATCCCCCACTGCGCTTCAGGTTCTCTGCAATCTCGCTTGGCTGGAACATGGTAGCCACCCAGAAGTATGAGAAAAAGAAGATCATTACACCAGCCACCAGGTAGTAGGTAAGCCCGCCACCAGCGAGTGCATTCTGAATGTTCTGTGACCATTGCGCCGTAGGGAAGGCTGAGGAGAGAACAAACGTAGGTAGGGAGAGAATAGCCGTAGCGAAAATGATCGGCATCACACCTGCATAGTTCACCTTGAGCGGCAGATACTGAGTCTGACCGCCAAGTTGCTTGCGGCCCATGACGCGCTTGGCATACTGAACGGCAATACGACGCTGTGCCTGAGTGATGGCAATGGTTGCCGCGATGACAAAAATCAGGAAGGCTACAAGGAATACCAAGAAGGCCGAAGCTCCAACTCCTGCTTCAGTGCCGGAAACCAGTGTCTGCCACGTTATCACCAATGCACCCGGCAGGGCTGAGATGATGTTAACAGTGATGATCAATGAGATGCCGTTACCAAGCCCACGCTCGGTAATCTGGTCACCCAGCCACATCAGCAGCAAGGTGCCGGTGACAATGGTCAGCACCGTCATAGCAATGAAGGTAAAGCCATGGTCTGGCACTACCTCACCAAATTTCGAAATGCCTTGAAGTCCGGGTATGTTACCTGGGTTTTTCAAGCTGATGGCAAGCAGGTATCCCTGCACCAGAGCAATCACGATGGTGATGATGCGCGTATACTGGTTGATCTTCTGGCGGCCACCGTCTTCACGGGCCAGCTTTGAAAGCTTGGGAACAACCGCCGTCATGAGCTGCATCATAATGGATGCAGAGATGTAGGGCATGATGCCGAGGGCAAATACGCCCATCTTCTGAAGGCCACCCCCGGAGAAAAAACCGAGCATGGCACCTACTGCTGCACCAGGGCCGCTATCGCCCCCGCTTTTTTGCTTATCTGCCAAATATTCGGCAATGACAGTGGCATCAACTCCCGGGAGGGTAACGTGAACGCCCAAGCGGACGATGACGACTATAGCCAGGGTAAAGAGAATACGCTCCCGAAGTTCAGGGACTTTCCAGGTGCTCACGAATGCAGAAATCATTAGAGTAGAGTTATCGATTGTTGGTTATGCGCTATTGGACTGCCATCGGCAGGCCTGAAAGGGTTGCGCAGGGTTTATACGCACAGAGAGGAAGCGCGCAAGCACCTCCTCTCCATAAATGGTTTATTTCATGAGGCGACGCACCAGGCTTATTTGGCAGGCTTTTCAGCTTCGGTAATACTTCCCCCGGCTTTCTCAATTTTCTCTTTCGCGGAAGCGCTTACTTTGCAGCCTTCCACAGTGAGTTTTTTGGCAAGGTCACCGTTGCCGAGAACTTTAACCGCATCATAGGTTCCTTTGACAAGGCGTGCAGCCTTGAGGGTCTCCATGTTGACCATATCACCATCTTCGAAGCGCGCATTAAGAGAGGCCACGTTGACCACGGCTATCTTGTCCTGGAAACGGGTATTATTAAAACCGCGCTTGGGAAGACGACGATGGAGTGGCATCTGGCCACCCTCAAAGCCTGGTCTGACGCCACCGCCTGAGCGGGATTTCTGCCCCTTGTGGCCACGACCTGAGGTCTTGCCAAGGCCGGAGCTTTCACCACAGCCGAGACGCTTTACACGGTGCTTTGCTCCGCGATTTGGTTTGAGAGAGTGCAAGTTCATATCTTTA
>Ga0075467_10003940_pt1 | contig 11181 bp, 13 predicted proteins | sample DEB08_DNA_9_FD_75067 | JGI IMG/M metagenome (GOLD analysis project Ga0075467, IMG submission 75067) | Aqueous microbial communities from the Delaware River and Bay under freshwater to marine salinity gradient to study organic matter... | ecosystem: Environmental > Aquatic > Marine > Coastal ...
AGCTCATTAACCCCGTCTACTTTTTGCTTACCCTAGAGTCCCTGCTCAACAATATGACTAATTGCACCTTTGGCGTCTATTTTAACCACAAAATAAGCATGAAACACTTTATGTATTTTAATTTGCTTTTTACCCAACATATTCCTTATGGAGTCAATCAAGTAACGAACGTCTTTATGGTGCAAAATTAGTATAGAGTGTTGACTCTGCCACCCATGCTCTTCCGCATTAGGGTTAAATAGGACGGATTGGCTTTTAGGCTTAACCTGCATATGCCTAAAAGAAGTGGCTATCAGGCCTCTTAAATCTTCATCTGCATAAGTTTCAATATCCTCCTCTGCCACATGAGAAAATAGGCTGGAGGTGAAGGTAGATAAATGCTCTGCATCTGTCTTAGCTAAGCGTTTTACTATTAATTGGTTAATGTCGTTTATTTTTGATTGCACAGGAGTCATCTTGGTCATCAAAGTTTCTGTTTTTAGCCTCTGTTATTGATTAAGTATTAGTTAATTTATTTTTAATGAAGTTATGGTATAGGGAATACCATTTCCGTTCTTTTCTTTTTATGCCATTTATTTGTTATCGCCTATTAAACACGACTTTATCGTTATTTTATGGTTTTTTTATTAATGAAAACAGCCCTTTTTAATAGTCGAATAAAAGCCTACAGCAATAATCTTTTGTATACCACTTGTTTGTTAAAAACGATAGCGTTTCATACTATTCTTAAAAAATAAATACATAAAATATTCTTATGATATTCGATATAAGAATCATCATATCAAATAATTTTTGTTATACCCTTACTGGCATTCAGAGTGGAAATAAGAGTGGAAACAGGAACTCTAACCTAAACAACAGCTAAAAGGAAAAAGCTATTCGAGTTTAATAGTGCACCAAGCAACGTTAGAATAGGATTAGAGGTTAAAGCGGATTAAGTCCGATGCCAATAAAGAAGGGCTTGGTGCACCGGCACTCGTTTCAGAGCGAGTGCTATTGTGAGCCAAGGCTTACAACTTAACTGTCATTTATAATGTTAATGTAAAAGGCGATCTAAACTACCCGCCAATACCTCAACAGCAGATTCAGGAAATAAGAGCATAAGGTGACAATTAAAAGGGTGACCTTCAGTATGATAGTAAATTTCTACCGCTACTGTTTTTTCCGTATCGAGGATTGAGCACATATCTATCGTTGCCGGCGCTACGTGCCGCCCAACAACATCAACACTGCCTTTCACAACGGGTTGTTCAAATATTTCTGACAGTCTTTCAAAGCAAGTATTACTAATAGTTTTAAATAGATTCTCGACAATCAAATTCTGACTGGTATCGTCTAGCACACTATCACAGCTCTCATTTTCAATACATTTTGCTAGGTGGGTAATGTTTTCATCACTGACCAAAACTAAGGTATCAAAACCTAAATCCCCCACAGAACAATGCTGTTTAATCACATATGAAGGTGCCGTAATTTCTATTTTTTTAAATGAAGAGAGTAGCTCTGGCGTATCGACAAAACGAATAACTGGAATAGGAAGGTTAACGAAATGGTGTGTTAGCTCAGCAAGCGATTCAGCCGCTGCACCAATTGCAATATTGGTTAACTCTTGTAAACAGTCTCTTTGCTCTTCATTGAGCGGTAAAGCAAGACTCATAGTATTTGACCATTAAAACAATCGTTTAAATTAAGAAGGTGTGGGCAGGTTGCCGCTAACCTTTAGATGCTGTAACCATTCAATGTCTATAGGAGACCATAAGAATTGAGTACTTCAGACAACTTTTCTTTATTGACAGGTTTTTTGATGAACTCAATAGCGCCTAATTTTTTGACTCGCTCTCTGGCCTCGGGCTGAATATCACCAGAAATAACAATAATCATTGCATTAAGCCCCTCATTGAAAACATTCTCCAACACGCCGAAGCCGTCCATCTCAGGCATAGTAAGATCTAAAAATGTCATCTCTCCTTTACCGGCTCGGATGGCATCAAGCCCCTCTACTCCATTTTTTGCAAAGGTGATCTCGACATCCCAGCTATCAGGTAAAGATCTAGCCACTTGCTTTCGGGCCATATTGGAGTCATCGCATATTAATAAGGGTATCGTCATAGTAATTGCGTTAATAAATAAAGGTGATCATTTCGTGTTTATCGCCACAAAATCATAGTTTCATTTGGCGGCTAAGTAACAATGTATTTATAAGTATAGACATAATCTATGTAACGTCAGTTTTTTTATAGAAAATAGTAAAATAAACCGTTATTTCAGTGTCTTAAGAAGACGGATAGAGCTGAAAATTACTATTAATCCATATTTTCCTATACACTATCGCAGCTTAAAAATACCTGTATCCACCCAAAATCACGGTGGTTTTCACAAATAAGACCCTATAACAAGACTCATTCACTATTTTAGAGATTGATCATAATGACAACGATTTATCATAATCCACGCTGCTCAAAGTCTCGTCAAACTTTAGCGATTCTTGAAGAAAATGGCGTTAAACCAGAGATCGTTCTCTACTTAGATCAACATCTCGATAAAGCGACTCTAAAAAGCCTCATCAATAAGTTAGGCTTGAATGGCCCGAGAGAGTTAATTCGCAAAGGCGAAGATGCCTATAAACAAATGAGCCTTAGCGATAGCGCGCTAGACGATGAGGCGCTCATTGATGCCATCATTCAAGCCCCTAAACTACTCGAGCGACCCATCGTGGTTAAAGGCAACAAAGCGGTCATCGGTCGCCCACCAGAAAACGTACTAAATTTATTGTAGAGTCTAATCCCTTTTTGCGAGTTAATTGTTTAAATGAATAAAGAAAGCGTTTCTCAACCTTATATATTGGTACTTTATTACAGCGTTCACGGAGCGACCCAAGCTATGGCGCAACATATCGCTAATGGTGTCGAACAAACAGGAATAGAGGCTAGAATACGTACCGTACCCGCGATCTCTGCAGAATCCGAAAAAGTAGCTCCGGTAATACCTGAAACAGGTGCAATTTACTGCTCTCACGAAGACTTAAAGAATTGTGCTGGGCTCGCACTAGGAAGCCCTACTCGCTTTGGCAATATGGCGGCTGCCATGAAATACTTCTGGGACGGCACCAGTAGCCATTGGCTGAATGGCGATTTAATTGACAAGCCTGCCGGTGTTTTCACCTCAACCGGCAGCCTCCATGGCGGTCAAGAGACAACCTTAATAACCATGATGCTGCCATTACTTCATCATGGCATGCTGTTGCTCGGCCTACCCTATAGCAACAATGAATTGATGCAAACCAAGACAGGAGGAACACCCTACGGGCCCTCTCACTTAGCGGGAGCCGATGGCAAAAAAGACCTTAGTGAGGATGAAATCAGCTTATGTAAGGCCCTCGGAAAGCGCATTGCTAAAACCGCAAAATCACTTAATTAAACACTCAATAAAAAGACATTATCAATGACTATATTTACCTCTGAAAAAAAAATTAACATTGTACTTTGGCTGACTTATATTGCTTATCTCGTATTAGTTACTGTGATTATCTGGGATACATGGGTTGCAGTGAGTGACCGATTTTGGATGCCGCTCTTACTTCAACTGGTGCCATTATTACTGATCTTACCCGGCCTAATATCTAAATATTACCGCAGCTATAGCTGGCTTTGTTTTTTAAGCCTAGCCTACTTTACCAGCTATGTTGTACAAGTATATTCACCTAGCCGACAGTGGCACGACTGGGCTGGACTTATTTCAACCATTATTATTTTTATTGCAGGAATGTATGCTAGTCGATGGTTGCAGAGATACTTTTTATCATTAAAGGCTACCTCTTAGTTACAACTGACTACCAATAACGAGTCCTATTGAACTCTACTCGTAGGGCTATACTTGAAACCACTTCTTTATACCGTACCTCTAGTAAGGCATTATAATTTTAACGTTAACTAATAAGTGTTTTAATAAAAGGGATAGTCAACTTGCGCTGTTCGGATAAAGACGCATGATCAATTTTTTTCATTAGATCAAATAAAGCCCGGGATGATCGATCTGTTCGTTGCATCAAATAACGTGCAACCTCATTGGTTAACTCCATTCCAACAGTTTGAGCATAAAACTGTATGGCTAAGGCCTTGTTTTCATTTGTTAATCCATGCAAACATAAGGTAATACCCCACTGCAAACGGGATTGTAAATCAGACAAAGAGACTGCTATTTTTGTTGGTGGCTGATGGCCGCCAACAACGAGTTTTTTACCGCCGTCTCGCAATCGATTATATAGATGAAAAACACTCTCCTGCCAGTCCAGCTTCGATTCCAAGCAATCGATATCATCAACACACACTATGTCCATTTGCTCCACTCCCTCTAAAATATCTAAAGGCGAATACTGAATCAATTCTTTCAAAGGTAGATACTGCATTGACAGCGATGAACTATATAACGAACTGTGGTTTTGAACCGCATTTAACAGGTGGGTTACCCCACTTTGCTTTTCACCCCATAAATATAAAAATGGTTCACTCTGTGATTCAGGGCTAGAAATAAATTTCTTTAATTCAGAAATAATCGGTTTGACCGAGTCCGATTGATAGAAGTTGTCAAACGTTAAACCCGTATCAGGAGAGATCGCGAGAGGAATTTGTTTATACACGTTGAATAAAATAAATAGTCATTGTGAGTTTATCGCCACATAAATTCAAGCGAACTGCCAGACTGAGCCGCAACATTTGAGACTGAAGTGCCTCCGGCAACTCGCTGAAAACGATTATCTAACTCAAGCGCCGATAAGAATTGTTTTTTATCGACCACCAAGCGCAGATCCAATAATAGTTGAGGACGACTTGCATTTGTAATTGACACTGAACTCAGTAATGGCAAGGTTTCAAGGTAATTCATTAACGCAATATATTTTGAAAAATTGTCGACATTATTGACCTGTATAAATAAGTCTCGCGGTCCTCGAATACGAGCAGCAACGGCACTGACAGAAGAGCTGCCAGCAACGCTAGCGCTAGTTGCGCCAGTTAATGGGTTGGAAGACGAGCTACCGGATGATGTAGTTGTTGTTGGTGCAAACTTAATCGCATAAATTTCTGAAAAATAATCACTAATTTGATCAACAATATCGGTAGCAACAGCAACTTCGTCTTTACCCTTTGCCGTTAGGTATCTATTTTGTTCCTTATGCATTAGAACAAAACTGCCCCCCCAAGACTTACTATTTTTACTGAAACGTCCTGATAACACAGCATTAGTATTATAGCGTTTTGACGCTGCGCGAACGCGATTTTCGTCCAGCGCCCAGAGGCGAGCAACGGGTAACGCCGCCCTATCCTCAAGATCCAATACAGGCAAGGCAATCGGCAGCCCTCGATTAGCCGCTGCCACCTTAAGCGCTTCAGCTATATTAGAATCGATACCGACGTACTTTTTACCTACGCTATCACTTGCAGTCCAAACCAATATATCAGGACGACTCTCAGACCAAATAGGTAAACCTACTTGTTTTGCTAAGCGCTTTACGGCGACGGAATTGAACTCCATTAGCAACAAAGTTGCTTTTTGGGAGCTGCCAGCGATAGTTAATGTTTGATTAGTTGATTGGTAACTAAATCGATCGAGAAAGTCGAGCGCATTATCCGAAGCTAACTGCACTGCTGGCGACTGTTCGGCACTGGTCTTTCCAGATAAACGAACCAATACTTCTTTTAAGCCCTTGGCTGCGGCTTTACGCCTAACTTCAGTGTTCTGGTTAACTACCAAAACACTGGCACTGTATAGTTCAACGGTTTTTTCAGCATAAGTATTAGCAGAGCTTATTGTTACCGCGCCTATTAATACTAAAAGCAGTGCTAAAAAAAAGGCGATAATGGTTAGAAGTGGCGCCAGCGCCCGAAATACGACTACACGATACAAAATATTGCTCTCTTGCCCTAAAAAATAAGCGTAAGTGTGACATATCTATCGATAAAAAATCCACCCCATGCTCAGTGTGAATTACGTTTTACACCTATCTTCTGAAGAGTTAAAACAGGAGTAGCATAAACATTGGTTAAGCTGATAACAAAGCCACTCTAACAGCTGCCATAACTAGCTAGAACTGATAGAATGCTCGCCTTTTAAAATACCCAAAGAAAGAGATCTAATGAGCAACTCTACTCCTCCCAATAAACCCTCCCTAAGTTATAAGGACGCCGGCGTTGATATCGATGCCGGTAATGCACTTGTCGATCGCATCAAAGGGGTTGCGAAACGTACCCGCCGCCCAGAAGTGATGGCAGGCCTAGGGGGGTTTGGTGCACTTTGCGAAATTCCAGAGGGCTATAAAAAACCGGTATTAGTCTCTGGGACCGATGGTGTAGGAACTAAGCTTAAGCTAGCGATGGATGCTGAAAAGCACGATACCATTGGGATTGACCTAGTAGCAATGTGCGTTAATGATCTCGTTGTGTGTGGTGCCGAGCCACTATTTTTTCTCGATTATTACGCCACCGGCAAGCTCAATGTCGATATTGCTGCTGATGTTGTCAGCGGTATTGGCGATGGCTGTGAATTATCAGGCTGCGCTCTTGTGGGTGGAGAAACCGCTGAAATGCCAGGCATGTACGAAGGTGAAGACTATGATCTCGCTGGCTTCTGTGTGGGCGTGGTAGAAAAAGACGATATTATCGATGGCAGTAAAGTCAGTGTTGGTGATGTACTTATTGGTTTAGGTGCCAGCGGACCTCACTCAAATGGTTATTCTCTGATCCGCAAGATTATTGAGGTTAGCAATGCCGATTTAAATCACACACTCGATAATGGAGAACGATTGGTAGACGCGCTGTTAAAGCCAACGACTATCTATGTAAAGTCCGTACTTGCGCTAATTAAGACATTACCGGTTCACGCGATTTCTCATATTACTGGCGGCGGGCTATTGGAAAATATTCCCCGCGTACTTCCCGATAATGCAGCAGCAGTAATCGATACCAAAAGCTGGGAACTGCCTGAAGTCTTTCAGTGGTTACAAAAGCACGGCAATGTCGATATGATTGAAATGTACCGTACATTTAACTGTGGTGTAGGCATGGTAATTTGTGTGAGTGAGGACAATAAAGAACAAGCCCTAAAAACGCTCAATGACCAAGGCGAAACAGCTTGGCTAATTGGACACATTGAGAAAAAAGAAGACGGTGACGCCGTTTTATTTACACAGTAAACCGTCCGTTAAATTAAAAGAAGAGCGTAATGTCCGAAAGTCATTCTCCCTGTAGAGTCGTCGTACTAATCTCTGGCAGTGGTTCAAACCTACAAGCGCTTATTGATCGCCAGCAAGACAATTCCTTAGGTGTTGAGATTGTCGGGGTCATTAGTAATCGCCCCAAGGTAAGAGGCCTTGAACGAGCCGATGAAGCAGGCATAGCCACCGCCGTGCTCGATCACAAGCAGTTCGATAACCGTAATGATTTTGATGCCGCGCTGGTAAAACACATCGATAGTTATCGCCCTGATCTGTTGGTACTAGCCGGCTTTATGAGAATTCTTACCCCAGAGTTTGTCCAGCACTATCAAGGCAGAATGCTCAATATACATCCGTCTTTACTCCCTAAATATCAAGGGCTACATACTCATCAACGTGCGCTTGAAGCTGGCGATGCCATCCATGGTGTAACGGTTCATTTTGTAACGGAAGAGTTAGATGGTGGCCCCCCTGTGATACAAGCCATTGTTTCTATCGATGCCGCAGACGATGAAGACAGCTTAGCCAAAAAAGTACAGCAGCAAGAGCATGCTATCTACCCTATGGCTGTCAGCTGGTTTGCCGAAAAACGCCTACGGATAAGCAACAATAATGTCTTACTGGATGGGGAACCTTTGCCAAAAAATGGTTACCAAGTAGACTCTCGTCATTCGTAATGGACACTATGACTTTGCTCAATAGACAGAACAACTTAGCCATTATCACTATTTTCTTAATGAGCTTAACTTCCTTCTCAATTTTTAGCTCATCCTCTCATGCTCAGTCAGATAATGCTCACTCTAACAATGCTCAGCCAAAGAGCACTTCCGCGCACTTACCCTTTTTCTCGGCGGAATACGAAGCACTGATTCAAGGTTTTCCGGTATCGGCTAAACGTGAGTACAAACCACTGACCAGTACCATCTCAGAATTAAGCTTTAGCGCAACATCAATGCTTGCCTCGCTTAAAGAAACCTCCCAATTCGCATGGCAACAACAACAGATAAAACCGATACGCTTTACTCATGAGCGTAAGGTGCTGGGGCAATCAAGGCGACAAACGCTGTCTTTTGACTGGAGCAGTAATCAAATCACCAGCACGACCAAGGGTGAAACCAATATTATCAATAATCCACAAGAAGCACTCGATCACCTTAGCTTCCAGCTACAACTCCAACATGACCTTAGCGCTAATAAAATAGAAGATAATATTTATCGCATTGCGGATAAGAAAAGAATTAAGGAATATAGCTTTAAAGTGATAGGCGAAGAACGTATAGAAACGCAATTAGGAGCACTAAACACGACCAAAGTCATGGTAGTTAGGGATAACGACGATCGTGTGACCTATATTTGGCTTGCACGAGACTGGAATAATCTACTCGCTCGCTTAGAGCAATACGAAGAAAAGAGCAAAAAGTTTTCAATTCAGGTAACCAGCGCGGTTATTGCTGGAAAAAAAGTATCTGGCCTGTAAAATAGTCATCTTGAATAAAAACTCCCTGAGGAAGACTATTTTGAAAATTAATAACAATTCTGTAGCCAGCTTTCACTACACACTTAAAAACGATGCTGGGGAGATTCTAGATTCATCCGATGGCCAAGAGCCTATGGGATACCTTCATGGCGCCAGTAACATTGTTCCGGGCCTAGAAAAAGAAATGGAAGGAAAGAGTGTTGGCGACAGTTTCTCCGTTACTGTGAGCCCAGCGGAAGGTTACGGTGAACTTGATGAAGAGTTGAAACAAGAACTGTCTAAATCTATGTTTACTGGTGTCGATAATATTGAGCCCGGTATGGAATTCCAAACTCAAACCGAACACGGCCAACAAATAATCACCGTCACTAAAGTCGAAGACGATACCGTTACCGTTGACGGTAATCACCCTCTTGCAGGCCAAAGTCTTCATTTCGATATAGAAGTCACGGACATTCGTGAAGCTAGCGAAGAAGAATTAGAGCATGGTCATGTACATGGACCAGGCGGGCATCAGCACTAAAACGTTTTTTAGCCGTATAGCTACGAAACAAACAGTAACCAATATTAAAAAAGGCATTGAAAACTCAATGCCTTTTTTATTTGTTACTCATTTTGTCGTTAATGGGACAGTAGTGTAAGTGATTACCCATATGCAGGGTGAACTCTGTCCACCAAAATTTAAGGAACCTATCTATAAAAGGAACCTATGAATAAATAGTATATTGATGTTATTAAGCTTTCTTTATCTACTCTTGGTGGGCATAGCCCACTCTACGACAAGAGTTTTTATAAATTTTGGGGATGTTATTCCGACATCATACTTTCATTAAAACAAACTGGCGTTAATCCATAGGTGACAAAGAATACTAGCGATATAGCCTAGAGCGATCACTGGAGTCCATTTTAAGTGGCTGAAAAAAGTATATTGACCACTTGCCTGCCCCATTAGAGCGACCCCTGCAGCAGAACCAATCGATAATAAGCTACCACCGACTCCCGCCGTTAAGGTCACCAACAACCACTGCCCCAATACCATGTCCGGCTGCATCGTTAGCACGGCAAACATAACCGGAATGTTATCGACGATAGCCGATAGTACACCAACGGCCACGTTGGCATAAGTCGGGTTCCATTGTGTGTACATTGCCTCAGAAGCCAAACCTAAATAACCCAAAAAACCTAAGCCCCCCACGCACATCACGACGCCATAAAAGAAAAATAACGTATCCCACTCTGCACGCTGTATATGGCTAAAGATATTAAATTCAGTAACATGATTTAGGTGATCCAATTTTTCAGGGTTATCTTTGTAAAATTGACGCTTACGATCAAGTGAGCTAGGCAGGGTACGTTTTAAGAAATAACCGAAAAACTGTAAATAGGCCAAGCCTGTCATCATGCCAAAAACCGGAGGGAGATGCAGGAAGCTATGACATAAAATAGCTGTCAAAATCGTGGCTAAAAATAATGCCACCATTCTTTTAGCACCTCGTTTCATTTCAATTACCTCGCCAGAAGCTTCAGGCTTAGTATTGGGAATGAAAAAATGCATGATCGCAGCAGGTATAATGTAATTAACCACGGCAGGAAGAAATAACACGAAAAACTGCTCAAAAGGAACTAACCCTTTTTGCCATACCATCAAGGTCGTAATATCACCAAAGGGACTAAACGCGCCACCAGCATTCGCGGCAACTACAATATTAATACAAGCCAAACTGATAAATTGCTTATTAGAGGCGCCAACAGCCAACACTACAGCACACATAACCAAGGCTGTCGTTAAATTATCCGCTATCGGTGAGATGAAAAAAGCCATCACGCCAGTGGCCCAAAATAATTGCCTAAAGCCTAAACCTTTGGACACTAACCAGACCCTCAACCAATCGAATAGGCGTCGGTCTTCAAGAGCAGATATATAGGTCATGGCCACTAATAAAAATAATAATAGCTCAGCATATTCGAGCAGGTTATGCCTAAGGGCAGTACCCACAATGACATCGAAGCCAAGATTTGCATAATAAATAGCAATAATAATCCAAATTAAACCTGCAGCTAACAACACGGGTTTAGACTTTCGAAGATGCAGGTATTCTTCACCAATCACCAGCATATACGCGATAACAAAGATGGCTAAACATAAATAGCCGATGGTTGAGGCGGTCAGATCAATGCGGGCCCCACTGGATTCGGAAGCGAACACCAAGGGTGCGAAAAACAATAAAAGTAAGCTGGAAAGAGTAGTAAGGTAGCGATACATCATTAACCCATAATATCTATAGAAGAAAGAGGTGGCGATTCTATATCATTAGATAAGATATTAGAACAACTCAAACTATTTACCACGCTAAGAATACACTTATTTTTTCACTTAAGATGTATCCCGATAGACACATAAAATGAACCACTCAAGTAGACTTTACAAAATTCAGACTGCACAGACACTTCCAAAAAACCAATATAAATAATGTTATAAATATAAACATAAGTAATA
>Ga0075467_10003943_pt1 | contig 11175 bp, 11 predicted proteins | sample DEB08_DNA_9_FD_75067 | JGI IMG/M metagenome (GOLD analysis project Ga0075467, IMG submission 75067) | Aqueous microbial communities from the Delaware River and Bay under freshwater to marine salinity gradient to study organic matter... | ecosystem: Environmental > Aquatic > Marine > Coastal ...
AGCAATTCCTCGCCCAAGTCCGCCATCGGCACGATCTTGCGGCGTCCGAAATCAATCAACCCTTCTGTGACGCCATAGCGTTGTGCGCGCCAACGATTTTCTTGGATCAAGAACCGGTCATAGACGCGCCAACGCTGGTTGTTTTCACGCAAGCGGGTCAGCATCCGGATAATGGACTGGACCAGCGCGGCCAGTGTCAAGCTGTCATCCAGCCGGGGCGAGACATCGCAGATGCGGGTCTCCAGCGTTGGAAAGCGGCTGGATGGCCGTAGGTCCCACCATATCTTCGAGGTATCCTCGATCACGCCCAGATCAATCAGCGCGCCCGTGGTGCGCTCATATTCGGACCAGGAATTGATCAGTGGCGGCAAGCCGGTGCGCGGAAGGTTGTCAAATACCGACAACCTGTAGCTTGCCATGCCCGTATCTTCACCCTGCCAAAAAGGAGAGGACGTTGAAAGCGCCAGCAGATGCGGCAGGAAATACGAAAGCTGCCCCATCAGATCGATACGCAAGTCATTGTCCGGCAGGCCGACATGGACATGCATCCCGCAGATCAGCATCCGTCGCGCCACCCCGCCCAGATCGCGCGCCAGATCGTTGTAGCGGTCCTTGTCAGTGTGATGCTGATCCTTCCAGTCGGCGAACGGGTGGCAAGATACGGCAATCGGGGCCAGATTGTAGGTTGCCGCATGGGCCGCAACGGAAGACCGCAAACGCTTCAGATCTTCCCGCGCGGCCGATATATCGGCACAGACCCGTGTGCCGATCTCGATCTGGCAGGCAAGGAATTCGGGGCTGACCTGACCCTGCAATTCGGCCTTGCAGGCCTCCATCAAACCTTCCGGGGCGGCGGTCAGGGAATAGCTGTCGCGATCGACCAGCAGGTATTCTTCTTCGATCCCGAGTGTGAATGCTTGGTCGATCATGGCATTCCTCCGTTCGCGCGTTCGCCGCCGCTGGTCTTTGCCATGGTGTCGCGGTGTGCATTGCCAGCGCGCACATGGTGTTGAAGACCGGCATCCTTAGGGCACCCTTCATCAAAGAGTGTTGCAAGCATGCGGTTCAAGTGCAAGCCACAGGGCTGGATATCAGGCACGGCGTTTCAGGCCGCTATGATCGACCTCACCTTCAAAGCATCGGTCGCGGTCCGTCTGGCGCGGATCCCGTATCAGGATATTTGGATCGTGTTGAGGTCATGGTTCCGTCGCGATGTTTCGCGGTCAGGTTTCCAAGACGGAACGGAGATTGGAACAATCGGGCAAGGCTGGGGTCCTGACAAGAAAAGGGCCCCGTTCGGGGCCCTTTCGCGTAAAATGTCAGACGTGATCAATCCATGGCCTTGAAGTTGAATTCGCCGCCATCCTTGATGCCGGACGGCCACCGCGATGTCACGGTCTTGGTGCGCGTGTAGAACCTGAAGGCATCCGGCCCGTGCTGGTTCAGGTCGCCAAAGCCGGATTTCTTCCAGCCGCCAAATGTATGATAGGCCAGCGGAACCGGGATCGGCACGTTGATGCCAACCATGCCGATATTGATGCGGTTGGCGAAATCGCGGGCGGCGTCACCGTCACGGGTAAAGATCGCGGTGCCGTTTCCGTATTCATGGTCCATCGCGTAAGACAGCGCTTCTTCATAGGTCTTGGCACGGACGGTGGACAGGACCGGGCCAAAGATCTCGGTCTTGTAGATGTCCATATCGCGTGTCACGCGGTCAAACAGGTGCGGGCCAACGAAAAAGCCGCCTTCGTAGCCTTGAAGGTTGAAGTCGCGCCCATCCACCACCAGTTCCGCGCCCTGATCTATGCCGGTTTGCACCAGACGTTCGATATTGGCTTTGGCGGCGGCGCTTACAACGGGGCCATAATCAACATCGTTGCCGGCGGTGTAGGGGCCAACCTTCAGCGCCTCGATCCGGGGCACCAGCTTTGCGATCAGACGATCGGCGGTTTCCTCGCCCACGGGAACCGCGACCGAAATCGCCATGCAGCGTTCGCCCGCCGCCCCGTAGCCGGCACCGACCAGCGCATCCGCCGCCTGATCCATGTCGGCGTCGGGCATGATGATCATGTGGTTTTTGGCACCGCCAAAGCATTGCACCCGTTTGCCGTTCGCGCAGCCACGCGCGTAGATATATTGCGCAATCGGAGTGGAGCCGACAAAGCCAACGGCTTGGACGGTTTCGTTGTCGAGGATCGCGTCCACGCTTTCCTTGTCGCCGTTCACCACCTGCAAGACGCCGTCAGGCAGACCCGCCTCTTTCAGGAGTTCCGCCAGCATCAGCGGCACCGAAGGGTCGCGTTCCGAAGGCTTGAGGATGAACGCGTTGCCGCAAACCAGTGCCGGTCCCATCTTCCACAGCGGGATCATCGCGGGGAAGTTGAAGGGCGTGATGCCCGCAGCCACGCCAAGCGGCTGGCGCATGGAATACATGTCGATGCCGGGGCCGGCGCTGTCGGTGAATTCGCCCTTCAGGAAATGCGGTGCGCCGATGCAGAATTCCACAACCTCAAGTCCGCGCTGTACATCGCCCTTTGCATCGGGAATCGTCTTGCCATGTTCCCGGCTCAGGGCTTCGGCAAGCTTGTCCATGTCCCTGTTGATCAGTTGAACGAACGCCATCATCACGCGGGCACGGCGTTGCGGGTTGGTGGCGCCCCATTTGACCTGCGCTTTCGCGGCGTCCGCGACGGCGGCATCCAGTTCCGCCTTTGACGCAAGTGGCACCTTGGCCTGTACTTCGCCCGTCGCCGGGTTGAACACGTCGGCAAAACGCCCCGATGTTCCCTTTACATGTTGGCCGTTGATCCAGTGGCTCAGCTCTTCCATCGTGCAGTCCTCCCATTGGTATTCCGTTGGCGGCACTCTAGCCTTGCAAAACTGTGCGGAAAAGAGGCAGCTTACCAAAAGCGTTTTGCAAAAATGCAAGGATGAGTCGATGGCCAACTGGGATGATCTGCGCGTTTTCCTGTCTGTTGCACGAACTGAAAGCCTGACGGGGGCAGGGCAGGCCCTGCGGCTTGATCCGGCCACGGTCGGGCGCAGGATCGCCCGGTTGGAAGAGGCGCTAGCATCCGTTCTGTTCGTGAAATCGCCACAGGGCTATGCGTTGAGCGAGGCGGGACAACGCCTGCTCGGCCATGCCGAACAGGCCGAGGCGGCACTGCTTGGCGGGCAACAAGCCCTGACCGGCGCGGGCGAAGGCCTGCATGGGCCGATCCGGATTGGCGCGCCGGATGGGTGTGCGAACTATCTTCTGCCGCAGGTTTGCGCCGCGATCTGCGATGCCCATCCCGGCCTGGATCTGCAGATTCTGGCCTTGCCAAGGGTGGTCAACCTGTCACGGCGCGAAGCGGATCTGGCTATTGCCGTATCATCCCCCGCGACCGACAGGCTGCGGGCCGAACGGCTGTGCGACTATCGCCTTTCGCTTGCTGCCTCGCGGGGTTGGTTGGCGGAACATGGCACGCCCCGGTCCGCCGCCGATCTGCATGGTGCGCGCATGATCGGGTATATCCCCGACATGATCTTCGATGCCGAACTTGATTATCTGGGGGCGCTTGGGGTCAACCGCGTCCCGCTATCGTCGAATTCGGTCGCTGTGCAATTGAACATGGCGCGCGCGGGTGCGGGGGTGGCGGTCGTCCACGACTTCGCACTCCCCTCTGCCCCGGAATTGGTGCGCATCATGACAGAGGCGGTGGCCATCACCCGAACCTTCTGGCTGATCACGCATGCCGGCGCGCGCGACGCCCGTCTTGACCGGTTTGCGGGCTTGTTGGCCACTGGCCTGCGCCGCGAATTGAACCGGCTTGAGGCTTTGGCCAATGACCACGCACCTTGACAGAACCCGCACTGAGGGAAACGCTGGCGGTGGGACAAGATGCACGATCACAATAAAAGGGAGGGTTTAAAATGCTGGTAAGCCAAATTCTGAAACTGAAATCCGACGCCGACGTGGTCACGATTGCGCCGGACGCCAGCTTGGAAGATGCGGTCAGGCTGCTTTCGACGCACAAGATCGGAGCCGTCGTCGTTTCATCCGGCGGCAAGGGGGTCGCGGGTATCTTGTCGGAACGCGACATCGTCCGCCAGTTGGGCATTGACGGTGCCAGCTGCCTGAGTGCCCGCGTGGCGACGATCATGACCGCAAAGATCGTCAGTTGCGGTCGGAATGAAACCTCGGACGAGGTCTTGGCCAAGATGACCGAAGGCCGGTTCCGCCATATGCCCGTGATGGATGGCGCGGAGATGGTTGGCCTGATTTCGATCGGTGACGTGGTGAAGGCCCGACTTCAGACGCTTTCGATGGAAAAAGAAGCGCTGGAAGGTATGATCAAGGGATTCTGAGCAGGCCCGCCAATCCGGGATGATCACGCGCCGCCGCGGCACGACCACCGGGTCGGGGGTTGCAAATCGCCGCATGATATAGTCTGCCAAGGGACGCCAAATACTGGAAGGGGGGCGGCCTGATGCGCACAGGGCTTTATCCGGGCACGTTCGACCCGATCACCTTGGGACATATTGATATTATCCGGCGGGCATGCACCTTGGTGGACCGGCTGGTGATCGGGGTGGCGATCAACCGCGACAAGGGTCCGTTGTTCACGCTGGAAGAGCGTGTGGCGATGGTCGAGTCGGAATGCACTGATATCTGCGCGCAGTATGGAACCGAGGTCGTTGTTCACCCATTTGAGAACCTGCTGATCGACTGCGCGCGCGATGTCGGCGCGTCGATCATCATTCGTGGCCTGCGCGCGGTTGCAGATTTCGAATACGAATACCAGATGGTAGGGATGAACCGCCGGCTCGACGATAGCATCGAGACGATATTTTTGATGGCCGAAGCTGAGCATCAGGCCATTGCATCCAAGCTGGTAAAGGAAATCGCCCGGCTGAAGGGGGATATTTCGCCATTCGTGACCCCTGCGATCCGCAGCGCCCTATACGAGAAATATCCGCGCTGAGCGGACATCCGACAAGAGACACAAGGAGAGCCTCATGGCCGACATCAAAGATCCCGAAAACACCATCCTCATCGAGTTGACAGCCGGCACCGTCACGATCGCGCTGATGCCCGATGTCGCGCCACAGCATAGCGCCCGGATGAAAGAGCTTGCCCGTGAGGGTGCCTATGACGGCGTTGTTTTTCACCGTGTGATCGAAGGCTTCATGGCCCAGACTGGCGATGTGGCCAACGGCAAGGACGCCGACAAGCTCGGTCGGGCGGGAACGGGCGGATCGGACAAACCCGACCTGCCGGCGGAATTCTCCAAGCTGCCCCATGATCGCGGGACCATTGGCGCCGCACGGTCGCAGAATCCAAATTCGGCAAACAGCCAGTTCTTCATCAACTTCAGCGACAACCATTTCCTGAACGGTCAGTATACCGTTTATGGGCGGGTGATTTCGGGCATGGAGCATGTGGATGCCATTACGCGTGGTGAACCGCCTGCGAATCCCGACAAGATGATCAGTGTGAAAGTCGCCGCAGATGTCTAGATTGGCTTTGGGGCTGTGCCTGTTGGCAAGCCCCGCCCTTGCGACGGGGCTGGAGATCGACATCGCCGGAGAGGGCGAGGGGACGATCGTCATCGACCTTCTGGAAGACGTCGCCCCCCTCCACGTCGCCCGTATTACCGCACTGGCCGAGGCCGGGGCCTACAATGATGTCGTCTTTCATCGCGTGATCGAGGGTTTCATGGCCCAGACCGGTGATGTCGAATATGGACGCATCGGCATGGACATGCGCTATGCCGGGCAGGGTGGGTCAGATCAGCCTGACCTTCCGGCGGAGTTTTCCACCCTCCCGTTTGAACGCGGTGTGATCGGCATGGCCCGGACATCCGAACCCGACACGGCCAACAGCCAGTTTTTCATCATGTTCGACGATGCGCCGTTTCTGAACGGCCAATACACCATTGTCGGTCGCGTCGTGGAGGGCATGGACGACGTTGTCGATGCCATCAAGATTGGTAGGGGCCGTGATGGTGCGGTCATTGGCGAACCTGACCGCATGATCGCCGTGCGGGTCTTGGAGGGCGATCCTGTCGCGCCACCGCCTGAGCCTACCCAGTAGGCTTGGCCCCCTCCCCGTGATCGGGCGGGTGCCAACCCGGATCGCTTTGGCAGGGTCTGACCAGTCAGAGCCTTGCCAAAGCATCCCTATGTCGCCGAACCATCTTGCTGCCTGCTACGTATGACGCAACGCCATCGCCGCCGTCTTGTACAGGCATGATATTGGCCGGATTTGCGCGCTTGACGCGGCAGGCGATCACGGGTCCGGAGCCCTGAAGCATTTCTCAGCCTTGCAGCCATTCAAGCCCGATCGGCAAGAGATCGCAGGGCGGCAGGAATGCGCTGTTGCAGACTATTTCGCATCGCCCGTTGACGACCCTTGGTTGCTGACATAGCTGGCAGGCATGGCACGCACACCTCTTCTTCAGCTCAACGAGATTTCCCTGACGTTCGGGGGAGATCCTATTTTCTCAGACCTTGACCTCGTGGTTCATCAAGGCGACCGGGTCGCACTTGTGGGCCGAAATGGTTCGGGCAAATCAACCCTGATGAAGGTCATGGCCGGCTTGGTAGAGGCGGATCATGGCGATCGCATCCTGCCCCCTGGACAGACCGTGGGCTATATGGAGCAAGATCCGGATTTCAGCGGCTTTGCCACGCTTGGCGACTTCGCGACCGCCCAACTGGGCGCGTCCGATCTGTGGCGGGTCGAGGCAGCTGCCGAGGGGCTCAAGCTGCGTTTGGATGCCGAGGTTTCGCGTGCCTCCGGCGGGGAGCGGCGCCGCGCCGCGCTTGCGCGGCTGTTGGCGGAAGCACCCGAACTCATGCTGTTGGACGAGCCAACGAACCATCTGGATATTCAGGCCATTCAATGGCTTGAAGCCGAGCTGGCCCAAACCCGAGCGGGATTTGTCCTGATTTCCCACGACCGGGCGTTCCTCAACGCGCTGAGCCGTGCGACGCTTTGGGTGGATCGCGGCAAGGTTCGTCGCAATGAAAAAGGCTTTGCTGATTTCGAAGCGTGGCGGGAGAAGATCTGGGACGAGGAAGATCAGGCGCGCCACAAACTGGACCGCAAGATCAAGTCCGAAGGCCGGTGGGCTGTCGAGGGTATCTCTGCGCGGCGCAAGCGGAACCAAGGCCGCGTGCGCGCGCTGCAGGATCTGCGTTCTGAACGCTCGGCGATGATCCGGCGGCAGGGAACGGCCGCCATGGCCCTTGAGGCTGGCACGCAGTCCGGCAAGAAGGTGATCGAGGCGCGTGGTATTGCCAAGACTTTTGGCGACAAGACGATTATCCGGCCCTTTGATCTGCGTGTGCTGCGCGGTGACCGCGTGGCGTTTGTTGGCCCCAACGGCGTGGGCAAGACGACCTTGTTGAAAATGTTGACCGGGACCCTCACGCCGGATGAAGGCACGGTGACCCTTGGCACGACGCTGGAAATTGCGGTCTTTGATCAAACCCGTGCCTTGCTTGATCCTGACGCGACGCTTTGGGACAGCCTGACCAACGATCCGCAAATGGGTGTTTCAGGTCGCTCCGACCAAGTCCTTGTGCGCGGGCAGCCGCGCCATGTGGTGGGATACCTCAAGGATTTTCTCTTTGACGAACGGCAGGCGCGGGCGCCGGTACGCTCGCTTTCGGGTGGGGAAAAGGCGCGGCTTCTGCTGGCCCGGATCATGGCGCGGGAAAGTAACCTGCTGGTGCTGGACGAACCGACAAACGATCTTGATGTTGAGACGCTGGACCTGTTGCAGGACATTCTGGGTGATTATCCCGGGACGGTCCTGTTGGTCAGCCACGACAGGGACTTTCTGGACCGGGTCGCAACCACCACGGTCGCGATGGAAGGCGATGGCCGCGCGACGGTCTATGCGGGGGGCTGGACCGACTATCTGATGCAGCGCAAGGACAGCGATAATTTCGGGGCGGAAAAACCCTATTCCCGCAAGTCCGGGCCAAAGGTGGACGCGGAAAAACCGGGTCTGAAAAAGACCGGCCTGTCCTACACGGAGCAACATCGGTTGAAGGAGTTGCCCGACGTGATCGCGCGGCTGGAGGCGGAGATTGCCAAGCTGGAAGACCTGATGGCGGATCCGGACCTGTTCACGCGGGAGCCGATCAAGTTTCAGAAGGCAACCGATGCGCTGATCGAACGCCACGCCAAGCTGTCGGACGCGGAAGAGGAATGGATGCTGCTGGAAGACCGGATGGCGAGTTAGCCTCGCCCCGGAACCTGCTGTTCTAATTTCCTATCTTTCCGCAAGCTGCGTGATCCCGACACCTGCCGCCATGACAAGAATGCCCAAGACCCGTAGCGGGCCGAGCTCTGAGACTTGCGCGCCGAACAGGCCGAAGTGATCGATGGCGGCAGCCGAGATCAGTTGACCGATCAGCACGAAGAAAATTGCATTGCCGACCCCGAATGTGGGTGCCACGTAGGTGATCGACAGCACGTAGAAGGCGACGAAAAAACCCGCCATAAACAAATGCTTGGGTTGGGCGGGCAGGGCGCGGATCGGCTCGGTTCCCGTGATCAGGACGGTCACGCCGGTGGCGCAGAAGGCAACCACGAACAAGATCAGCGCCGCCGCTGCGGGCGAGCCGATATTGGCCCCAAGCCGTGCGTTCAAGGCGGCGAGGATCGGAATGCCGACGCCCGCCGCCAACATCAGCATTGCCTGAGATGTCATTGATTTTCCTTTATGAACAGATGCCACGCACGTTCACGCCATCCCATGGAAGATAGGTTTCGATCCCGTCGGCGCGCGATTGCAGCGGTGTGACGGGCATGGCTTGGGCCAACAAGGCCTCCAACCGGGTGGTGCGGGCGCCCTGCGGATCAAGGCTGCGACAGCAGACATACTCCTCCACAAGGCTGGCTTGCTGTTCGTAGCCATACGCGAGGAACGAAATTTCCGCTGTTGTATCAAATAGATAGGGGTCGACGATCGCGGCGTGTTCGCGGGCGGCGCGGAGGGGGTGGAAGCCGGTGCGGTCGCGGTTTTGCCATTGCCAGACGTGGGTCATCTCGTGGGCGAAGAACATTGCCGCCGCCAGATGACGTTGGCCGTTGGGCATTTCGGTATAGTCCGGCACGTTCATGTCGGGGCGGACGTGGAGGTGGTTGAACAGCACCATTCCCGCCACGCGGCTGTCCACGAAATCCCCCTCAGGGGGCGGAAAAATCCTTTCGCGACAGGTGGTTGCGGGCCGCGCAGGGTAGCGCATGGTGATTGCGCCGATCAAGGGATTTTCGACAATGCGGATCGGGGATGTGTCCAGTTGATCGCCCTGCAATTCGCCCATGAACGCCGCCTCGGAGGGGGTCAGGGGGCGGCCGCAGGCGACCAGCAGAAGGAGGATCAGGAGCACGCGCATGGCGCCACGATAGCCGGGAATTCGCCATGCACAACCCATGCACAACTGATGCACAACCGATGCAGACGCCCGGTGAGGGGGCCGCGAGGGCGCGGGCCCGGATCAGACATGGCCGCGCGGGTGACGGCGCGATACGCCCGCCACCCGCGCGGCGGCCTGTCAGCCCTTTTTGGACTTGCCGATATCAAGTGGTTTGCCGGCGTTGGAATTGGACGTGGCAAGAACCTTGACCTTTTCCTTCTTGGGCTTCTTCGTCTCTTTGTTGCCGCGCGATTTTTCTTTGGACATGGTGTGTGACCTTCTGTGCGTGTTCCCCGCGTGGCGGGATGCCACGGGGGCCGATGCTCAGGGGGCGATCAGGGTTGCCTTGCCGGTTTTGGGGGCAAGGGCGATGATGTCCGATGAGGTAGCAGACCTGAGCGGGTGTTGGCCGCGCCAAGCCTGTGAGGATCAAGATAATATGTGGCGGCGCGTGCGACAAGATGGTGCGTGTGCCTGATGGGGGGCTTTGGCCAGAGCTGCGCTGTGTGTTCCTCGCGGGGAGGGGGCGTTGCCAAAGTTCTGCTGAAGCGTTCGTAAATCAGACGGGCTGCGTCGCGGGCATGCGGATGTCGCTATGAGTCCGCGAAATTATATTAATCGCGGCATTTTTTTAGCATGAATGAACGTGATACTATCCCTTAAGACCTCTAAGTCGCCTGGGTCGGCTTGTTTGTGAATAATGCGGTGACACGTTGGGCAGAGGACCAAAAAATCCTCTGGAATCCTGTAGCGCCGACTTTCCCCTTCTGCCAGATGATGGATCGGTTTAACGTGATGGACATCAACCGGAGCATTCGTCAAAACTCCAGAAAAACCGATGTGCTCTACAGGATCGAATCCACATGCTTCACACTTAATTCCACGCCTTTCGAGCACTGGCTTTCTTACATTATCTGCCCGCTCTATTCGTCTGGAAAGTATGTATCTGCGTGTTTCTTCTACATCTGTTGTCCCAGCCTCTTCCATCATGGAATCTGTGGGCGTTGTTCCGCCGCGATCGACTAATGCCGCATACGCAGCCAACATGACCTCCAGATCTGTATAGAAGGTATCGATTGTAATTTTTTTTGCAGAGTAGGTTCGGCCGAAAGCATGTCCGGCGACGTAACCCTTGGGAAGGGAGGTGTCGCTACCAAGGTCTATTGGAGCGCTGTCAAATAGTCGTGAAAATGAGGATATGCGTTCTCGAATATCAATCGCGCGTCTGCTCAAAACAGCTTGACCATTGCTCTCTCCAAATTCTTTATATGCGGCTGTAGTACCTTGATTTAAAGAGAGAATAATTTCCTCAGTCTGCGGATTTATTAGATAGACAACATAAAATCCTTTTGTCGCACTCGTTGTTATAAGTGGGTCAAAGAAAGCCAGCCACGGCACGGCCGCCCAGACCCCAGCGCCCACGCTGGATTTAACGGCAAGATCATACGGAAGAAATATCAATCTCTTTTTTGCTTCTATAGAGATATCATGCCTAACAAAATTGCCAAATTCGCTATTGGCGAATGGCTTTGCCCTTTCATAGGTATATTCTTTTGCTAGGCGAGCAAGCATTTCGTGCAACATTGAACTAAGCTCCAATAAATGCCCTCAAACATCCAATTCCTCAACGAACCGCGCGTTTTCCTGAATGTACTGGAACCGCAGTTCTGGCTTCTTGCCCATCAGGCGTTCCACCAGATCGCCGGTTTCGCCGGGCATGTCCTCGTCGATGCTGACGCGGATCAGCTTGCGGGA
>Ga0075467_10003946_pt1 | contig 11173 bp, 8 predicted proteins | sample DEB08_DNA_9_FD_75067 | JGI IMG/M metagenome (GOLD analysis project Ga0075467, IMG submission 75067) | Aqueous microbial communities from the Delaware River and Bay under freshwater to marine salinity gradient to study organic matter... | ecosystem: Environmental > Aquatic > Marine > Coastal ...
GTCATAGTACTTCTTTCCTTCTACATCCCAAACAAAAACTCCTTCCCCTCTCTGAAGTACAACGGGTAATGGATGATAGTTATGGGCTCCATACTTGTTCTCTAATGCAATCGCTTTTTGCGACGCGGTTTCTTCTAAAACTGGCATAATGTAAATTTTAAACTATAAAAAAAAACAAAATTCCTTCAGTACCTTTATTCTTTCGAGAGATCGAAAATTCAGCGGAGGAGAGAAATCATCCTTAGAGGTGCAAATTAATAAATTATAGTTGTAATTTTCAAATTATTTATAAAATTTCAAACTTGTTTATTCGCAATTGATGAAATCTGCAACTCTAGGCGTTTCATTTCTCTAAGTATCGCATACTTATCCATTTGCATCCAACTAAAGAGCTTTATAAAAGTAGACATCAATAGAAACATAAATCCACCAGCCCCCCATTTGATCAATGCATTAGTTTCTTTAACTTCAAAAAAATGTATAACACAATAAATAAACAATCCGAAGCTCACAACTTGTACAATATTCATTAGAATAATCAACCATCTCTGTTTTGTTTTAAAAAGGCCACCTACCATTTCAAGCAAGTTCTGCTCTTCTAAAGCATCGTAGAATGCTGCTTCCTCTTTGGTTAATGTTTCTTTGATTAAATCATCAATTTTTTCCATTTCATTTTTCATGACTTTTAGTTTTAATAATTAATGTTAGTTTTTCTCTTGAATTAAACAATCTAGATGTGACAGTATCAGCTCGTAATTGCATTATTTCTGATACTGCTTTCTAACGTATAGACGCACAGATATTAAAAAGGTTCAGATTTAATTTATTTTTTATTGGTGTCCGATTAAAAATTTTATCAAAGTTTTTACAGAAGCGAACTTTTATTATTACAAAATGTACTTTCTTTTTTGAAAATTACACATCAAAATTTAATATAAAGCTTTTTTCAACGCTCTATCAATTTAAGTCTTGCTTCTCACGTCTAATAGCGGAGCCGTCTTACGACTTAATCGGACACGACTCTTTGTTTTTATAAGATAAGCTCATTATTCTATTTAAATATGTTTTCCTATTGTTATTTTTGCCGCTATGGGAAGAAGAAATACCAATAGAATTATTCTAGAAGACTTGGAGATCATTGATGCAGGAGCGAAGGGGAAATCAATTGCTAAAGCTGAAGACGGTCGTGTTGTTTTTGTAAACAATGCGGTTCCTGGTGATATAGCAACGATACAGACGACTAAGAAGCGTAAAGCATATTTTGAAGGTACGGCTATTTCTTTTTCGAAGTATTCTGATAAACGAGTAGAACCGGCTTGTTCTCATTTCGGAACCTGCGGCGGGTGTAAATGGCAATTTATGGGCTACGACCATCAGTTATTTTACAAGCAAAAAGAAGTTGAAAATAATCTAATACGGATAGGAAAGGTGGAATTGCCCGAGATTAGTCCGATTTTAGGGGCGGCAGAACAGTATTTTTATCGCAATAAGATGGAGTTTTCTTTCAGTGATAATAAATGGCTAACCTTAGAACAAATACAGAGTGATCTCGTTATCGCCGACCGTAATGCTCTAGGTTTTCATATCCCGGGGATGTGGGATAAGATTTTAGATCTCGAAAAATGTCATCTACAGGCAGATCCCAGTAATGCAATTCGTGACTTCATTAAACGTAATGCAATTGAATTAGAAATGCCTTTTTTCAATACGCGAAAACAAGAAGGCCTGCTGCGCACCTTAATGATTAGAACTTCAAGCACAGGGGATGTTATGGTGCTTGTGCAGTTTTTCAAAGAAGACGAAGTGAAACGGAAACTACTATTAGATGCTTTGGTTTCAGAATTTCCCAAACTCACCTCCCTCCTATACGTTATTAATTCAAAGGGAAATGATACCATTTATGATCAGGAAGTCATTTGCTATCATGGCTCAGACCATATTTTTGAAGAAATGGAAGGACTTCAGTTTAAAATAAATGCGAAATCTTTTTATCAAACAAATTCCCAGCAAGCCTACGAACTATATAAGATTACACGTGATTTTGCCAACTTAAAAGGAAATGAAATCGTTTATGACTTATATACTGGAACGGGTACGATCGCTCAATTTATAGCAAAAAAAGCAGGGAAAGTTATTGGAGTAGAGTCTGTTCCTGAGGCTATTGAGGCTGCAAAAGAAAACGCAATTCTTAATGGAATTGATAATGTTTCATTCTATGTTGGTGATATGAAAAAGGTTTTCAATGAAGAATTCACAAACGAACACGGTCTGCCTGATGTAATTGTAACAGATCCCCCACGTGATGGCATGCACGGCGATGTAGTTGCACAACTGCTTCGCATTGGAGCACCTAAGATTGTCTATGTAAGTTGCAATAGCGCGACGCAAGCTAGGGATTTGGCTTTATTGGATGAACAATATAAGATAACCAAAGTACAAGCGGTAGATATGTTTCCACAGACATTTCACGTAGAAAATGTTGTACTTTTGGAAAAACGATAATTTGATCTGAAACACTTGCAAGAGATTGAAATGATTAAAAGAACAATACTATTATTTTGCGTAATTTTAAGTCTGAATGGCTGCACTAGGGATGATATCTGCCCTGGGGAAACTCCTACAACTCCGTTATTAATTTTCACTTTTAATGACGTTCTCAATCCGTTACTAGCAAAATCGGTTACAAGCCTCACTATTGAAACTGACGAAGAGACCCCGGTGGTTTTTGTAACGAATGTATCCACAGATTCTATTGGAGTTCCTTTACGAACAGGAGCTGATGCCGTACGATACAGGTTTATTCGAAATAGCGGCGAAACAAACGAGATTATTGATGTTTATGAATTTAGTTACGAACGCTCAGATGTATATTTGAATAGGGCCTGCGGCTTTAAAACTACATATAAAGGCCTGACGGCTCTTGAAGATGATGAAGGAATAGTAGATTGGATTCTGAATTTAAGCATATTAAAAACTACAGTTGAAGATGAAACTGAAGCACATATTACTATTTTGCATTAGTCTGTTGTTCTTGTCAACCTCGGTTTGGGCGCAAGAGGAGAAGACTACGGAAGCAGATACTATTTCATTCCCTACCAAGTATGGCTTGAGAGTTGGTGCCGATCTCGCAAAACCACTACGCTCCCTTTTAGAGAATGGCTATACTGGTTTTGAAGTGATGGCTGATTTTCGAATTTCAAAAAAACTCTATATTGCTGGGGAAATAGGTAATGAAAAAAAAGATCGTATAGAAAGTAATCTTAGTTCCACAACCTCGGGAAGCTATCTTAAAATAGGTGCCGACATTAACGCATATAAAAACTGGTTTGGATTAAATAATGCAATCTATTTCGGGTTACGATATGGGATATCCACTTTTAATCAGGAATTACTATCATATCAAATATATGATACCAATCAGACCTTCCCTCCCACCACAATCTCTGATCCTGTCGAATTCTCTGGACTTACAGCACATTGGGCTGAACTTATTTTTGGTATAAAAACAGAAGTTTTACCCAACTTATTTCTCTCTATCAACCTTCAACTAAAAAGAAAAATTTCTGAAGACACCCCAGAAAACTTCAATAACTTATACATCCCTGGCTTCAATCGAACCTACGATTTTAGTGAATTTGGTGCTGGTTACGGATATACAATTTCCTATTTAATTCCAATTTTTTCAAAGTAAAATTCTAAACAAATAGACTAGCTAGTAAAACTATTCATGATAGTGAATAGGTACAATATATCTAATGTATCGCTACTGCTTTTTTGTTTTCTTACTCCCCTCGTACATCTCATAGCGCACGAAACGGCTTTCCAATTTACCATTAAACACCTTGATTTTTCGTGACGGACGTAATCCTACTGTCTTTAATGCCTCCATATTAGACGTAATCATCCAAGCTTGAGAATTGGGATAACCGTGCTTTAGCGTCGTACCTATATTTCCGTAGAATTGTTCTATATCGTTCACTGAAATCCTTTCGTCGTATGGTGGATTGAACACCAAATACATTGGCCCCTTAGTTTCTTTCTTACTCTCAAAAAAATCTCGTTTTTCAAGGCTTATAAACTCACTTAAATTTGCGCTTTTAATATTTTCTTTGGCCTTCGAAAGGGCATCACCGTCTGTATCATATCCATAAATCTTATAAGGAAAATCCCTTATTTTCTTCAGCGCTGCATTTTCAATGAGCTCGTATAAATCCACATCAAAATCTGGCCAGGTCTCAAAACCAAATTCATCCCTATTTAAATTTGCCGGAATTCTGCATGCAATCATAGCGGCTTCTGTTAAAATAGTTCCACTACCACACATAGGGTCTAAAAAGTCACATTGCCCATTCCATCCAGAATGCATGATAAGTCCAGCAGCTAATACTTCACTTATTGGCGCTATGGTATTCGCTACCTTATAGCCTCTTTTATGAAGTGACTCTCCAGAACTATCCAAAGAAATTGTACAAATATTGCGATCTATATGAACATTAATACGTAGAGTAGGATGATCTAAATCAACATCGGGTCTTCTTCCCTCCTTATCTCTAAACCTATCAACAATAGCATCCTTAGTTTTTAAAGCTATGTACTGAGAATGCGTAAAGTAGTCTGAAAAAACAGTTGCATTTACGGCTAGACTACCGTCCACGTCCATATAATCTTCCCACTTAATCGCATACACGTGTTTATATAGATCCTCTTCCTTAAACACATTAAACGCAGTAATAGGTTTAAGAATTTTAATAGCCGTACGGCAACATAAATTCGCTTTGTACATAAAGCCTTTGTCACCTTTAAAAGAAACCATTCGGGTACCTAGTTCAATATCTGAAGCACCTAAATGTCTTAATTCTTGAGCAAGCAGCTCTTCCATGCCAAATAAGGTCTTGGCAACCATTTTATAATTGTTATCCATAGCTATTGCCCGCAGATGCTGGGAACTTTTGAATCAATGTAAGACGAATTGAAAGATAAAAATCTATCCGTTTAATAAAAGAACAAAAATACAGTATTTTTACACTGCAAAATCTTGTAGATGCAAAAAGAAACAGATAATTGGTTCGCTTCCTGGTTTGATACCCCCTACTATCATATTTTATATAAGGAACGTGATGACCATGAGGCCGAGTTTTTCATGAATTCATTAACCTCTTTTTTAAAGCTTCCAAAGAAAGCTGAAATTTTAGATCTTGCCTGCGGAAAAGGACGCCATGCAATTTATCTGAACGAATTAGGATATGACGTTACTGGTATCGATTTATCTGCTGCCAGTATTGAATTTGCTAAGAAATTTGAAACAGACAAACTACACTTTGCAATACACGATATGTCTATCTCTTATCCTAAAGAGTTTGATGCTGTATTCAACTTGTTCACTAGTTTTGGTTATTTTGAAGATGAAGAAGATAACTTAAAGACCATTAGAGCCATTCATAGCGAACTGAAACCAAATGGGTTTGGAGTCATTGATTTTTTAAATGCTAGTTATATTAAAAAGAACTTGGTCCCTTCAGAAACCAAGACCATTGAAGGTATTACATTTTCTATCGATCGCTATATCAAAGATGGATATATATTAAAAGACATAAAATTTAGAGATAACAACCAAGATCATTTTTATACGGAACGAGTAAAAGCAATTACTTTGAACGATTTCAAAATCTATTTTGAAAAGGCAGGTGTTCGCCTATTGCATTGCTTTGGCGATTATCATTTAAACAAATTTAATGCTGAAACTTCTGAACGACTCATACTAATATTTCATTGATGACGTATTTAATTCTCTTCGGGGCTGTAGTAATAGGATATATCATTGCTTCTTTACTGAAAACTAAAGAAATGAAGCAAATGTCGATCTACCTTGCGTTTAGTGGCGCATTTTTACTGGCTGTGACTATTTTTGAGCTCCTTCCTGAAGTTTTTGCCAATCCGTCCAAAACCATCGGTATTTATATTTTGGCAGGTATTATGCTTCAAATCTGTTTAGAATTCTTTTCTAAAGGTGCAGAACATGGTCATGTACACCTTCATTTAGAGGATAAGAGCTTTCCTTGGTTGTTATTTATTAGTCTATCTATTCACGCATTTTTAGAAGGATTCCCTATTTCCGAAGAAAACAATTTACTCATTGGTGTTGTCGTTCACAAGGTTCCTATAGCTATTATTCTATCTTTCTTTTTTCTGAAAGCTAACTACAGCAAAACCATTACGATACTATTTTTACTATTTTTCGCAATGATGTCACCACTTGGAAGTCTAATTGCTAATACGTATTCTAACATAGATGCTTACAGGACCGAAATTTCTGCCGTGGTTATCGGTATCTTTTTACATGTATCTACGACCATCATCTTCGAAAGTAGTAAGGACCATAAATTCAATTTGGCCAAATTAGTAACCATCATAATAGCATTCGTGCTTGCTTATTTTCTGTAAGCAGTAGCAATTTAACTTTGGGATGAAGGCTGAACCATAGAGGGATTAGAAATAAGACCGCTTTGCTGAAAGAAGAAAGATCGCTTACTTCGACTTACTTCGACTTCGCTCAGTACAAGCCGCTCAGTACAAGTCGCTGAAAGAAGTAAGACTCATTTTCAGTCTGGGTATTGACTGACGGACTCATGGATTGTTGGATTCTTGGTTATTTATCCATGATTTATTAGAATCATGTGTTTGATTCCTCAGCTTATGGCTTCCTTGCAAAGTCTTTATCTAATACCTATTTGGTATTGAGCAATTGCAGCACTTTAGAGTGAAATGTTACTTTCAAATTACGATTACACGTTTCAACAAATAAACAATTCAATTTTTTAAAAGTTTTTTCCTTCAACAATAAACGTTCACAGTCACTTCGAGTGAAATTCAAAGTACGCAGTACATTTGGATTTAGTATCGAGAAGTCATTTACTCTTTCTTCTAAAACTTAAATCACCTTCAAAAAAACAAAAAGATAATGCAATATACTCCCAGTTAACACAAACAGATGCCAGATTACGTGACTGTACTTAACTCGGTCTAACACATAAAATATGATTCCTATTGTGTACGCTGCTCCGCCACCAGCAAGCAATAAAATACCCGTTAGATCAACTTCTTGAAGCAAGGCTGGGATATCAAAGACGATAAGCCATCCCATAACGAGGTATAATACCAAGGAGATAACTTCAAACCTTCCTGTGAAGAATACTTTTAAGATAGTCCCAAGTATTGCAATACCCCAGACTACCCAAAACAAGGTCCAGCCCAGGCTGTCATCTAAAACGATGAGCACCACTGGGGAATAGGTCCCTGCAATTAGTAAATAGATACTTATGTGATCTAGTTTTCTAAAAAGTTCTTTTCTCCTTTCATTCTTCTCATAATGGTAGATTGTTGAAACAAAATAGAGCAGTGAAAGCGAAACACCATAGAGAATTACTGCAACAAGACCTCTAGTCGTATCATATGTATGAAACGCCAATAATATGGCAAATCCAACTAGACTTAACAAAAACCCGATGCCATGAGTGATGGCATTATATACTTCTTCCTTATGGGTTTGATCTCTCATTGTTTAATAGTGGCGAAGATATATTAAATTCTAACTAAGAAGAAACCTAAACCATTTGTAAGTTCTTTATTTTTTTCTGGTCTTGGATTGTTGGATTGTTGGATTGTTGGATTGTTCGTCTGCTGGACTGTTAGACCTTCATATAGGCCTTTAGATTTGTTTTAAATTCTACAAAAAGAATCATCACTATTATCGCTTTTCTATGTTTATCAATCCTATAGGTAAAGAGTCTAAAAGAATAAATTTTCTTGCTTAACCCATCAAGGTCACTTCGAGTGAAAATCAAAGTACGCCAGTATATTTGAATTTATTATCGAGAAGTCACTTCCTCTTTCTTTATACAATAAAAAACCTCCTTCAAATTAATGAAGGAGGTTTCCTAGAATCCGTATTGAAATGAACGTTATTAGTTCATTTTTATCACTCGTTTATTAACAGTTCCACTTTCAGTAGTAATGTCTATAAAATAAACTGCAGCTTCCATACCAGATAAATCAATTTGATAAACCGTTTGATTACTGAAATCTATTTCCGAAACTACTCTACCTCGAATATCAACAACCGTGGCTGAAGTCACTAGAGTCTGTGGCGAAACAATGGTAATTACATTTTTCGTTGGATTAGGATAAATAGAAACCAATTCTAAATTAGAATCATTGCTTCCAAGAGCCCCCTCCGGAGTAAACTGAAGAGTAAATCGATTGTCGAAAATACCTTTCGAACTTACAAAAGTGTAATTCGTCTCATTAAGGTTAGTAACCGTGTTGAGTTCATTATCCACTAAGTAAGCCGTTTTGTCTCCCAAGTTCAAACCTTCCATGTTTTGAATGGAGATCTTGTACTCAATCGTTTCATCAATTAATGTTGCAAAGCCCATTGGGATTCGTACATTTTCATCGAAGGCTCTTCTTGCCTGAATCCCCAATTGATCACTTCCATCGGCCAAGTGAGAATACAAAGAAACATTGGTTGCCAATCGCTTCGTATCATAGCCAACATCAATAGCATCGGTAGCCTCTTCCAAAAAGCCTATTAAAGCAGTACTGTTTAGGTCATAGTCAGCACTCTTTACATTTAGCCAAATACGATCCAAATCCTGGTTACGAAGTGTTGTATTACCAGTAGCTTTTCTCATGGAATTGTTAAAGGTAATATCTCCCATTGAAGTCACTTTTACTCCAAACCCTTGCGCAGTCGAGATAAACTCATTAGGCGTAGTTGTAGGGTCACTTCCTGCAGGAGCTGTTCCTCCTGTTAAATTAAAGATAGAAATATCTTCCATCGTATAATTCAATCCGTAAGGTCCAGGAGTACCAGCACCAGGTGCTGTTACGTGTTCCCAGAAGTATACAGCATCCACATTAGTATTGCCATTGATAAAATCAACTGCTGAAATCGCAGAAGCATACGGGTTGGCAACAACGTTTGGACTCGCATTTTGGTTGTCACCAGGTGTTCCACCTGTCATATTGTAACCAGCCGAATAAGTAACAACTCCATTGTTCAAGGTTCCTGTATTGTAATTTAAATTTAAGCCTCTAGGACCTCCGGTAACATCACGTACAACAAAATATCCTTCTCCTGGATTGATGCTTCCGCTGTGAACCGGCCAATCATCACCTTCTTCATCTAGCCAGTTTCCTGCACCAGGCGAAGTTGCCGCAACGGCAGCATTCGGACTAAAGTTTTCAGTTAGGTGATTACGAACTATAAGAGCATCAGTAAACACGTCTTCCCTAGTTTCCATAGACATTGGACTTCCAAGTAGCATAAAATCATACGCTTCCAATGTTGGTGTATTTACAAATACGTCAATCGCGCCATTATTATTTACCACAGCAGCATCGTCAATTTGTACAACACTACCTTGATGCTGAACTAACAATTGAGCGCCAGCACCAACATTAATGTCATTCGTTGATGTAATTGCATTATTAGGGGCGACAATAAGGAATGAACTATCAACTTGTATTGAACAAGCTATAATAGAACCACTCGCCGCTGTAGCATAATTACCACTAATTATTGCATAATCGTCTGCACCTGGAGCTCCATTATCCCAAACAATACCATCCCAAGTAGTTGTTATACCTGGACAAGTAGGAGTTAAGTTAACGTTCCATGCAAATACACCAGCATTCCAACTATCATCCCATTGGATGTAGTACGTTTCATTTGCAAGTACATCGAAAGTAACTTGAGATGCAAAATTAGATCCTGTACCTGTAGCGCAACTATCATCATTGGATGCGACTAGAGTTCCTCCACATGCGTCAAAAACTTCTAAATTAGTATCACTACCGCCTCCACAAGAATCAATATTTAGACTACCACCTGTAGAAGAAGTGTACTCAAACCAAAGAAAATCATCTGGAGTACCACTACCACCACCGGGGTTTGCATTATCAACTTGAGAAATATACGTGCCATCTGCAACAACAGCTGCTGTTGCACAATCCACACCACCAGCATCTAAAGGAGCAGTAGTATAAGACCAAATTGGACATCCCGTAGCATCACCTCCTGCATTCGTAGGAACAACTTGCCAATGATATGTAGTATTCCCTGCAATTCCAGAAATTCCTTGAGATTCTGTTGTTGGTGAAACTAATAAATTTAAAGCAAGAGGATCTGTACCAAAGTAGAAATCATAATCAACAACAGTACCTCCAGTCGAAGGTGCTGTCCATGTATGAGTTACAACTCCAGGTGTAATACCAGTAGTAGCGTTAGCAGGAGTTGGGCTACTAGCACAACCTGGTACTTCTGTTTGGCTCCAATTTAAACCAGCAGACCAGTTACTTCTTAAAAATCCTCCCATCCCATCTGGACATACAGATCTTACCAAGAATCGATAGTCGTTTCCAGGAGTCAATCCAGTTAAGTTTGCTGTAGCAGTAGCCGGTGCTCCGTCTACAGACTCATCTGCAACATCACCAGCGGTAATATCTAATAATTCGTATTCAAAGGTACTTGTGATCGGATTAGGATCATTCCAAGTAATTGTTGCATCTCCACCAGTAACACCAGAAACGGCTAACATATTAGGAGTTTGACAAGCTGGGATTACATCACAAGCATTCACTTCTAATGTATCAATAGACATATCACCGGTAAAACTACCAGTTCCGGTATGACTAAATTCAAGATAAAGGTCTCCTCCTGTATAGGCAGTTACATCAGCACCCACTTGTAACCAAGCATCGCCTGACGCAGCTTGAATTTGACCAGTCCAAGTAAAGATTTGTGTAAAAGGACCAGCTGGAGTTGCAGCAGCGCCAACAACTAATGTTCCAATACCGGCACCATATGCATGCATGTAAAACGAAAGCTCAGCTTGATCACCAGCATCAATTGCGTTTAAATCAATCAATGGTGATACCGCAGAAGCAGTTAGTGTTGTACCCCCTGAAGCTTCGTAGTACATATATGCACCATCTTGACCAGCAGATGGTCCCGTATCAGGAGAACCTGTAGCATTGGACTGACCAAATCTCCATAAACCATTACCAATTCCAATATCTCCAGTCCAAGCACCTTGTGCATCAAACGCCTCTGTAAATTGTGAAGTAGCTTCATCTCCAGCGCCACAAGTAATACCTGCAGGACCAGAAGGAA
>Ga0075467_10003947_pt1 | contig 11173 bp, 5 predicted proteins | sample DEB08_DNA_9_FD_75067 | JGI IMG/M metagenome (GOLD analysis project Ga0075467, IMG submission 75067) | Aqueous microbial communities from the Delaware River and Bay under freshwater to marine salinity gradient to study organic matter... | ecosystem: Environmental > Aquatic > Marine > Coastal ...
CCGGCGATGCTTTGGCGCATGCGCTGATCATGCGACATCGAAATAACTCGAGCTATAAGCAAATCATCGCGTCTCTAAATGGTGACAAAGAGATTAGCCATCTTCATCTTGAGCCATTTGACCTTGGACTCTATGGCGTAAGCGAAATGCTGGTCGATGTGTTTCTGGACCTTATGCAAGCAGGCGTTCTAAAGCGCGAAGTCGACGGCATTTTAATTCAGGGTGGCTTTTTCCTCGGCCCCAGCTCACTGTATCAACGCTTGAGAGACATGCCGAAGCAGACGCGCGATAAAATTAACATGACTGATATAGGCTACATAAACGGTACTCATATCGATTTTAGGCTAAAACAGAAAAACCGCCAGCATGCTAGGTTTATTAACAATGCGATGAAGGCTACGCTGTTAGGGGCAATAGTGTCAGATGGGCTAGACAGTGGCCAGATAGTGTCCGGTGTCGGCGGTCAGTACGATTTTGTGCGACAGTCTTTTGCCCTCAAGGGTGCCCGTTCGATCATCATGCTAAAAGCACTGCGCCACAGTGGCGGTAAAAAAAGCAGCAATATTGTTTGGCAGTATGCTCATACCACTATCCCTAGGCATTTACGCGATATTGTGGTCAACGAATACGGCATAGCCGATTTACGCGGCGCCAGCGATCAAGATGTGATAGCGGCAATGCTGTCGATTACGGATAGTCAGTTTCAGAATAATTTGTTGCAAGTCGCAAAAGCCAATTACAAGATTGAGCAGAAATTTGAATTGAAAACGTCATGGCAAAATAATTCTCACAGCGCGATACGAGGTAAGTTGCAACCTTATAAACAACAAGAATTGCTGCCCGCCTACCCTTTCGGTACTGATTTTACCGAGATTGAACAACGTCTGATTCCGGCCCTGAAAAAATTAAAAAGCGCAAGTAAGTCTAAAACGAGCCTATTCAAATTGACAGCAAAGGGCTTACTCGCCAGCGACAACAACAGCGATAACACAGCACTAAAACGACTAGGTTTGCAGCACCCCTCTTCAATCAAGGACAAAATTACTCGGCTAGCCTTACTGGGGGCACTGAGCCAAACAACAGAGGAATTTATATGAATGAAATTATCCAAGAATATTCCAACCACACCTTAACCCTTGTTTGGCAAGTAACTAAATAATGGTAATTACAGCATGATTTTTTAGTCAAATATGCGGTGGGTTAATCTCGTATTTGATGATTTTCTAGGCACATAGATGATAGGGCAGGAGAAGATATGAATTATTTTGTCACAGGTGGCACCGGTTTTATTGGCCACTTTTTGATTCCAAAGTTTCTTGACCGTGGCGGCAAGGTGTTTGTGTTGGCGCGCAGCAGCTCCTTACACAAGGTAGATGAGTTAGCCAAGGTTTGGGGCGCTGGGAAGAAACAGGTTATTGCCGTTGAGGGCGACTTAAAAAATAAAAAACTCGGTGTTAGCAACGCATGGATTAAGCAACATGCAGGCAGTATCGATCACTTTGTACATCTTGCGGCTATTTATGACCTCACCGCTGATGCTGACTCGCAACGAATAGCCAATGTCCAAGGCACTGCCGAAGCCATCGCCTTATCAAAATCACTTAAGTCGGGATGCTTTCACCTAATCAGCTCGATTGCCGCGGCCGGATTATACAAAGGCACCTTCACAGAAGAGATGTTTGATGAAGCCACAGACATGGACAATCCATATTTTTCAAGCAAGCATGAATCTGAAGGCTTGGTGCGTAAAGAGAAGAGAATGCCGTGGCGCATTTATCGCCCTGGCATGGTTGTAGGTCATTCTCACACGGGGCAAATGGATAAGATCGATGGCCCTTATTATTTCTTCAACGCTATCCATAATTTTAGCAAGCTAGTACCCGAAGGCTTTCCGTTGCTAATGACCAAAGCCGGTAACCTTAACATTGTGCCGGTGGATTTTGTCGCTGATGCAATTGATTATCTGGCGCATTTGCCGGATAAAAATCATCAGTGTTTCTTTATTACCGACCCCAATGGAGTGCGTGTTGGCGACTTAATCAAGAGTTTGTTGGAAGTATCTGGTGGCGGCAAACTTAGACCTTTTGATATTCCTTTACTAGACACGGCCACCGAGACTGCCGCTATAGCATTAGGCAAAATATCGCCACTAAAAACTTTGAGCGAAAGATTAATTAAGAATATGGGAGTCCCCACCCAAGTGATGGCATACATTAATTACCCAACGCTTTACGACAATACAGAAACCACCAAGATATTGCAGCAAGGTGGCATAAGCTGCCCTCCGTTTGAATCGTATGTGCAGGTTATTTGGGATTATTGGTTGCATTTTATGCGTGTAGACAGCTTGTCTATTGCTGAAGAAATCAATGGGCTGTTCGATAAAATCGTTGGCAGGCCGAGTATCGCAGCATTACGGCGAGAAGTTATGGGCAAAGTGGTGGTGGTTACCGGAGCAACGTCTGGCATCGGCAAGGAGTGTGCTCTGCGCCTCGCCGATAGTGGAGTGGATGTTGTATTAGTTGCACGTACGGCTGAAAAACTGGATGAGACGCTCGCCGAGATAACGGATAAAGGCGGCAAGGCGTTTGCCTATCCATGTGACATATCCGATCTAAATGACTGCGACACGCTAGTAAAAACGGTGCTAAACACCCACGGGCATGTCGATGTGTTAATCAATTGCGCCGGACGTTCAATTCGCCGCTCAGTGCGTTATAGCTACGATCGTTTCCATGATTATCAACGCACAATGCAACTAAATTATTTTGGCGCCCTGCGGTTAATCACCGGTTTTTTACCATCAATGGAAGCACAACAAAGTGGGCATATTATTAATATATCTTCGATCGGTGTGCTTACCAGCCCGCCGCGGTTTTCAGCTTACGTAGCCTCAAAGTCGGCGCTGGACGCATTTAGCCAGTGTGCTGCGCCTGAGTACTTCGAACAGGATATACATTTCACCACTATTCATATGCCATTGGTGCGCACGCCAATGATTGCACCCACTAGCTTGTACAGAGCGTTTCCAACTTTGTCGCCGGCACAGGCCCGTGACCTGATAATGAAAGCGGTATTAAGCAAACCCAAGCGCGTGTCCACCAGCTTGGGAATCTTCGGCGCTGTAGCGCAAGCCACCAGCCCTCATTTCAGCGAAGTCTTACTGGCCCAGGCCTATCATTTGTTCCCTGATTCTGCGGCGGCACGAGGCTTGAGTGAAGAAGAGACCGAGTTAGAGCGAGCCAATATGCCCACAACAAAAACTCAGATAGCCCGCAAATTGTTTACAATTATGATGCGTGGTGGGCATTGGTAAGTTAAAAAACCAAGGGAGCTGCTGACAAAGGTTAGCCAATGACGACTCCCCCCCGACTGCATCAATAAGCTATACCTTTGATCTTTCTTCAGCTCTCTCTTGACCTATATCTTGGGCTGCCTATCTATTTACTGAAATCGATTGTCAGCTTAATGCCAACCGCTGCGACGGATTCTTATAACTCATAAGTAAAGCGAGCAAACGCAGCATTAGAACGCAGGCAGTCAAAATGCAGAGATTGTCAGCCAATTGACTCCGCCATGATCTACGTCAAATTGGCGGTGTTCGATTTGTGTTCTCTTTATATATCTATGTGGCGGTCTAAAAAGTTGCCAACGCAGCTTCGGCTAGCCATTGACAGAAATATTAGGAGCTTAACAACACAGAACGAGAGCTAGCAATGAATTTAAAATATTTAGCTGCGATCATATTGGCGGGTATGGTCAATCAAGCATCTGGGTTTGAGGTAGAGACAGAAAACGATGATTGGGCCGTACGCTTTGATATTCAGGTAAAATATAATCTTGCCGTGCGCGCCAAAGATCATGATCGTCGCGTTCTGCAACAGGCTGGAGCCGCTGGCAACTTCGCTAGCGACCCTGACTATAGCTTTGATAAGGGCGATATTATTAGTCACCGTGCCGATTTACTACTCGATTTGGACGCTGTCTGGAAAGACACTGTCGGGTTCAGGATTAGTGGCGCTGGCTGGTATGACGATGCCTATCGAGGTGGTGTGAAATTTCCGTTGAGTGAAAGCCTCAATTTCTCAAATGCGCTGACCCTACAACCCGGCGAATTAAGCGATGCAGAAGAAGACCTGCATTACCGCGGAGGTGAAATACTTGACGCCTTTGCATTCTGGAATTGGGATGCGGGTAATGTTGCGGGTAACTTACGCGCTGGCCAACACACTATTTATTGGGGTCAAAGCCTGCTCGGTACCGGCGCGATTAATAGTGTTGGAGGAGCGATGAACCCGTTGGATTTTTCTAAATCCCTAGCAGTTCCCGGATCAGAAGCCAAAGAATTGTTTCGGCCGACTAGCAAGCTTTCAACCCTCATGCAACTCAGTGATAATCTGAGTATTGAAGCCTATTATAGCGTCGACTGGGAAAACTATCGCCTGCCTAGAGGCAACACGTTTTTTAGCCCTGCTGCTGGCTTTACTGATGATATAGAGTTGGTCCATATCGCCGACGGTCTGGCTTTTCGTCTGCTTGATGATGAGAGGCCGGACGAAGGTGAATGGGGAATCAATTTCTCATATTATTTTGAAGAGTCCGGTCTGGAAGTAAGTGCCTATTACCTAAATTATCACGACAAGGTGCAAAATGGTTTGGTAACAGTGCTAAACAACACCGGTGGTGCGGTAATAGGCAGCAGTTTAGGTCTACCATTTTCGGTGGGCGCGTTGGCGGTTGCGGCTAATGACCCTCAGATCAGCCCGATCGACCAAAACGTAGCATTCGACGTCAATGGTAACCCTATCGGGATTCTTGGTACTGCTAAATGGACCTATAAAGAAGACATTGATTTGTTTGGCCTATCGTTCTCCAAACAATTAGGGGCATTGAGTCTGGGCATGGATATAACGCATCGACGTGATGCCCCGCTTCGACCCGACTTAAATAATATTCTTGCTCGTAGTCTGAATGTACTCAGCGGCGGCAGCGGCTTTACCACGGCGCTATTTAATGCCGCTAGCAGCACTAATTATGCGCACGCCACTGGAGATACATGGCACTTGGTGGTTAATGCAATCGGCACCTTGAAAGACAACGGGCTATGGGAGGGCGGCGGCTACATTGTCGAAGCCACTTTCAATATGCTGGATAGTTTTACCGACGACAGCCTGGCCTTTTTAGTCAGTCAAGAAACAAGGAATGCAGCTGGGGAAGTTTCGACCGCCACTGATATTAAAGAAAACGACATCATGTCGCACATTGCGTTTAGTTTTAACCCTGTCTGGTTTCAAGTTCGCCCTGGCGTTGACTTAAAGTTACTCACGTCGATCGCCTATGGCATGGATGGGTTCGGAGTCTACTCATTTTCAGGTGATGAAAAATCAGGTAGTGGTTCAATTGGTTTGGAAGCCAGTGTTAACGAAACATGGACTGCGGCCATCCGTTACAACGATTTTTTTGGTCCGGTCCCCAACAGTTTTGCGAACTACTTGAAAGACAGAGACAATTATTCTTTAACCATCAAACGAACGTTTTAAGCAAACGCTTAAGCAATAGGAGAATAGATAATGCTATTACGAAACTTATTAATTACGGCTTCTTGCTCTATGTCCATTGGTCTAGCAGTCACTGCAAGCGCTGGCGTTTCGGAACAAGAAGCGGCTATGCTAAGCACCACCCTGACACCGATTGGTGCCGAACGCGACGCCAACACCGACGGTTCTATCCCTGCATGGAACGAAAAAGGTGTCACCATACCTGCGGCTTACGTGCCTGGTTCTGGTAACTATCCCGACCCCTACTCCGATGACAAAGTAATTTTGACTATAGATCAGTCAAACTGGCAACGATATGCCGACAACCTGACCGAGGGAACCAAGGCTTTGTTTGAAAAATTTGCTGGCGATGGGTTTAGGCTGGATGTATACCCATCACACCGTGATTTTGTACCGGTGGATTGGATTCAGAAAAATACTCGGATCAACGCCAGAAATGCGTCTCTGACTCAGGACGGTCTGGTGATTGAAGGTAATATCCCTGGACACCCGTTTCCTATTCCCAAAGCCGCACTTGAAGTGTTGTGGAATCACATGATTAGACCGATCCCCAATCACCAATATGAATATGATAGTTACTACGTTACCAGTGATGGTAAACCGATATTATCTACCACCGCAGATGGCTACTATTGGATGGAGGCGTTTGAAGAAGAAAACCGTCAATCAACCGAAGATATCGCTTGGCTAAAACTGCGCATAGACTATAAAGCCCCCGCGCGCCGTGCTGGTGAGATCTTATTAGTACATGAACCGGGGTCAGATTTTAGTAAAGGTAAAGGCCGTAAAGCATGGCAGTATCTCACTGGTCAGCGCCGCGTGCGCCTGGCACCAGCGGTTGCATTTGATACGCCTAACCCTGCGGTGGCAGGAACCTCAACCTATGATGATTCGTTTATTTTTAATGGTTCTCCGGAGCGTTATAACTGGACCCTGCTGGATAAAAAAGAGATGTACATCCCCTATAACAACTATAAATTCATCATGGCTACGCAGATTAAAGATTCCTTAGGTGAGAAGTTTATAAAGCCTGAATACATACGCTGGGAAAAGCATCGCGTATGGATTGTAGAAGGTAATCTTAAAGAAGGTAGGCGCCATAGTTATTCCAAACGTCGCTTTTATATCGATGAAGATACCTGGGGCGGCGCTTCTTCCGATGCCTATGATGCGCGTGGCAACCTGTGGCGGGTTCAGCTCAACTACCCGTTCAATCTTTATGATAAGGGCCTCAGCTGGAGCACTACTTACTCCGGCTATGATCTTCAACAGGGAATCTACAATATCAATACCAAGCCAACGCCTGGGAAAATAAAATTCGACATCACTAAGGATGAAAAATTCTTTACTCCGAAAGGCTTAGCACGTGCTGGTATTCGCTAAGCAATGGTATCTCATGCAGAGTTGTAATTTACATAGGCTGTAAATCACATAACTATTAAATCACCAAAAATGGGAGTTGATGGAGAACAACATGCGTAGCGCATTGGTTAAATTATGTTTGCTCATCGGAGCTATATTTCCAATAGAGCAGCTAGTCGCGGAGGATGATCTTGCGACCGATTATGACGTTCTGAAACTGCCGGCGGTTGAAAGCCATCTGGCAAGTAAATCGCTGATCTATTCCTTGTATCGGCACGATCAGCGAATCTTCGCCAGCGGTCATCGAGGGCACATACTCTATTCCGATGACAATGGTGATAGCTGGACACAAGCCAAGGTACCAGTTAGGTCAGGAATACTGAATGTCCATTTCGTTAATGACAGTCTCGGATGGGCGGTCGGTCACGGCGGCATAATACTCCATAGCAACGATGGCGGAGAAAACTGGCACAAGCAATATGACGGACACCGCCTCGGCAATGAAGGCCTCCCTTTTTACCAACAATTGGCCGCCGAGAACCCAGACAATAAATTCTATCAAAGCCTGATTGGTGAAATGGAATATGCCTTGCAACAGGGTGCGGACAAGCCGTTATTCAACATCTTTTTTATCAATGAGAAATGGGGCTACGCCGCGGGGGCCTACGGTATTTTACTGCGCACATTAGACGGTGGAGAAAGCTGGAGGCTGGCGATGCACACCGTTGAAAATGAAGACTTCTATCACCTTTTTGATTCGGTGCCAATGCAAAATCAGAAACGGCTGATTGCCGGTGAAGCTGGCCTTATCTTTGCGGCTATCACCGGCACAGTTGATGAAAATTCCGAATTTGTCGAAGGGTCGATCAAGCTGCTAGATAACTCACCCTATGACGGCAGTTTCTTCACCTGTGTGGCTGCCGATAACGGCAATGTCGTGATCGCCGGCCTTCGTGGTCAGACGTTTGTCTCGCAGGACTTTGGTGTGAGCTGGAGCGCTGTCAGCAAACCGGCAACTGGCTCAGTTAATGACTCAAGCAAACTATCAGATGGTCGTATTGTATTGGTAACAATGACCGGTAATGTGTTGATCAGTAACGACAATGGGCTGTCATTTTCAGACGCGGGTAGATCTCCAATTGGCCCACTATTTGCAGTCGCTCAGGCTGGGGCTAATGCCTTGGTATTAGGTGGCCCAGATGGCATCCATAAGATATTCCTAGAGCCCAAACCATCGGCTAACTAATACAACATAAAAGGGGATTTGAACAATGGCTTACGCATCTGTAAATGATTTACCGGTCATCAAGGATCTAAACAAGTTCGATTACCAATCAGGAACATTTCTGGAAAAACTGGTGTTCAATAATCGTGCGATAGTGGTCGCACTTTGTATTGTCACAACAATGATACTAAGTTTCTTTGCAGTACAGATCGAGTTACAGGCTGGTTTCGAAAAGATGCTGCCATATCAACATAGTATTGTTAAGAATTATAACGAGCATCGTGAAGACCTCAAAGGACTGGGAAATAGCTTGCGAGTAGTGCTGGAGAACAAGAGCGGCGATATCTACAACAAAGAATATCTGGATTTGTTAGAAAAACTCAACGGTGAACTGTTCTTCATTCCCGGCGTTAATAAAATTCAGCTTAAATCTTTATGGACACCCAATACTCGCTGGCGGGTAGTAACCGAGGCGGGCTTTGAAGGCGGTCAGGTAATGCCTGGCAACTACGATGGTTCGCAGGCATCGATTGATCAAGTAAGGGTAAACGTTGCCAGTGCTGGAATTATCGGCGATCTGGTTGCCAATAACTTCCGATCATCGGCGATCATCGTGCCACTGCTCGACTTTAATCCTGAGACCGGTGAAAAGTTGGATTATGCTGAGTTAGACAACACACTGAATAAAATCGTTAAGGATTTTTTAATAGAGGCCGAAAATCAGGGTGCAGATGTCGATATACATATCATTGGTTTTGCCAAACTAATCGGCGAACTATTGGATGGCATGCTAGCCGTTATTGGCTTTTTTGTGCTTGCGGTGATCATCGCCTCAGCGCTATTGTATTGGTATACGCGAGATTTCCGTGCTACATCGATGGTGATTTTCTGCACCATTATTGCCGTAGTCTGGCAGCTAGGGATATTGCGTTTACTTGGCTTTTCGCTGGATCCGTTTTCCATTCTGGTACCCTTTCTGGTGTTCGCAATTGGTGTGAGCCATGGCGCACAAAAATTAAACGGTGTGCTGCAAGACATGGGCCGAGGAACGCATCGCTACATAGCCGCTCGATATACGTTTCGCCGACTGTTTACCGCCGGTGTCACTGCGCTGTTATCCGATGGTGTTGGCTTTGGCGTTTTGATGATTATTCAGATTGACGTCATCCAGGACCTCTCCATCACCGCAAGCATCGGCGTAACCGTATTGATTTTTACCAACCTTATTCTTACGCCAGTAGCGTTGTCCCATATCGGCGCCAGCGAGAGTGCTATCCAACTTGCCGCAAGACCGGTCAAACCAATCAACCAAGCACATGTACTTTGGCGTTTTTTATTGAGCTTCACTGAGCGCAAGTGGGCTACTACCGCGATAGTAGTCGCGGCGTTACTCTTTGTTGGCGGCTATGTGGTCAGTAAGGACCTACAGATTGGCGATCTAGACCCCGGCGCGCCGGAGTTGAGAGTGAACTCAAAATACAATCGCGATGTTGCCTTTAACGCGCAAAATTTCTCTGTAAGCAGCGATGTCTTTGCAGTAATAGTAAAAACTGAAGATGACCGATGCACTGATTTTGAAGGTCTGAGTCTAGCAAATGAACTGGAATGGCGGTTTCGTCAACTCGATGACGTGGATGATGTACGCGGCCTGAATGTACGTACCCGCAGCATAATGGCTGGCATCAATGAAGGCTTCCCCAAGTGGTTTGATCTTTTCAGCAACCAAGATACTATTAATTACGCGGTACAAGAGTTAACCACAGTCGGCATGGTTAATGTGGCGTGTTCGGTCTGGCCGCTGATGGTGTATCTGAAGGATCATAAAGCCGCAACCTTAACGTCCGTATTGCAGGTTCTGGAAAATTTTAACCGAGAATATGGCAACCAACGCTATCAATTTTTACCAGCTGCTGGCAGCGCCGGCTTTGAAGCGGCAACCAATATTGTAGTCGCTGAGGCCAATGCCAAAATGTTGTTTTATGTCTATGGCGCGGTAATTCTATTGTGCCTGATAACCTTCCGCTCGGTGACCGGTGTTATCTGCGCGGTCATACCATTGATGCTTACCTCAATGCTGTGCGAAGCACTGATGGTGGTGCTGGGTATCGGCGTAAAAGTAGCCACCTTACCGGTGATTGCCCTTGGGGTCGGTATCGGTGTTGACTATGCATTATATGTGCTCACCGTGATACTGGCGAAAACCAAAGCGGGTGTGCCGTTAAAGCAAGCCTATTACGAAACGCTGAATTTCACTGGCAAGGTGGTCGCCCTTATCGGCATCACCTTAGCTGCAGGCGTTATTACATGGGCAATGTCACCGATAAAATTCCAAGTAGACATGGGAATACTTCTTACCTTTATGTTTATCTGGAACATGTTTGGCGCACTAATTCTTATGCCTGCCCTAGCCCACTTTTTGATAAAGGTAAGAGAACCCGCAGCGGTAAATTCAGCTTAGCCAGCTGAGTAGTAATTGACATAAGACAATAATGTCAGCGTATTAAGTCTGTCGCGCCTCGGCCTTAGCTTTAATCGAGAGCCACATTTCTAGGTCGCAAGCCACCACCTCTAACTGCCGGTTGATTGTTAATCTGTTGATCTAGGTCACTATATACATATCCATACAAGGATAGTTTGAAAATTCTAAGCGGCAGATACAGTCAGCCAAGAATGAGAGAACCAATTAGAGGACACTTCTATAGGCATTGTAGGTAGCCTTGTTGGCGGGGCAAAATCGGTTGGTAAAGGCATAGTCAATACAGCAAAGAGCGGATACGACATAGCTAAAGGTTCGGTCGAAAACGTCGTTGATGGCACAGAGGATCTGATTGACGAAGCCACAACCTTAGTAGCCAATCCGGTGGCATACGTTGAAGGTAAGCTTACAGACATATCGCTCGATGGCATTAAAAATTCCATCACCCTTGGCCTTGATAACGTGCGTCACCGAAAAGTCGTAATTTGAGGCTAGTTATTGGTTTATTTGAGACGTAATAGTTGTTCCATTGCTCGAAAAATAAACAGAAAA
>Ga0075467_10003949_pt1 | contig 11170 bp, 8 predicted proteins | sample DEB08_DNA_9_FD_75067 | JGI IMG/M metagenome (GOLD analysis project Ga0075467, IMG submission 75067) | Aqueous microbial communities from the Delaware River and Bay under freshwater to marine salinity gradient to study organic matter... | ecosystem: Environmental > Aquatic > Marine > Coastal ...
AGGCGTAGGTGTACCAAGGGAGCGAGAAACCCCACGTAGGAATAGGTGGGCTGACATACTAAGGTGTGACATTGATCCATTTTTGTGTCACAGCGAGAATGGTAGGAAGTATACCGGGTAGCGTGTACGTAGGATTCATACCAATTCCTACGCGTGAAGGATCATTTTTCGACTGATTTTGACTGATTTTATCCGAAAAAATATTGCAAAACGAAATAATTTCCGTTTTCAGGGAGTTCTTTCGTGACCAATGTAAATGTCATAGATAGTAGAATCACCTGAAAATACGGAGTTCTTGTCAAACCGGGTTCTTATATATGTATTCGTAGCCATAACAATGCATACGACACCATCTTTTGGGAGTTGCAAAGAACGATATAAAGAGTGGAAGAGAATGAACTTACAAGATTGGCAGTTATATGCCGATATGTGCATTGATGTTGAGTGTAATTTACTTTCTGGAATTCATGGAGAGAACATTGAAGCATAAGCTATTGTTAGTATGCTGTCTGATACGAAATTTTTGCAAAATGAAATATTTACTTACATTTACAAGATTTTTATTCATAGTTGCCAAATTCATTGCTGGTAATATAATACAATATGTGTATAGAAGTTGCTCGCTTTGTACATTGTAGACCCTGTAAAAAATATTCAAGCACAAGCGTCAGATATTGTTACCTTGTCTTCTCATTGAAAAATATTGCAAATTGAAATAAATATTTACCTAATGCGCCACAGTTCTATGCATAGTTGCCAAAATAATTCCGAGGCATGCCATACTTTTCCTCTTTCTTTCTTCCTGCCCATGTTTTATTTGGTTTGGTGATTATACCTGTAATCCGTTTCTTAACTTCAACTTGGGTGAGGACTGACTTCATTCTTTTCCGTTGGGACTTTGTATAGGCTTGCACTGGTGTATTTTTGCCCATCTGCTCTAAATATGCCACCCATTTCCTTCTCTTAAAAATACGTTTACAGTCTTGTTTTGGATCGCCGCTTCTGTCACCTTTCCTCAGGTGACCTTCTCTTATTCGGACAGTTGAAATACCAGACCCGTTCCAATAGATGGCAGAATCTCTGGGGAAACTTGTGTCCGAGGCAAATGTGCCCATTGTTTTTGCTCTGCTTAAAGAAACATACAGGGCACCAGGACAGGACTGCTCCCATTTTATGTCGCCCGGATCAACAATAATACGCTTAAACATGTCTTTCCTGTCAAATCCCGCCTCGAAGCCTTGCAATTTGTGGATGGTGGTGGCCCATGAAGTTTCCAAGGGACACCATGTAACTGTGCAACACCTTTTCCTGCATGGCGTTATTCGTGCTGGAATAGGAACGTGCTTTGAATGATAACATAAAACGTGTGATGGGATGAATGAAAGTGTGTGAGTAATCAATGTACACGAGGAAACAAATTGTACACATGTTGGAGTCACCGTTGGGTTGTTTTTGTCCCAAGGACGAATGTGGGGCGGTAGCTGAAGATGTGGAAAATCAACGACAACATAGTCGGGTAGGTGATAGTGCTCTTTATCATTGGGTCCAACTGGATTGTTCTTGTACACAATCTCGACAACCGTACCAATGGATCCATTGTATAACCCGGCTGATGGAAGGATGTTCCATTTACGGAGCGCTACACGTGCTCCAACACATATATCTGTGTTGGTCATGTAGCTTTTGTCATCAAAGTGAGAACGGATCGCACACCGTTCCCGTCCATTTTGGGTCTTGTTTGTGTCGTAACAACAATTTAACCGTGCAACTGGGACTTTTGCTTGTTTTGATGTCTTGACGAGCCTTTGCACGTTTTTCTCTCTCACGTCTTGATTGTTTGCAAATAACCACATGGTCTTTTCGTCATTCTCGATCTCGTCCTTGAAGTTCGTATCGGCACGATAAAACACTTGGTGAAGTTTCATCATCTTGTCAGCATCGTCAGAGTTAGCCCTCCCTTTCCTCACGCGCTCCAAGAGTTCCATGAACTCTTTACACTGAACACGGTAATTCTTAGTAAGGGCGAAGACTTGATCGGTCATTATTTCCGTGAAGAGCCAATCACCGCGGTAACGGAACAGCTGTGCCCGTGTCATCTTGTCGGTAACATACTGCTCGGATCCAAGTACCCTTTTTGCGTATCCACTTATGGCTCCATCACCTGCAACCGGCATAAGTTGGTAGTCATCACCAAAAAAAAGCACAACTGGCAAGCCTCCCCATAATTCCGTAGTATTCTGGCCTCCGTATATGCACTCCCTGGTATTCCTTTCGGCAGCAGCTAGAACCTTGGAACTTATCATGCTTCGTTCATCAATGATGAGCACTAGTAGACGTTCAAGCTGATCAAGCAGCCTTTTTTTTGTCCCCTCTGATAATGGGTTTTCCGGATTGGTTACGCCCACCCCGAGTAGATTGTGAATTGTAGAGCCTTGGACGTTGTATGCAGCCGCTCCTGATGGAGCAGCTATCTGGACTGTATCATTGCTGCTAGTAAGAGTCCGGACCATTCCAATGATGGTATTGACAATGAAGGACTTTCCGGTACCACCACTGCCCATTACCGTTGCTCGCATTGGCTTGTATGATGGGTCGTTGTTGAGAAATTTCACGATTGTATCAACAGCACCGTAGACGATCTGTTTTTGCTCGGAGGACAAACTGTCCACTGAGTATGGCATTCCGTCTTTTTGTTTGGGAATGACTAAATTGTCAATGGATGCAGCCTGATCCCTCACTGCATTGTAATGATCTTCCCTCACCTTGTCTACCCAAAGTTCGCCTTCGATATCAATTGTCCGAACACCGTCATATCTTAAGAGTGTCCAATCTTCGTCCGTACCAATGTCAACAGTAACCCCATCGATCACCTTGTTGTGGTGCTTGTTATCCGAAAAATGGCTTACATGCTGATGTGCCACATAACGATCCCTCTCGTTCTCGTCCATATTATTAAGATCGTATGGCTGCTCCATGCCCTTCGAATATACGAACTCAAGCTTCGCCTGCTGAGAATATTTCATTGCCAGCTTATACTGTGATGTCACCGATGAGGGAAACTGTTTTGCATCCAACATACGTTTGAAAGCACGGATGGTTTTCTCCTTGTTCTTGAGCAGCTTCGTCAGTGTTTTGTCCTTTGACCAAGGTTTGTGCTGAATCAGAACGCCCTTTGCATACTCATAGGTTACAGGATAGCGCGGCTTGCAATTTTGTCCCACTGGAAGGAGAATCCTGTGTTTTGTCCTGTCGGTTACATCCCCATCCTTATCCAACACTTCACGGCAGAAGTGCTTGTAGAAGTATTCATCCATACTGAGATTATGCAGTGTAGGGCTTCGATTCCGGTACATAGAGACTATGTCCTTTCCGCTCTTGTCTTTCTCCTTTTCGCTTGCAAGCATGGCACCCTTACGTAAGCTCAGATATGTGAACTTCTCCGAGCATATGACCAAGTCTTGGTTATCAATCATGTGCACTGCCTCTTGAATGCTGACTGTACGCTGAGCAGACATGCCGTGCAAGGCTTTCTGGGTGATCTTCTTGACACCGCCCAAATTGCCAGCATGGGTCCTATGGTAAGATGACGGAGAAAATGTGTAAGCAAGCGGAAATTATATCAAAATGAAATATATTTTTCAAAATCGCCTTACCCAGTGATCAAATCTTGGATGGCCGTTTTTTCTTGTTGACCGGTGTGATTTCTCTTGCCCGTATATGCAACCACGTACTTGCACACATCCTCGATCTCTCCAATGTCAGGCAGATTGGGATCAGAGAAGTACAACAGCAGTTTTATGTCGCAGTTTCCGCACCAACCCTTGAGAAGAGTACGACTATGCTGCACCGCCCTTACAGACTGAGTCCGTTTCATGCGGAACTGGTAAATTCCTTTTTTGTCTTTGACAATTGCAGACTCATTGAGAAGGTCCATACCCGGAGTGTCCTGACAGTTGAAGTGTTCTTCGTTGCCAAATCCGCACCGGCATGTACGTGGCTTGTTCTTCTTGTTGTCACGAAGACAGAACTTGTTGCAGTGGTGGCACATGCAGTCTTGACATAGGAGCCTGGCATCCTCATTCTCGTTGGTAACTTCGCAGAATTTTCTCGCTAACGGTGATTGGGGATGGGGCGGGAAATATTTACGGTTATCATCCTTGATGTTGATGTCTGCAATCATGTCAAGATGTTCACGTGCATATTTATCAACAACAGCGGCTTTTTCTTTCATTGTCTTTGCCTTATAAAAACCGTCAAGGTAAGCCCTGTCTTTGGCAATGCCAAGCATGTGTATGTGTATTTGGCCCCTTCCAGGCGCAAATTCGACACGTCCCCAGTAGTGATCGATTCCAAGAGCCCCCTTCATGACTTCCTTCATGAAAGACTTTGCGCGTTTCATGAAGAAGTCATTGACAAACAGGGGGTACTTCCTTGATGCCTTTTTCATGGCATTGAAATCATTGTCCCGTAGCAACTTTGCCGATTCTTCGTTGCCTGCGTGGGATTCCAGCTGGGCAAGGCAACGGCGAAGATCCGGCCACCAGTTTTCAGCGCACGAGAAAGTTATGAAGAATGTTGGGGGCCCTCGCCCTCTGGATACATGATGCTGGATCCAGCTTTCCAACTTTTGTGTCTTGCAACGCCAGTAGTTGTCGCTGCCTTTAATGTTCCGAGCGTAATAGCGCAGGACTTGGATGTAGCGGTCATCACCAGCAGCCAAGTTATCCTTCAATTTCTCGATTGTTGGCGGATTTTGCCCAAGAAATTTGCCACTCTCGAAGAAGTAACTTCCCTCGCGGTTATTCTCGTGACGCTCAATGCTGTTGAACACAAAGAGGGAAAACATCTGATCATCTAAGAACCTGTTATCATAATAATGAAGCAAATGCCTTCCCCATTCTTTTGGACATTTTGTTCCCCTCTTAATATCGTAGAGATCGCCTACCCCACCAGGAAACAGCCAGGGGTACGAATTGCAGAAGACCGACTGGGTGGGATCATATTCCCTTTGGAAAAGAACGGTAGCTGCATTTAGTAATGCGGAAAATATTTCATTTTGAAATAAAAATATGAAACAGTTCGACTTACGAGATTGCAGAATCATGGTCAATCGGTGGAAAATTCATGATCTTCTCTGTCTGATCGGTTGTCCTTGCAATGTCAGCAAGTTCTTTGATCTGTTTCGCTTGCCGCCCTGTTGGCACTTTGTTTGTTTCGTTGGCGTGCACGGTACGCATTGGCATGACATCATCACCATCAATATCAGTGCTGTGTGCTTTTGATACATGCTCTTCCTCGGACTCTTTCATCCTTGATGTCGCGGTCTCCTTCATGCCTAGAACAATTCCATCAGTACCAACGTTGACTTCGTCAGCTCCATCCATCCAATCCAAATTATCCTTATTGATGTTAACATTTGCATAAAATGGATTGTGCTTCTGCAGCCATTTCAGTGCAGTAATGACTCTATTGCGGTTGACAGTTAGCCTAGTTGGAAATACGGCCGATGTATCCTTGTTGCCGATGTTTCTGATGAACGTAACTAGAGTGTCTTTCTTTTGAGGCAGCTCATCACACATCTCAGTAATGTCTTGAGGGAATGTGACACAGTGTCCTTTGATTCCAAAGACCCCATTTTTCAAGTGAACGGATGGTACAAAATTGGCACAACAACGGATGAGTAGCTTCTCGTACATGGTAAGGCAGCTTAATTCCTCAGGGATATGATACTGGGTGGCCCTGTTTCCTTGCTCATCAAGAACGTAATTGCCGTCATCATCGATCAGGTACCACACCGGATGAAGATTATTGTCGACATAGTACCTGTCATCTTTACGGTCCTTACATGACCCGCACACATACTTGGGATCATTTGCACACGGCTTTGCCTCGATCCGGCATTCCAGGCACACAGAGCACATGAATACATTCAGTGAACCCATGTACTGCTCGAAGGTGAGTATCTTCTCCTTTGCCGTTCTCTCTCGTAAAGTTGGCATCTGCTTAGTTGCACCTCGACCATACTTGTGCGGATGCGGAACGAATTCTGTCGCAACACGCAAATTAAGGACTGGTTTCCCCGCATCAACATGAGTTTTATAGTTTCGTCTGATGTTCCTCCGTTCACGTAGGAAATCCTTCTTTGTTTCAGCATCCAGCATCTTTTGCACCTGATTCGGATCCTTCCCGGTCATCAAGATCATTCTGTATGCTGCATTCATGTCATCTATGGCATCATAGTACTCTTGGCTGCCGAGCTCCGTCCACTTCAAAGTAGGATAGGTTACTGGAGAACTCATCCGATCCCTCTCTTTCCTTTCTCTGGCCCTTTTCGCATTTGTAAGGTTTACTGTCAAGCCCTCACTCGTCCTCATACGTTGTGGTTTTGGGACTCGGTCACGCGACCGTTTTTGTCATTTAAGACTAGATGCGGTAAATTTTGAAGACACCGAGAAATATTTCAAATTGAAATATATTTTGGAAAATACCATGAGAACAGTACAATTAGCAACATAAAGTAAGTGAAATATTACAAGAATATTACAAAATGAAATAATCTCGGAAACCATGACAATTCTCACCTGCGCCGATTGTGTTCATTCCGTTCTTTGCATTGGTCGGAAACAGTGTCATCTTCGTCATCAGTGTGTAGAAGTATTTCATCTTCGTAATCAAGCAACGACCCTTGCTGTAACAGACACTTTTCAAGACGATGCCAAGTAGATGTTGAGACAGGCAAAAGGTTACCTGTATCAGAGCAGTACATCTTGATCTTTCGGATTGAGTGTACTTTTGGACGCAATATCACCCCGTTCTTCAGCAAGACATATGAATCGAGCTTTGTATCGACTATTGTTTCCACTGAGTTCTTCTTTGGCAGCTCACTAAGATCCTGAGAAAAATATTCAACCACATCTCCAGGACAGATAAGGCAAACATCATCACGCAGTACATCATCTTGACCACCATTAACCGACTCAGCATTGCTGCACCGAGAAGGGACAGAGTTTTCGCGGTAGTCTGAATACATTTCTTCCACGCTGCTGTCATCCTCGTCATCTGTCAGGCAGTTGTTGTCAACATTAAACAACCCATCATTCTCGTTATTCGCCGCATCAATATTGTCAACTCCATCATTGCCTTGACTGGTGTGGTCAATATTGTATAGGTCATCGCTATCATCAATCTCAGTCTCATCGATTTCTACGTGAAATGTTGAATCCGAGTTGTTACTTTCGAGAGATGTAACAGACTCGTCACATCTTGATGATGTAACACTGCCATCCAGTGAAGTGGCATTGGTGCAGTCACTTGGAAGAAAAGGGTCTTTTTGCAGGCACGACGATCCAGCACATACATCCTCTTTGCATTGGCAGGAGACATTGCTCGGCGTTTTACGAATTGTATTGAACTTGGTAGCAACCGAGCATACTAGACGTATACAATCCATTCGGAGATCATATATGTCATTATCATTGAAGGCGCATTCTTTGCTGTTTTTAATTGCTGAATAGTGCCCATCGTGGTCAAGTGACTTTGCTGAGAGTGTGGTGACATCTAATGATGATATAGTCATTGCATATCGTAAAAGGCATACTCTCGCATCGGACTCTCTTTGTGAAAAGGTAACTTCGCCGCCCAGTACAAATTATTTGAGCATATGACAAGATATCAGGTAAGACGTGTCATCATGCAACTGTATACAATAATCTTACCATGTGGTCTTGACACAGGCATGGACCGAGTGCTGAATGGCATACAGAAAGTGTCATTGTTACCATACTTTGTCTTCCATGACATATTGAGCCAGGCGCGGATCTTAACAGACATTACTTGGTAGAGATGTTTATGTGATCGTGTCAATGGTGTTGATTCATCGATGTGAAGTATACACGGTCGCATCTGGTCAAAACCCCGTCTGTTGTAATCCTTAATGTACTTGGCACCAAGAACAAAGAACAAAGATTGCCGGCCTTCACACTCAAACGGAATGAGCAAGACTTGATGATCAAAGATGTCTACCTGTCGGGCATCTGTTTGTCTGGTACACATTGCCAACGTTGAGCGTAGCATAGTGTTGGAGAAAGTTGTTGGAAAGGTCAACACGTTGCTGAGTCCGGATGACAACCTGAATATGATGAAGATGGAAATTTAGGCAGTGACAAGATGTTACAAATGGAGACAATGATAATTTGTGTCACTCACCATGACAGACAAAAATCCATGATGTTGTTATCAAATGCGCAGCCAGAGGACATGGACTGTACTGATGCTGCATTGACAATGATAGTTGTTGGCGTGTTCTTTCCGGAGAACATTGAATCATGCATTGTCAGTTTGCTTTGCTGAGCATTGAATGGAAACAGTTCATCTGAACACTCTCGTAAAGAGTTGTCAATTGTCGAAAAAGGATACGTGAAGACGTGCTCTGAATCGTCATCACTTGCATGATCCATTTGTATATTGGCATTGAATGCTGTTCTTTGCATGGACAGATAGTGCTCTACCTTGGCTCTCCAGTGAGCATTGACCGCTGTAGACCAAAATGGGTTCTTGCCATTACGATTATCATTCTTTGATCTTTTTCTTGGTCTTTGTGTGACTGGCTCGTGTGTGGCATGTAATAAACACAATCCATCCTGTAAACGGCGCTGCTCTGACTCTATCTTGGCTTGATCCTCCCGAGCTTGTTTTTCTCTTACATTAAGAAGTGTGACAATCTCTTCTTGAACGTGATTGGACCGCAGAGCATCATTTGAATAACGAAGTTGGATTGCACAAAATACATCATATTCGATTTTGAGACAAGGAGGGTCCATGTTGCTGGTTGGAAAATGATCTGCTAATGTAACCATTGAAGATGATTGTTTCGGATCAGCATTGTAGTAGCATTCATGTATTTCATGAACATGATTCATGTTTTCAGATGACACAAGATACGGAAGTGTGCCTTCACTGTCCCATCCCCTTCTCCTTGATACCATCACTTTGAATTTGGATTGTGAGGGATCATAACAATCTATCATTCCGGCCTTGCCGTCAATTTCCTCTCGGCCTGTATCAAGTATGATAATCTTTGACTGGTCACAGTCCCTGAACACCATATTGTAAGTTAGCAAAGCCTGCTTCTTGATGTCTTGGATTAATGAAGGTATCTTATCAATTTGAGATATTGTTACATACTCAGGTAGCTGCTTTGTTCGTATCAACTCGATTTTGAAATACCAAACCATTGCAAGTATGAAGCGTAGTTCCTTCGTCACTAGTGCTTTCCAGTAATTCTTTCTCCCTAATTTACGTTCCTCCCTTTGAATCATGACACGATGGTTCTTTTTCGATTTGCATCTGGGTGATGTTGAATCTGAAAATATTTACAAAATGGAATATATTTTTGTGAGAAGGTGATGTTGAATCTGAAAATATTTACAAAATGGAATATATTTTTGTGAGGAGTGACATTTCACACAAACATTGATCAATACCACATTTGCTATATGATATGTACCTAAACGTTTTTTAAATTGGATAAACACGGGTGTTAGTATATAATATGTGAACTATCCAAACATCCTAATAATAAAGTCTCTCTCCCAAATAATATTGCTCAGTCCTTCAACAGTCAATAGTAAAAACAGAACCCACAGTCCCTTTTTAATAGCTCTCCTGATAGATCTCATCCCAATCAGGCAATGACTGCCTGGGGTAGTTTCGGTAGCAAGCTTTCTTTGCATCCTCGTTCAGATCATCCCATGAAGTAACACCAACATGTTTGGTCAAAAACTGCTTGATGTCCCAGTCAACCATGAATTTGTCAAGGGAAGAATCAAACTGATATGACGGCCCATCCTTCCAGTGATTGAAGATCTGGTCAGTCATGATCTTTGCAGCAAGTTCGGCATCCCCCTTTCCCTTATCAAGACAGTACTTCCCAAGTCCGGCCGTGTCACCCTTTGGCATGTTGCGAGCATAATCCAGTGCAAGTTTGCCAGTAAAATTCCCTTTCTTCTTCGTCATTGTGTGAAAAAAAAAGATTGACTTTCTTCTCCAACTGATCTTTGAACGTTTCTTCTTTACCAATAGGGATTGTTAGCATGAAGTACATCAAGTTTGTTGTGATATTGCTGTTGCCAGACCGACGCCATTTGTTTTCACGACCATGCTCCTGCTCTCGAGCATGAAAAAAATCAATCGACTCGAGCCACGTATTGTCCTCCTTAGTGAAAAGACTGAGCTTCGAAGCAACACTCTGAACTGCAGTCTGAACCATGGGCACTTTGGCGAAAAATGTGTTTCCAAACTTAGGAAAAACGACAAGGTACTTGAGTGTTTCCTCCAGTGTGTTTACAAACTTCCAAGAAAGTGTGATGATTTGCGGCTTCTTTGCACCTGCTTTCTGTTTCTTGCCAATGAGTTTCATCAACTCAGCATCATCATCAGCATCATCATCGCTCAAGTCTAGAAAATTTATTTTGATGCTTGATTCATCATCATCCTCATCATCATCATCTTCAGAGCTCTTTTTTCCTTTCTTACCTTTCCCAGATGTACTACCAACAGAATGTGCTTTCTTTGGTGCTCCCTTCTTAGGAATGGTGGATCCTTTTTTGCTCGAAGGACCACCTGATTTGGCAGAAGTTTGGTTTACAGGGTTTGTTTTCTTGCCAGAGCCAGAAGTACCTCCAGACCTTGACTTTTCTGCCTCCTCAGTACGTGAATCTTCATCACCATCGGACTCCGTGGTGAAATTCGGTGCATGGCTCCTGCGTGCCTTCGCTTGAGTCACAGTTTTCTCATGGTAGACACGCCAACTTGCACCCTTTACTTTGAGAAGTCTGCGGAGTTTCTTCCGTTCTTCCTTGTTGTTGAAGTCAAATTCAATTGCTTCCTTCCCAGGAGATACATACACCACGGTTTCAAGCTGGTCCTTGCCCAACAAGTTAAGCATGGCTGGGAATGAAAGGTTTACGTCCTTGTTCCAAACCTTGACTGTTTTTTCTTCAATCTTTTGAGTAACGTTTCCGCCATTGTTGTTCTCCTCGCTGAACTCAACATCAGATCGTTCTTCTTCTTCATCATCTTCCTCTTCCTCTTCCTCTTCCTCTTCCTCTTCCTCTTCCTCTTCCTCTTCCTCTTCCTCTTCCTCTTCCTCTTCTCCGTCCTCTTCCCCTTC